>TARA_R110002124_G_scaffold115531_1_pt1 | contig 15506 bp, 19 predicted proteins | sample TARA_R110002124 | Tara Oceans TARA_R110002124 (sample SAMEA4397445) | marine metagenome | biome: Polar Biome; feature: [SRF] surface water layer (ENVO:00010504); material: water (ENVO:00002006), including particulate matter (ENVO:01000060) such as... | depth 5 m | reverse complement strand
AGCCATTGCAACGTAGTAGAGAACGTCTCCTAGCTCCTTCCTGGCGGCATCAAGATCCATAGGTCTTCTTCCGTGGAACGTGTGCTTCTTAATAAGCTCGCAATATTCACCAGCCTCCCCAGCAATGCCTAAGGCCCAGTTAAGATTAGCCATCTCCCAGTTCATATGAGGATTAGCAGTTCGGGAACATTCTAATTGGTATTCGTTAAGTTTCATAGGTTAATTTTTTCTAGTCCTTGATTGGTCTTAACTGTTATAGCCCGGGCAGTGGTGTGCTCGTCAGAGTTATTTATTAAAATTCTCTCACCCCCTGCGTCTAGCCCCATAATAAGATGGTCCCAGAACAACCCTAAGACTCTTAGCTCCTGCTCAGTACTTTCCCTAGTGCTTTCTTTCCTCCCAGTAGTTATAACTATTTTGTAACCACACCAGTTCCAACTATTGAATTTATTTAGAACTCCAGGCAAGATGACCGGATCTTCTAATACAACATCAGATAAATTGTCTCTCTGGGATACGATAGTCCCATCAATGTCGATAAATATAGTTTTCACTAATAGTTCCTGTAGATATCGCCAGACCCCTTAACCATATCGTATACCTTGCAAATCTCCTTAATACCGTCATCAAGAGTGTAATCTGGGGACCATCCTAGGGACTCTAACTTTTTATTAGACACTAAGTAATCTCTCTTATCAGGATCCTTACCTATCTCAGAGGAGATAATGACTGTATTAGGTAGGTGCTCCTTAACCTTCTCTGCTAGTTCCCTTTTCGTTAAGTTAGCTGATGATAGCCCTAAATTGTAAGTACTGCCTACCATCTTCTGATAGTTATCTATAGCGAAGATAAACGCCTTACATACATCATTCACATGAATGTAGTTTCTTCTGAAGTGCTCCTCAAACAATACTAGGCATCCATCCCTCTTAGCCTTAACCACAAAGTCGTTAACTAGAAGGTCCAATCTCTGTCGAGGGCTGGATCCGAATACTGTAGCAAGTCTAAAGGCTACTCCAAGCTTGCCGTCCAATAGGTGCTTCTCAGCAGCCACCTTAGTCTCGCCGTAAATAGACAGTGGACTTAGCGGTGACTCTTCTGTGCATTCCCCTGAGCCTCCTACCCCATACCCTGAATTGGTAGTTGGGTAGATAACCTTTTTACCAAGCTCCGATAGAATCTTTACATGGTCAGTATTAATAGCTTTAGCGTCAATAGGGTTAGCCTTGCACAAAGGTGCCCCTACTAAACAAGCTAAGGGGATAATAACATCAGCCTTATTACCTAGATCGACTAGTTGGTTGATATCTCTCACATCCCCATGAACATAGGAGAACTTGGGGTCACCCGCAGCTTGGAATAAGGAGGTTGCTTGCCCATACATTAAATTATCGAGAACAGTCACTTCCCAACCTCTATCCAACATCTTTTGGGTGAGGACCGATCCAATATAACCAGCACCCCCGGTAATTAATACTTTCATAGTTTTCCTCTAATAATATCAAACATCATTCTCCAATCAGCCATCTTAGCTAGGACAGGGTTTTTAAAAGCAGCGGGGCGATTACCCTCAACCCACCAATGAGCGGGCCAAGCAAACAGGTAGATAACAAAGGGGGACAGTAGAAGTCCCCACAAGTAATGACCTCCCGCCTGAAGGCAGCAATAGATAAACGCGACAGTCGCTAAGTTACCTAAGCAATGAATGTATCTTGTAAGGGGCTTAGTGTGGAAAGTTAAATACCTTTCGTAATAATCTTTAAATTTCATACTGATGCTGTTCCTCTCTTTGAGACTACTTTGCTAGCGCATTCATTAGCGAATGCAATAGCATCGTCTACGTCCTTAGTTATAGTATATCTGTATGCCAAACCAGCTAAGAAAGTATCGCCTGCGCCTACTTGATCCTTAACTTCTACCTCACTTACGGGGTATAGTTTGCCATTTAGCTTACATCCAATTTTTCCAAGGGTTACTATGGTCTTATTCAGCATGAAAGGGCAGTCCTTAAAGTAGCCTAAAGACTTCCCATACTCATACTCATTAATTTTTAAGAACGTAGCATAATTAAAGCATTCGTTAAGACTTTTCTTGGTATCTACAAACACGTTATCGTGCATAGTGCTTATAGCCAAAATATCATCCTCGGATATAAATCCCTTACAGTAGTCTGAGATAACTATCATGTCGTAAGAGTCTAAGTTTTTATGAGTTGCAGCAATAGGTTTCATTTGAGAGGTCTTATCGTCCCCCACATCAACCCTAACTAGCAAATGATTGGTTTTATCGTCAACATACCGAGTCTTTAAAATCTTATTCCCGTTGGTAAGTTGTTCTACCTCGACCCCCAAGCTAATAAGGTTAGCCGCTACGTTAGCTGCCATGCCTTGAGTGCGGACCTTCCGGGTAGGTATTAGCACGGGAACAGGAGCCTCCGGGGCGAGCCGTTCAGCTTTACCATAAATGTATTCGTCTATACAGCTTTCCCCTATTACTAGAGCCTTCATCTCCAGCTAATCTCCCAATCCTTAAACTCTGCTGCAAGACAGTCGATCTTATAATCCTTACGACCCCCAACAATTTCCTGTATCTTGTTCTTAGCAACATTCCTAAGACCGTTTAGTCCGTGAGTAAGTTCAAGGCTGTTACCTTCCTTTATACCCTTACGATAATTGCTTTCATTATGCCAGATATGTAGATTCATTTGGGATAACACCACAATAGCTCTTAAGGTTTCTGCCGTAACCTTCTCATTACCCTCATCTAAGGCTAATTGAATATCATGAAGGATCAGCGCAATCTCTTCAGCGTATTCTTTCTTATGCTCAGTTATAAAAACTTCTTTTAATTGAGTGATGGACAATCTATCAATTAGTTCGGAAAGTGTAGGCAGGTATTTTCTTTTAGTCATTAGTGTGTCTCCATGTAGTCGGATATAGTCTTTACAATGTAATTCAGGTCAGAGCCTGTAAGGTATCTGTGGCATCCAATATGAATGCCATGGTTGCCAATGTATTCTGCGATCGGGAAGTCCCCTAGTTTACCCCCCATAAAGCTGAATGCCGTGTGCTGGGTGGGGATACATCCAAAGTTTCTTTTGTTACTAATCTCTTTTTTAGTTAGATAGTCTGAGAAGGCAGGAACATCGAAGGTCTTATCCTTAAACGTCATACTAAACCCATGAGGGCAAACCTCCTCGTAATCTTCTTCAATATTCATCCACATCTTATCTTCAAACTTCTTGAGGTTCTCCATCATGAAGTAAAGGTTCTTCTTACGAATGTCGAAGGTGTCTTGGAAGTCTTCAATACCTTCAAGTCCTAAGGATGCTTCCATGTCATTCATCTTGCTATTGAATCCATTTCTAACATGATCAAAATAAAGGCTCCCCGGAACCCTACCATGGGATCTGGTAGAGTCCACTGCATCTGCAATGATCTTATCGTTAGTGGATACCATTCCCCCTTCACCACAACAGATTAGGTGGGCAATGTAAAAGCTGAAGGTGGCACAATCTCCATACTCACCGGGATATGCTCCTTTATACTTCGCCCCGTGTGCTTCGCAGCTATCTTCAATAATCTTTAAGCCATGCTTATCGGCAATGTCCTTAATCTTATCCATCTCACACATCTTACCCATAGTGTGTACTACCTTGATAGCAACAGTATTAGGAGTAATAGCGGCTTCAATAGACTTAGGGTTAATGTTAAGGGTGCTGAACTCTACATCAACAAACCTAGGGATGAGTCCTGCTGCCAATACAGCATTCGAAGTTGCAATGAAGGAAAGTGCAGGAACTATAACCTCCGACTTACCTCTTATGGCACCAAACTCATATAGAGACATCACAGCATTAATGCCTGCGTCAGTTCCTGAGCTTACTGCCTTATTATACTTGTAGTTGAATAGCTTTCCCCAACCTTTTTCAAATAAAGCAGTCTTTGGTCCCGCAGAAGCCCAGGAGGTGTTAAGGACATCATGCATATGCTTCTTAGCAGTGTTGCCTATTAATAGTTCGCCGAATTCAATTCTCATACATTCTTCCAGTAGTCTGTCATTTCTTCTAGTAAGGTCTCAAAAGTATACTTAGGTTTCCACCCCAGGTATTCCTTAGCTAAAGAGCTATCCCCCTTTAGAATATTTAACTCTTCAGGTCTATGATATATTTCACTCTCTATTACATGGTCATTATAGTCCAGTCCAAGAGAGTTGAATACATGATTACACATATCTCTTACTGAGTGACTAACCCCCGTAGCCACCACATAATCCTTAGGGGTCGAAGCCTGAAGCATGAGATACATGGCTTCCACATAATCCTTGGAATGGCCCCAGTCTCTTCTAGATTCTAAATTTCCTAGCGTAAGGGAATCCTTCTTACCCTTTAGGATATCAACTGCCCCCTTTACAATCTTTGTACTTACAAAGTTAGACCCTCTACGAGGGGATTCATGGTTAAACAAAATACCATTAGAAACAAACATACCATAGGAGTTTCTATAATTTCTGCAAATGTTGTAGGAGAAAACTTTAGAGCACCCATAAGGAGATACGGGATTCATTAATGTAGATTCTCTTTGAAATCCGTCTTCCTCGACAGAGTTCCCAAACATCTCAGAAGAGCCAGCGTTGTATACCTTAATGTCCTTGTTGATTAGTCTTACAGCCTCCAGCAAGTTTAGAGTTCCTATAGCGTTTGCTTGGCAAGTATATACAGGTTGCTTAAAACTAACATGAACATGGGATTGGGCTGCAAGATGGTAAATCTCATCTGGCTTAAAGTTCCTGATAACATGGCAAAGAGAAGCCATGTCAGTCATATCAGCGTATTCTAACTTAATATCGTTAAATACTGAATCTAACCGACAAGTCTGAGTTTCTGCTACAGAATTACGCTTAATAGTACCAATGACTTCATAGCCTTTACCTAGTAATATCTCCGCTAAGTAAGAGCCATCCTGCCCATTAATCCCAGTTATTAATGCTTTAGGCAACGCCAAATCTCCTAACCCACCGAGCAGGAGAGTTTTTCCAATTGTTTATATCCAAGCTAAGTCTATCTGTTCTCTCTACACTATACATGAATGAAAACAAAGGAGAGTCATTCTCCCTATGAGCATTACCAACGGGTGCCCAATCAGCCTGGGGAGCACTCCAAGTACATGTAAACATGATGCTGGGCGATAAGTGAATAACCCCTCCATTATTTTGCAGTCGGAAAGCTAAATCATGGTTACCCATGTTTAGGTGCTCGTAAGAACAGTCCCACCCGCCGATACTGCGTACTTTATCGGTGTAATACATTCCTAATGGAGCTATCTTAAAGTTGTCCTTTACCCCAGGGATTTGTAGGTCTCTATGGGTTCTAGCAGTCCAGTAAGAATCATCAGGAGTGTTTCCACCTTCCATATATCTAATGCATACCCCATCATTCTCAGGAAGACCCGTAAGCAGATCATAAGCTTCACTGAGACCATTTCCAAGAAATACCCCATCATCACTACACCAAGTGAATATCTCCCCCTTAGCCTCCACCAAGGCTATCTGAGCGCACCTTGAAGGGCTACCATAGTCTGGTATAAACCTTAAATGAGTGAGAGATGCGATTTCCCCTTTTAAGTTTTCTGGTATTGGGGGACCAACCCCTATAACCTCAAATTCTTGGCCGTTCATAGATTGCTCAATACTGTCGTAGAGAACCTTCCAGTTACCATGCCGGTAACCAGGAAATAGAATAGTTAGCATTACCCAAATCTCCTTTCCCAAACAGGAGGAGAATCTCTCCACTTTTTTAATGCGGGTATAGAGGGGGGATGAAGATTACTGGTTGTATCCCCATACTTTCCCTTAAACATAGGCATATCATAGTTGGTTTGAGCATCCTCTATAGGCTTATGATCGTCTTGGGAGTGATCACAATCTAATAGGAATATACCTGGGCAGAACCCAACCTCCTTACCTCGCATAAATGCCCTAGCTGCCATATCTGCATGAGAGTAGAAAGTTCCTTCATAAGAGCAATCCCACCCCCCTAGATCCTCAAAAGTAGAACGTTTCATAATCCCTACGTTAAATAGGGGGTAGTCATTAGGGAACATAGAACAAGCAGTCCAGTGTGATCCGTTCATCATAAAATATGAATCAGGTTGTCTCTTCTTAATGACTTCATCCTTACCTTCCAAGTATTTACAAGTCAATACATGAACACCTGAACTTTTAAAAGAAGTAATAAACTCATCTAAGCTTCCTTCAGTAAATACTGCGTCATCAGCAGCCCAAGTAATATACTCCCCCGTGGCTAATTCTGCTGCAATATTAGAAGCCCTTACAGGGCTTCCGTAATCACTAACAAACTTGAAATTCCGTATCTCCTCCATCTCCTTAGGAGGGTAGTAAGGTCCACATACTATCAGTTCAAAGGATCTTTTAGTAGAGTTGTGAAGAGAAGTATACAACTTCTTAAAACGATCTGGCCTTACCCCAGGAACAATAACAGAAATATCAACCATTGGTCTTCATCCACTCAATAACTTCATCCACGGAATCACTAAGACTAATCTCAGCCTCAAACCCTAAGTGCTCTACCGCCTTACTTACATCAGGAAGACGGAAAGGAACATCATACGTGTAACCCTCCGAAGTTTCAACTCGTAAATCTTCCCCAGGCTTAAGCTTATCCCATACTATTTGTAAAAGCTCCAACACTGTGGTTGATACTGAAGTTGATATATTGTAGTCAGTGTTAATAGAGTTTTTGGACTCAATTGCTAATCTAATACCTCTAGCAATATCCTTACCATTAGTATAACATCTAGTTTGGTTACCCTTACCTAGGATAACCACAGGATCCTGGCCTTTCATAATCTTATTGATTAAGTCTGGGAGGACATGGCTCATCATTAACTCTACATTGCCGCTCTTAATTTCTTCTTCCCCTAGAGCTTTATCCTCCCCCACTCCCACGCAGTTAAAAGGTCTGATAATAGTATAGGGGATTTGGTATTGATCCCAAGCCGAACGTGCAAAGTATTCAACAGCCAACTTTTGGAACCCGTAGGAACTGATGGGAGGAGGTATATTCTTCAAGCCCTTCTCGGACGAGGGGAAGGTTGTTTCACTCTCATACACCATGGAACTAGACAACACCACAATGCGAGTCTTGTGCTTGATGCAATAGTCCATGGTGTTGGCTATTATCCTCTCGTTAGTAGCCATAAGATCATACGCATACTTATGAAAGTACGAGATCCCTCCTATCATAGCTGCTCCCGCAATAACCAAGTCTACATCTAGATATTCCACTATGGGGTTAATTAAATCATGCTCGATAAGTCTAAAGTTAGGGTGAGAGTCCTGTGGTCTTGAAACTCTCCCATACTTGGAGTAATTATCTATACCAATAACTTCATACCCATTGCTAAGGAGATCCATAGCAATGTAGGAACCTATGAATCCTTGGCTTCCTGTAAGCAGAACCCGTGTCATAGTCGCATCCCCGGAAGAACAGTTTTAATGAACTTCTCGTTTTCACTATCAATAGTTTCAAACAATTTCATATCCAACCCTTTCTCTTTGCATAAGTGAGATATAGCTTTAACATCCTTAGGAAGACAGGTACCTGCATACCCTCTAAAGTTAGCGTTGACATCCAGGTAGATATCCTGAATCTTGCTGTAAGCTACAAACGCAGACTTCACCACTGAGTAATCTGCCCCAACGCTATTAGCTACCTCATACATCTCATTAGAGAATATAATTCGCATAGCGTTAAAAATGTTAGAGTAATACTTCAAAAGTTCAGCCTCAGAAAAGGACATAGACCTAATCGCCTTAGGGTATTCTCCATGGGACTTAGCTATAGCTTCTATACTCTTTTCGCAGTCACACCCAATAGCCAGAAGTCTATTATCCTCTACAAAGTCATAAATAGCGCACCGTTCTCTTAGGAACTCTGGGACGAAGGCTAGGGCTATACTCGGAAACTTCTTACTCCACCCTTCCGTAGTTCCAGGAGGCACAGTTGATTTTACGGCTACAACACCTTCATACTCAAGGGAGTCAAGTTCTCTAATGCAGGACTCTACAATGCTAGTATTACATTCCCCAGTATCTTTGCAGGGAGTGGGAACACAAATGTATACAATTTCTGTGTCAAGCAAGTCAGATATCTTAGTGTCCATCTTAGTATCATGAACCTTTACGTTATGCCCCAGTTTCTTGAATCCAAACTCAACGGCACTCCCTACCACACCTACCCCTATTATTCCTAGTTTCATTTTGTAGCCTCAACATTTAAACTCATAAGCTTTCCGCGTATCTTTTCCATGTGAGGAAGGTATGCCTGACTGTAGTCATCAATATACGCATGTTCCGTAGTTTTCCAATCATACCTTTCAACTATATTAAACCCGGCATCCTTAAGTGCTTTCTGCAAGCTACGGAAAGAAAACGCTATAAAGTGGTAGTCTTCAGGATACTTATGCCCTCCATAAAGAAGAGTTTGTAGCGGAGCAAGATTACCCGTGAGAATGTAATAATCCACTACAGCGTCGAAATCTGGTACAGCAAGTCTAAGCTTTCCCCCAGGCTTAAGAACTTTGTAGCACTCGGCAAGTAATACTGTAACATCATTTCTTTCAAAGTGCTCCAATACGTGCGAGGCATAAATGAGATCGGCATATCCTTCTTTGAACTCTGTGCTTATGGTTGGTAATACGCATATAGCGTCTGGGTTAACATCGGGCCTAGAATCAACATTAATAAATCCTGGAAGTTTCTTGTCCCCGCACCCCAAATTTATCTTAACTTCTGAATGAATCATAATTTTCCTTAAACCATTGACATGTTGCTGCTAAAGATGTTTGCATGTCAGAATATTCGAAATCTTTAAATTTAGAATTAAACATAGTCTTGTCCGCTACTCTAGACTTCTGACCCTCTGGCTTATTAGTCTCCCAGTTGATATTATGGTAGCCAAAGGCTTCCATAATCATAGAAGCAATTTCAAGAATAGAGTAAGATTCCCCCGTGGCTAGAACCTTTTGAGGTGGACTTTCCATAAAAAGAAGATCCCTAACTATTCTTGCAATATCACCAGAGTATATGAACTCTCTTCTGGCTTGCCCGGTACCCCATACATTGAAATGCTCCAATGATAGGGAAGCTTCATAGCACTTTCTAATAAGTGAGGGAACCACATGACCTGAAGTTAAATTAAAATTATCATTCTCCCCGAAGATGTTACCCGGTATTAAGCTACACCAGTTCAATCCATATTGCTTGTTATATGCTTCAATTTGAACATCCACCATTCTCTTAGCATACGCATACGATCTATGGGCGGGATAAGGCTCTCCTGCATGGAGGGAATCTTCCCCAAAAACAGTAAGGTCACCAGGGAAGGAACAAGCTGTACCGAAGGCTACAAGATTAGTTACCCCGTGTCGGTATGCTGCATCCAACACCAAAGTATTCATCATGATATTATCATGAAACTGTTGAGCGGGGGTATCTAAGTTAAATTGTATGCCCCCTACTCTAGCAGCGGCATGAATTACCATATCTGGTTTAACTTCTGAGAATAGGCTATCGACCTGATCTTGCTTGGTTAAGTTTACCCTCCTACGGCTCGCATAAAGGACAGTATGCCCAGTCCAATCCAAACGCTTTAAAGCGTTTCCCACTAGCCCCTCTGACCCCGTAATTAGTACTTTACTCACTTAAGAAATCCTCATAGGTAGATGCCCCCTCATTATAGTCTCTCCTACCCCATATTTCGTCCTCATTTTCCCAATTGTCTAACCTAAGCATTCTTCTATTTTTGGCAGCGGCTGGGTCTGTGTATATACTCTTAAATAATGGGGAGTCGTGCTGCGTCTGAGCGTCGTGGATAGGGGCATGGTCTCCAGACCTTCCCATGAAGTGGTTACAATTAAGACCTTCTGGTAAAGAATGATGGACCTTGCCTCCTGCATCCTGAAGTCTAAACATCAGATCATGGATACCATGATTAGAGTATTCAAACTGGCAGTCAATACCTCCGTGTGTGATATACGTATCCCGCTTCATAACAAAGTGTAGAGCTATACTCCAATCAGGGTGTATACCGGGTAAACATAGTTCTGGGTGAGTAGTAGCTCTCCAGAACTCGCTAGGAAGTTCATTACCGAGTCCACCTCCAGCTTCACGATACCGCATATTTACGACATCCTTAAGCGAACAATTATCTTTGAAGTAATCCACAACCCAATCTATAGCCCCATTGGTGAATACCCCATCATCTACGCAATTGTATATCAAATCTCCTTTAGATGATATGTTAGCAAGTTGAGTAGCGACTGAGGGGTTTGCCTTGGTAGGAATGTATTGAACATTAGGATACCCCTTTAGTTCTTTAACAGCATCAAAAGGACCAGCAATAACTAGTTCGAAAGTATGGTTCTTACAACTGTCTTCAGCACTCTTATAAAAGTTTTTCCAGTTAGGGACTCGTATAGCGGGCATCGTCAGAGAAATATCATATTTATTGGTCATGTGTAAACTCCTGTATCTTATTCCAAAATATTTCAGAGGAGTAGTTATCTTTGTATTTATTATAACCATTAGAGGAAATTTCTATCCTCTCCTTGTCATTATGTAAGTAGTACTTAATCTTATCTTCTAGATCTTCTTTAGATGTAAACTCAACATATTCTTTCCCTGGGGTTAGAAACTTAGAAGTGATAGAGTTCTTCTTTTCTAGGAGAAGAGAGTCACTAGCTATAATCTCTATTACCCTCCCTTTCATTTGATCCTTTCCACTAGGGGACTCACAAAAGTTTATATTAATCTTAGACTTCCTCAACACACTAGCATACTCTAACGGGGTTAAAGCCTCCTCTCTTTGCCCCCCTCTAATACTGACAACAGGCTCATTCCGATTTACATAGTCTAAGTAAGGCTTCCTGTCGGAGTAGCCATTTAAGCTACCGGCGAAAGAAACATTTAAAGTCTTATCATCAGGGTAATACAATGTTTCGTCCTGTGGTGCCCATAGGAAGTGGTGATTGCTACATAACTTACCTACATCCTCCCCTCCCCAAGAAACGTGTAGGTAGTCTGATAGGCTCTTAATCTTATTTTGAGACCAAGCGTATCCCGTATCAGGCCAAACAAAACACAATTTATGCGTCTTAGCTAACCTGTGACATGTCTCCAAAGAAGGGTTTACAGGACTGTTTCCTAGAAAGGAAACTACTATTGTGTCGAACTCTTCTATACCTTCCCCTAATGAGTCGATGTGTGATCCCTTTAATGCAGCCTCGTCAATAAAAGCAGCACTAAATTTACCTTTCTTGCTATTAGCGAAAGTTCCTATCAGATTATGGTAATTATTAGTTATGCCCTTTTTAGGATCCCCGTCACACCACTTTTCCATTATAAATAAGACATTCATTTCTCGTTATAATAGTCGCCCCATTCGACTAGTATGGTGGACTTACCGTCATCTCTCTCATAAGCTTCTTTGTAAGCTTCAAATATCTGTTTCGGTTCGTCTAACTTAACAATATTAATAGAATCACACATGGCCCTAAAGCCTCCAGTAAAGTCCCCTACGTGCTGATACTGGGGATGAAGAGGTCTTTCTGCCCCGATAGATGTGCGAATAATAACTTTAGGCTTGTAACCCCCGTCAGACATTACGCCAATCTTATCTAAATGGTTCACAACTTGGTTTGCGGCTAATACCAAAAAATTCCATCGAGGAAACACTGAGATAGGGACAGTCCCATTCAAGGCTATTCCATTGGTTATTCCCATTTGCATTTCCTCATTTACGGGAAGTTCAATAAGCTTACTAGTGTTTACATCTTTTAAAGTGTTAGACATGCCAGTTCCAGGGTATCCCACTGCTTGCCCTATGAATAAGGTATCCTCCTTATTACCCAACCAATCCATAGCCCTTTTTAATTCGTCGAAGTATTTCATTAAAATTGTATTCTCTTTCCTGCCCCAGCGTGTGGATACTTTGTCTCGTAAGTATAATAAATAACCTTTGGGATCCCAGGTAAGGAAAATGAGTGCTTATCTTGGTTCCATACGTCCTGAGTAGGGGTACATACAGACTTGGCATTATCCTCTACAACATATGTAATAGGCAAACCAAAGTTGACTGCATATTTGTGGTTCTCGTAGAAAGACCCCGTTTCCGCTGCCATATCCCCAACAAAACACCATACATGATTGGTGCCTCCTTTTCTCTTGATATCAAAAGCTGTGCCAGTGGCAATGGGTATAGACCCGGTTACAATAGCAGAAGAGTAGATCCTTTGCTTAGGGTAGCACAAGGTAATAGACTTACCTGCTAGGATATCCTTCTTAAGCTCATCAAGAGGAACCCCCTTAAGCATGCACTGATAGTGGGATCTCCAAGTACAGAAAACCCAATCATCATCCTTAACATCCTTAAAGACTTTGATCATCTCTTCTTCGTTGCCGTCGTACAGATGCACAGGGGCTTTGATCTCGCCAGCGTTGAAGTGATCGCATATACCCGTCTCAAAGTCTATCAATTCTTGTTCACTATAATTCTGCATTAATCACCTAGTAGTCGTCTCTTAAGCTTGATGTATGTCATCTTCTCAACATTCATAGCTTGAGTCTCACCAAAAGTATCCGTAATTAGCTTTGTAAACTCCGAGGATGTATGATACTTCGCAAATGCCTCATCTCTAAATCTAAGAATCTCAGCAGAGGTTAGATTGTCATTAGCAACGGGTGTCGTATTATAGCTCAGGAACGAGTAACCATCATAAGAAGTTGGCAATTCCTTACCACTAATAACAGCATCCCTATAGAGGTCGCTACCAGGAAGAGCCATAGCCGCATAAGCATTCCAACCTACAGTGTTAAGCTCCTGAGAGAACTTGAGAGTCTTCTCCATACTCTCTTTAGAGTCCCCAGGAAGGCCAAAGATGTAGTTAGCCATTACGTGGATACCAGCCTCTTCTACTTGCTTGATTACCTTAGTAATGTCTACATCTTCAAACTTACCCTTAGACACCTCTAATCTAACGTTCTTATCAGCACTCTCGATACCTAAAGCAAGCCACTTGATCCCGGCTCTCTTAAGAAGATTCAATGCCTCAGGGTCTCTTACGGTATCAATTCTGGAATAGGCCCACATAAGAAGATCCTTTGAATACTCTCTCTCGGCTAACTTCTCACACAGGGGCACATAGAACTTCTTGTTAAGAAGGAACAACTCATCTGTAATCTTAATAGTCTTAACACCCAAGGCATTAAGCTTATCGAACTCCTTGATGATGAACTCAGTAGACCAGTGACGCATGTTGCTGTAGTTTGATGCTACTCCAATCTCATCTTCGTCATTCCTATTAATCATGTTGATCATACAGAACCCACAACCAAACTTACACCCTAAAGAGGTCTGAATGGCAGCATAAGGGGATCTCTTAGACTCGTCATAATTGGCATGCCACATCGGGGATCTATACAGGTCTAAGGGCTTCACATCGTAAGGTAGGAGGTCCCAGGCGTATCCAGGGAGGTCTATATCCATCCTATCCTGCGGAACAACGAACTCAGCCTTATTGATCACTACACCTGTCGGGCTTCTCCACACTATACCCTTAGTTTTATATAAGGTATCATTACCGAAGAATGCCGAATCTAGAAGGTTTGTTAGTGCGTAGACTCCTTCATTAGTGAAGGCGAAGTCGATGGATTGCTCTTCTTCCAAAGTCTTCTTAGGGAGGGCTTGCACATGTGACCCTATGAATGCGATTGGACAGTTTATGCCTCTATCTTTCAAATCCTTGGAAGACTTAACAGCACCACTCATAGAAACCGTACCGGCATTCACATTCTGGCCGTAGACGACAAATACCACAAGTCTTGGGTCTAGGTCCATTACCCTGAGATACACTTCCTCATCGGAGAGGTTCTCAGCATTAATGTCTAGGATGGCTACAGAGTTCCCCTTGGATCTACATGCTTCCGCTAAGAGCAAAGACCATGTTGGGGGTTCTATAGTTGTATACTTCTTAGCTAACTCTTGGTAGATCTTATCGGTGTTACCAGGGCTAATAAACAAAACATCAATCATTACTGTTCTCCATTACTTCTCTTAACTTCTCAGCATCTGCGTCTCTCTCATTACCCGTCGCGTTAAATCTTGCTTGAGGATTGGACTTAATGTCTCTATGATACTTTTCAAGGTATACGACATCCATTGCGGCCTTACCTGCTGTCGGGTGGTAGTGTGTGGTCTTAACATCCGGCAGGTATACCTTACGATCAAGCGAGGTTGCAACAGCAGTTACATAATTGTCTACCCAGTCTCCCGTGAACACGGGTGGGACCATATACCCTAAGGTGTCAATCCAGTTTGAGTGCAGGAAGAAGTGGGTTGCCAATGACTCATGCATCAGACCATCATCTCCGTATACTAGTAATATTTTATCTTCCACCTCGGCGAACTCATTGGAAACAGCAATATCCCAATCCTTAGACTCCATCACTATGTCATCGCCGCAGAAGAATAGGATACCCTTCTCAGCTTTTCTTGCTAAGATGTTAGACATTTCTGACATGATTATCCTAGGACCTACTGTAACAGTTACGGTAATGTTAGGATCGGATGGCGATATGGATTTAACAAGATCTATAGTTTTAGAATCATCATCATCCATATAAAACATAAAGTTTAGCCTAGTATTACCTGAGTAGGTAGCCGTGGAAGACTCTATAAGCCTAGAGACATTAGATACCCTCCCCCTAGTTGGGCATATAAATGTTATTGGTTCAGAATAGTTTTCCATGCTTCTAGTATTTTTTCATCATCCCAATACTCAGCCTGAGTGTCGTTTCCTTCATCTCCATGATAGTTCACGTTAGCATACTTACACTCAGCCTTTATAAGATTAAACGTCTCTATCTTAGGGGAGTGATATACGTCCGTGACAGTGTCATACACAGGCTTCATGTCGCTTGAAATGCCCCTGTAAGAGACTTTCTCTCCTAAAAAGGGCAATACCTCCGCAGCAAAGTAACCGCCGTCAGTGATGTTCCCATAAATTCTGATGTCATCATGCCCTTCCTCTAAAGCTCTCTGTATAGACTTATGAACCCTTTTGTTTTGGTCAATACTCCCAATGATGGCAGCAACTTTTTTAAGTTTGAACGAAGGAGTATACTTTGTAACGACATTAGGAATTACGGTCCCTTCAACACCCTGCCACTTCTTTTGGAAGTCAGAGACAAAGTGAACAGCGTCATGCTTCAGACCCTCTACTTTCTTTATTGGAAAGATTTCAGTCTCATGGGTTGAAAGTATCATCTTAGCACATCGGCTATTTGGAGGCTTTCTGAAGTGATAGATCACGGTATCATCAGTGTTAATTAAAGGCTCTTCTCTTTTAAATGCACACTTGATACCTTCCCATTCGTGAGGGCCATAGAGACAAGCCTTCATCCCGTTGTTATTAAACAGATTAACGAGA
>TARA_R110002124_G_scaffold274973_1_pt1 | contig 15513 bp, 17 predicted proteins | sample TARA_R110002124 | Tara Oceans TARA_R110002124 (sample SAMEA4397445) | marine metagenome | biome: Polar Biome; feature: [SRF] surface water layer (ENVO:00010504); material: water (ENVO:00002006), including particulate matter (ENVO:01000060) such as... | depth 5 m | reverse complement strand
CACCTCGCCGCAGCTATGATCTGGATGCGATGAATGTCGATTCAGCCTAGCACCAATGCCCGAACGGCCGCTAAGACTACAAAAAGGCCAATTTGTAGCCTCTAGTTCACCGCCATTTGACAGCGATCCGACCGTCGAACCTTGAGGGAGCATTTGCCTGGTGCAGCAATCTATAATTGGCCGCCAGGGCCAACCTTCACCACTACACATAACCTATCACTTTCGTCTACCAGGTTTGAAGGCGGGACGTGCATAATAGATTCGCTCTAACTTAGGCGTCCTATGGCACCATTGAATCGCTATCCAACATGCGCTATCGGCTTCGCGATCCTGCAGTGTTCAGTTATGTTGCGGTATCAAGCTCATATGGCAGGTGCCAAGGCGTCGTCCGGCCACTCGTGGAAATTGGCCGATGGCACGTCAGACTTGGGAAAACGCGCCATTTGTCCAAGTCCAAATTCAGCGCAGATGGAACTGATGCAACTCAAACGTTCCGAGATCGAAGATGTATACGAGATCACTCCCGCCCGTCACGGCGACGCGCGGGGCTATTTCTCAGAGACTTTCCGAGAGGACTGGTTCCGGGCCAATGTGGCGGATGTGGACTTCGTGCAGGAAAACCAGTCGCTGAGCCAGCAAGCCGGCGTGGTGCGGGGGCTGCATTTCCAGACCGAGCCCCATCCCCAGGGCAAATTGGTGGGCTGCCTTTCCGGAGCGATTTTCGATGTCGTGGTTGATATCCGCAAGGGCTCGCGCACTTTCGGGCAGTGGACCTCGTTCAGACTAAGTGCCGAGGAGGGCAATCAACTCTGGGTGCCGGCGGGCTTCCTGCATGGCTTCTGCACACTCGAGCCCGATTGCCTCGTCAGTTATAAGGTCACGTCCTACTACAGCCGCGATGCCGACAAGGGCGTGCGCTGGGATGACCCTGCAATTGGCATCAACTGGCCCGATGTAGCCGATCCCACGCTGTTATCGCCCAAGGACAGGACCCAGCCGCTGCTGAGCGAATTGCCCGACTATTTCCGCTTCGGCGTGAAGGCTTAACATGCGGGTTCTGGTGACAGGCGGCGCAGGCTTTATCGGTTCGGCGCTGGTGCGGCATCTCGTGCTCGACAAGCACTATGAGGTGCTGACCGTCGACAAGCTGACCTATGCCGGCAATCTGGCGTCGCTGCGCGAAGTCGAGGGCCGCAACAATCATTCTTTCCTCAAGGCTGATATCTGCGATGCCCGTGCCATCAACGAGGCCTTTGCCAGCTTCCGGCCGGACCGCGTCATGCATCTGGCGGCCGAGAGCCACGTCGATCGCTCGATCACCGGCGCTGCCAATTTCGTCCAGACCAATATCATCGGCAGCTTCACCATGCTGGAAGCCGCGCGCGCCTATTGGTCAGGGCTCGATACCGAGGCGAAGGCGTGCTTCCGCTTCCTCCATGTCTCGACCGACGAGGTCTACGGCTCGCTGGGTGAGACAGGCTTCTTCACCGAACAGACGCCCTACGATCCGAGTTCGCCCTATTCGGCTTCCAAGGCGGCATCCGACCACCTCGCCAAAGCCTGGGCGCGGACTTACGGAATGCCGGTCGTGGTCTCGAACTGTTCGAACAATTACGGGCCCTACCAATTCCCGGAAAAGTTGATTCCGCTGACCATTCTCAATGCCATGGAGGGCAAGGCGCTACCGGTTTATGGCCAAGGCACCAATATCCGTGACTGGCTCTATGTCGAAGACCATGCGCGTGCGCTCGATCTCATCATTGAGCGAGGCAGGGTGGGCGAGACCTACAATGTTGGCGGCCGCAACGAGGTCAAGAACATCGACGTCATGCGCCGCATCTGCAGCTTGCTCGACGAGCGTCTGCCGACACATCGACCGCGGGAAGAACTGATCCAGTTCGTCGCCGACCGTCCCGGCCATGATGCGCGCTATGCTATTGATGCGACACGCCTTGAGACAGAACTGGGTTGGACGGCACAGGAGAATTTTGATACCGGCATTGCCCGCACCGTCGACTGGTATCTGGCCAATGACTGGTGGTGGCAGCCGCTGCGCCAAAACTATGCTGGTGAGCGGCTTGGGCTGACGACCAGCAATAAGGCCGCAGGATGAGACTGCTAGTCACGGGAAAGACCGGGCAGGTGGTCACAGCGCTGATCGAGCGCGGGGCGGTCAAGGGCGTCGAGATCATGGCCATGGGCCGCCCGGAGCTGGACCTCGCCAATTCGCAGGAAGGCTTGTTCCGCATCGCCGAAGCAAAGCCTGATGCCATAGTCTCGGCGGCGGCCTATACCATGGTCGACAAGGCCGAAACGGAAGCCGATCTGGCAGAGCGGATCAATTCCCATGGTCCCGCAGTGCTGGCCCGGCTTGCCGGCGAAATTGGCATTCCCATCATCCACCTCTCGACCGACTATGTCTTTGATGGCAGCAAGCCAACGCCCTATATCGAGAGCGACCCGACCAATCCGCTAGGCATCTATGGCCAGACCAAGCTGGCCGGCGAACGGGCCGTTGCCAAGGCCACCTATAGCCACGCCATCCTGCGCACCGCCTGGGTCTATTCGCCCTTCGGCAGCAACTTCCTCAAGACCATACTCAAGCTTGCAGCCACGCGGCCTGAACTGCGCGTGGTCGATGACCAGCACGGCAATCCCACGTCGGCACTCGATATCGCCGATGCTGTGATCAAGGTCGCGGCCAATCTGATTGACCGCCCCGATGACGCTGCTCTGCGCGGCATTTTCCATATGACCGGCACGGGTGAAGCCAGTTGGGCCGATTTCGCCATTGAAATCTTTGCCCAGTCCGCCAGCCTCGGCGGCCCGTCGGCCAATGTGACCCGCATCGGTTCGGCTGATTATCCGACCGGGGCAAAGCGCCCGGCCAATTCCCGCCTCGACACCACAAAACTTCGCAGCATTCACGGCATCACCATGCCGCACTGGCGCACCCCCACCCATCACACGATCGCCCGCCTTCTGGCCGGCGCGGAAAACCAAAAGCTCGAGGAGCAGCGCGCATGAAGGGCATCATTCTGGCCGGCGGCACGGGCACGCGGCTCCATCCGATGACCCTGGCCGTCTCCAAGCAATTGGTGCCGGTCTATGACAAGCCGATGATCTACTATCCCCTGACCACGCTGATGCTGGCCGGGATCCGAGAAATCTTGATCATCACCACGCCGCACGAAGCCGATGGCTTCAAGCGCCTGCTGTCTGACGGGTCGCAATGGGGCCTGTCGCTGACCTATGCCGTGCAACCCCAGCCCAATGGTCTCGCCCAAGCTTTCATTATCGGCGCCGATTTCGTTGCCAGCGGTCCCTCGGCGCTCGTTCTGGGCGACAATATTTTCTACGGTCACGGTTTGCCCGAAATCATGCAACGCGGCGTAGACCGCAAGAGCGGCGGAACGGTCTTTGCCTATCGCGTCGCTGATCCCGAGCGTTACGGCGTGGTCGATTTCGACGACCAAATGCGCGCTGTCAGCATCGAGGAAAAGCCCGAAAAGCCTCGCTCCAACTGGGCTGTAACCGGTCTCTATTTCTACGACCAGCAGGTGGTCGACATCGCCGCCAACCTGAAACTCTCACCGCGTGGTGAGCTGGAAATCACCGACGTCAACCGCGCCTATCTCGAACGCGGCCAGCTTTCGGTTGAACTGATGGGGCGCGGCTATGCCTGGCTCGACACCGGCACGCCCGACAGCTTACTCAACGCGGCGCAATTCGTGGCGACGCTGGAAAAGCGCCAAGGCTTCAAGATTGCCTGCCCCGAGGAAATTGCCTTCCGCATGGGCAATATCGACGCGGCCCAGCTCGAAAGGCTGGGGGTTGCGATGAAGAAGAACGCCTATGGGCAGTATTTGCTCGGCGTATTGGCCGGTGACGAATACTCCTGAAGAGTGCGTTCAGCGAAGGCTCACACGTCGCCGTGCATAGGGTGAGCGGACTGCGAACATCTAGTAACGCCAGGCGAGGGTCCGGCTGATCAGTATGCGATCGGCGAGCCAGGCTTCATTGCTCTGTAAGCGATAGGCGCTGTCGGCCCAGAACTCGCTGCCCATATTCTCCCGGTCGATGACCTGGCGCAGCATCCGACCATCAGGATGGGAAGCGGAGGTCACCGCCGCTGCTCTGATGAACCCAGAGCGCCGATCGATGCTGATGTGGTTTCTGTAGCCAAACACCGGGATGGCGATCATGGGCAGCGGGGTGCCGTCAAGGTCGGTAGCGCACCTTGCCGCCGATCTTGAGGGTGCAGCGGGCATCGGTATCCTTCTGCGCCGCCTTGGCTGGCTCGTTCGGCCATATCTCGTCAGCCGATTTACCCGCCTTGATGGCCTCTCGCTCGTCATCGGTATTGCGCTGCTTGGGTGCAGGCACCAGCCAGGCATCCACGATCTGGACACCCGCAAAAACTAGGTCGGTGAGCCTGGCGTCGCGGTGACAGCCGGCTAATTTCAGCGGTTTTGGCTGATTTAGGACCGCATTTGACGGTCTACGGTGCCCGACACGGGCATTTCCCGGTACTCCGGGCAGACTCATGCCGCGACGGTGCGCTTTTCATGGAAGACGAGGCGGTCGAAGTTGCAGGCCAGGTTAGCCAGCGTCAGTTTCGCCTCGGTCCGGGTGAGGCCGATGGTGCGGATGAACAGACCGAACCGGTTCTTCTGATGGGCGAATACATGCTCGATGCTGGCTCGGATCGAGGACTTGGCCGCATTGGCCCGCGCTGTCGCGATCGGCATCGACTTGCCCTTGGGCTTGCGCCGATGGATCCGGCTTGTCAGCATGCGCTCGTTGAGCCAAGCCTCGTTGCTCTGTGAGCGGTAGGCGCTGTCGGCCCAGACCTCGCTGCCGGTGTTCTCCCGATCAATGACATGGCGCAGCATCCGACCATCGGGATGGGAAGCGGAGGTGACGGCCGCAGCTCGAATGAAGCCATAGCGCCGGTCGATGCTGATGTGGCTTTTGTAGCCGAATACAGGGATGGCGATCATGGGCAGCGGCGTGCCGTCCGGCCGGTAGCGCACCTTGCCGCCGATCTTGAGCGTCCAGCGGGCGTCGGTATCCTTCTGCGCCGCCTTGGCCGGTTCGTCCGGCCAGATCTCCTGCGCTGTCTTGCCAGCCTTGATGGCGTCCCGCTCGCCGTCGGTGTTGCGCTGCTTGGGCGCCGGCACCAGCGAAGCATCTACGATCTGCCCCGATATGGGGATGTAGCCCTTCTTGTGCAGTTGCCAGTCGAAGGCCTTCATCACCCGCTTGAGCGTGCCGGTCTCGGTCATGCGGTTGCGGAAATGGCGGATGGTGTTCTCATCGGGCGTACGATCGCCCAGGGAAAACCCCAGGAACCGCATCCAGCTCAGCCGATCTCGGATCATGAACTCCATGCGGGCGTCGGACAGGTTGTGCTGGGCCTGCAAGATCAGGATCTTGAACATGGCCACCGGATCAAAAGGCGGTCGCCCACCTTTGCTGCCATCGGCATAACCCAGCCCCTCGACCAGCCAGGACCGAAAATGCTCGAAATCCACCGTCCGTTCTAAAACCTCGAGCGGATCGCCATGCTGGCTCAAGGCTTCGAGGTGGTCGTTCAGGCTGAAAAGGGAATGCGGGTCCATGATGGCGCTCCATGATCGGGCGACATCAGTGAATCACGACTGCACCAAAGGCGCGAGGGTTTTTGCGGGTGTCCATCTGGCTTGACATGGGAATGTAACCCTTCTTGTGCAACTGCCAGTCGAAGGCCTTCATCACCCGCTTGAGGGTGCCGGTCTCTGTCATGCGGTTGCGGAAATGGCGGATCGTGTTCTCATCGGGCGTGCGGTCGCCAAGGGAAAAGCCCAGGAACCGCATCCAGCTCAGACGATCTCGGATCGAACGGCGGCCCGCCACCCTTGCTGCCGTCCCCATATCCCAGCCCCTCGATCAGCCAGGACCGAAATACTCAAATTCCACCGTCCGCTGCAAAACCTCGAGCGGATCGCCATGCTGGCTCAGGGCTTCGAGGTGGTCGTTCAGACTGAAAAGGAAGTGCCGGTCCATGATGACGCTCCATGATCGGGCGACATCAATGAATCATGACTACAGCAAAGGCGCGAGGGGTCTTTGCGGGTCTCCAGCTTGGCGTCCCAGCCACCTAAGTACCTGCCCTCTTTGTCGGCGTAAAACTTAATCGGCCTCATGCCCGCGCCCTCACAACAACGCGCAGTTTGCTGGCGTCATATTAAAATAACCGCTTGTTCCCGAGTTGAATGAATACATTCGATCTCCTGCTGCGAGCCTTACGTTCGTAGCATTGCTACGTAACTCGGCTCCTTAAAGGTGCGAGTTTGTGACGCTTACAAGGTGATCCAGTCTGACCCTTTGCCCAACACAGAACCCGTGCTCTGCCGTTTTGCACGCTGCACACTGACTCCGCGTACATCAGGGTTGGCTAAACACCAAGGTCGCGAGCCATTGTCGCTGCACCCAGACGACCCGTGGAATTTCTGCGCTAACATATGCCTTGGTGAAGGGAGCAGTCGCCCATTCCGGTGCCGTAGCTCAGCGTTCATCCCAACACCTGCCCCGCGTGTATTTCGGCAACCGGGAGAGTAACCCGGGTACCGAGGCCATATATTAGATGGCCTGCCGCCGTGGCGAGGTCTACCAAGCCCTTGAGCTTAGGAACTCGCACATGATCATACGCTCATGATGGAGGCAATGTGGTAAACCTCTCACGCCTCGTGGGTTCTTCCTGACCTGCCGAGCAGGTGGCTTTCGTAACCAACTATAGGTAAAAATCTACTTTAGCCCAAAATTGTCTGTCAACGGCGACGTCCGATCGGTCTTCGAAGAGACGAACGATCGCCATATTTCTCGCCAAGTCGCATCAATCAGCTACGAACATCAAATCGTCAAAGCCAGTCAACAAGCAGGTGACTCGAATGCCCAATCAACTCCTTACGCGTGGAACACTAGCGCTGTTAGCTTAAGCGATAGCATTTCCTACACCTAAACCGGCAACATCAAGAATGGGGAATCCTGTGTCACCTATTAAAATCCGGGTCTATCAAGACTGGTTGGGCGAAGGTCCAGAGAGACAGTGGCCGGCGTGCCCTCCGGAAGAATACTCCGATATTGAGTTTCGATTCGGAGGTCACGGTAAGGCGGACTACGTCTTTATACTCAATGATGTACGTAACACGGTTCTGGTTAATTGCGATCCGGATCGCGTGTGGGGCTTCATCCAGGAGCCCCCCTCAGAGCTACATGCTGAGCTACAGATCGGTCGCCCCTACTTTTCTCGTGTTTACACGACGGATGAGACGCTTCCGCCACCTAGGTACATTCAGTATTGGAGCGGACTGAAGTGGGCGACAGGATTGAGTTATGATGAAATGCGCTCTGCCAATTATCCGGAAAAGACAATGGACCTGAGCTGGGTGACAAGTAATTTGACATTACTTACCGGACACCAGAAAAGGATGAATTTTTTGAAGGACTTGCAGCTTGGGATACCAGATCTAGCCCTGTTCGGACGCGGTTTCAAGCCAATTGCTCGAAAGTGGGACGCTCTCGCGCCTGCCCGCTATTCGATTGCCTTCGAGAACTATTCTGGCGGAATATACTGGTCAGAAAAAATTACTGATTGCTTTCTATCTTATGCAACGCCAATATATCATGGATCTCGTGATATCGATCGTTACTTCCCGAAGGGTTCATATATAAATATAGATCCCGAAAAATCAGGGACTATTGAATTTGTGAAGGAGATTATTTCCTCAGATTTTCACGAAATAAATTTGGATGCACTGTTGGAAGCCCGCGAACTGTGCCTGAAGCAATACAATACTTTGTTCTTTTTGGCGGATTTGGCTAAGGATCACTACAAAAGAAACGGTGAACCCCAGATAACGTTCTGGCAAAAGCTAACGCCTGCTCATCCAAACCCAGTCTGGAAGCGGGCAATTGGGCAACTTCGAAACCTTGCCATTGAGATTCTTCCTAGGGGTCTCACTCAATTTGCCCGCACGATGAAACACAGGCTTCTCAGCCGAAGCTGAAACCTAATGTCTTTTTCTCTGGACGGAAATGAACGCCGTTCAATTGAACATTGATATTTGCTCTCTTTTCCAAACCAAGCATTCGGTGAACGGAGGCATTGAAACTCGCCCGGCAGACGCTAGGCGGTGTGGACAAAGGGGATTCTCAGATCGCTCGCTGACTGATTCAACGCTGCTTTTTGCGGAGAGCAGCGTTGGTTCGAGGTTTGATGTCGGATGAGGAATGGGCCTTTTTCGAGCCGTTCGTGGTCGAGAAGGGTCCGAGGCGAGGTCGGCGGCCTCGCGATCATCGGTTGGTGCTCGACGGGGTGTTCTGGATCGCCCGAACGGGGACGGCGTGGCGTGATCTGCACAGCCATTTCGGAGCCTGGAACTCGGTCTATCGCCAGTTCCGGCGCTGGACGCAGGCGGGGCTCTGGGACGTGATGCTGGAGGCGCTGAATGAAACCGGCACGGGCCATGACAGCGTTCAGATGATCGATTCTACCATCATCCGCACCAATCAGCATGCCGCCGGCGCGCTAAAAAAGGGGATCAGGACCAGAGTCTTGGCCGCTCTCGCGGTGGCTTCTCGACCAAGATCCATCTCCGCAGCAATGCTCGAGGCCCCACCTCCCCACGGTCAAACCTGCAAGAACTGGAACAACGACTAGAAGTAGCCAGACACTTTTGATCACTCTCAAAACATCAAGAATGTCGTAGATATTTTCGTCTTTGGACAAGTGTCGTCTCGCGCAGCAACCGGCCTCCTATCTCATATCGCTAAGTGGACCGTGATATCTGGTTCTGGAATCTCTGATAGTGTTTTTTTCAAAGCGTCAAACAGCAAAAATCAGCGCTATGTGCCCCAGACATTGATATCCACGTTCTCCAAGAAACGCGCGACCAAGTGCATTGATCGCCAGCCTCCCGCACAAACTATAGGCAGCAGCTGAACCCCGTTGATGGTCAACTGCTGAGCCCCACCCACTCGGTCTGAGTGCCCGGATACCGGCCTCCTATGATGTAGATGGATTGATTGAAGCGTCCCGGCTTTGGACCTGCTGGCGCTAATGGGATGTCAGCCGTTCTAGCTGGGCAGTCAAAGCCGCATGGCTTTTTCTTGCGTTCGCTTCTTGCCTGTGGCGTAATCAGGCAAGCCTTATAAATCTCACTTGTTGCCTGGCATCAGTTTTTTGAGAGGCCATTCATTATACAAAAGGGGGTTTTCTAATTATGCGAGTAGCGCTGGTTCTGTACGGTCAGCCGCGTTTTTTGGATAATCCACATACTTTGGAATCTCATCGCCGCTTTCTTCTGGATCGACACGACACTGATGTCTTTTGCCACACTTGGTGGGATGCCAACCTAGCTGGTTACGACGCAACTTTTGTAGAAGGACAAGTGCCTCCTGACAGCGATGCTATCTCCAAGATCACAGCTGGGTATACCCCATCAGCTTTGGCGTATGAGCCCCCTAGGAAATTTGAATTCCCGACTGAGGCTAGGAAGGCGGTCGCTTCAAAATTTTCAGCCGATAGATGGAATGCTCGAGTTGAGAACAATTTGGCTTCGCAGTTTTATAGCCTAGAAGCCGCTGCAAATTTGGTGAATGTCCCCACCGCTTACGACTTTATCGTCGTCACAAGGTTGGACGTCCCTATGGCATCCTTCCCCAGTTTGGCGACCCTGAGCAGTCGGAAGTTCTATGTCTCCGATGCACACCCGCGCTTTCCAGATTTCATATTCGTTTTCGGGCCGCAATTTCTCGCCAGTCAGAAGATCTACAGTCGACTTCAAAACCTCATCGCCGACCGCCTGGACGCTATGCCCGACATATGCGGCGAATACATCAAGTACGCGAGCTTCATCGATCTGTTCGACAAGTCGAACATCAGACCAGCCTACATGCCTGGCATCCCCGTACGCAGCAGCTCTCAGCCTCCAGTCGCTGCAACCAGCTGGTTGAGCCGTAAACGTGCTCAACTTGTCTTACGTACAAGGGGGCTGAGAGCGCTAGGTAGAGACATCCCCCTGCCACCAAGGCGACAATTATACTAGACTAAGCGAACCTATCCCAGGAACATAAATATGCACGTCATTTTGCCATCTGCGGGTAAAGGCACTCGCCTCGGACTGCCTTATCCCAAGGAAATACACCGCGTTGTCGAGGGCGCCAGCCTGATAGATTTTTCGCTATCGCATATTCTTGGAGAGAACCTAGTCAAGCGCATCTCATTGACGATCTCGCCCGAAAAGCAGGCCGTGGTGGACTATGTGAGAAGCAAAACTTCCGAAATTGAGGTGTGCACTTCGCTTTTTGACGAGCGGTACACCGAATGGCCTGGGAGCATACTTTCAGCGCAAGAGCACTTTATGGATCGAAACATTGCTCTGCTGCCAGACTCCTCGATCACTCCCCGACCAAATACCCCGCTCATGCATTCTTTTTCGAGCAGTTTTGAGAATGGCTACGACATTGTTTTTGCTTATCTTCCCGTGGACAATAATCAAAACATCTCTGCTTTGGGAGCACTGAAAATCGCTGAAAACGGGCGAGATGTCGTCGACTTCTGCGACAAGCCGTCAGAACAGAGTTCAGCAAAATACAATGCGTTTTGGACTGCCTTTGGTTTTACTGCAGAAGCAAGCAACTCGCTGCTTGAGCTCATGATGAGGTCGGTGGCACGTGAGCCGGTCGATATCCTTAGCCTTGGCTTTAATATCGGTGCTTTTCCAGTTGATGGGTACATCGATCTTGGGACTTGGGCGAATATGCGACGGTTCCAAGCGGGTGGGAATCGGTAGATGCCTAGAGTAGTCGGTGAGCAGACTTGACGATCTTCCGAATTGCTCGGCGCAAGAACGTTGCCGGCGTGCCGTCATCAACTGCTGCGACTAAGAGCCATCTTCGCGATGCGAAGGGCCCCAATTTGCTCACAAAGCACAGGTCTGCTGCTAGGAGCCCACAAAACCAGAACCGCGCTTCAAGCGCACTCAGAAGTGCATCTTCGCGCTCAGTTTCATTACATTCTATTGAGCTGCTGCCGGTTTTGAGGACACCGAGTTAAGGTGTTTTTGGAACTGGAGAGTTTTGATGGAGAGACGCAAGTTCAGCCGGGAGTTCAAGCTCGAGGCTGTCAGGCTGGTCAGGGAACGGGGCGTTGCAGTGGCGCAGGCGGCCCGTGATCTGGACCTGCATGTGAACGTGTTGCGCAAATGGGTGCGCGAGCAGTCTGCCGAACCTCCAACTCAGCCCTTCCACATCGACACTCATGAAATCACCGGTGCTAACACCAGATGAAATGAGCGCCCCGATCTTCGCTCCTGCACCTATCCTGTAGCGTCCAATGATGTTGACGTGGAGTGGACGCCGCCCACGAAGGCGCCGCACCATGGCGTCGTGTCATCAGCGAACGGAGCGCCAATGTTCTTCCACCATTTCAGAATGTGCGGGCTATGGTAAGGGCCGGGCCTTTCCTCTCACGCTGGCCAAAAGGCGCGGCTGACGCAATCCACGCGGGATCATTCATTAAGTTCTCCAGTGATTAGGAAGGTGGAAGGCTAGCGCCTACGTGGCGGCCTAAACTGAGTCAGCCATGGGGCGCTAATCTGATTAGGATGCAGTTGAAGGCCAGCTTTGCCTGTGCCATTTAGCATCTATGATAGCCAAAACTGACTACCGCCCCGATATTGATGGCCTTCGCGCCTTGGCTGTGCTTTCAGTTATCGCTTACCACTATGGCGCAGACTGGCTACCCGGCGGGTTTACCGGCGTCGATATATTCTTCGTAATATCAGGCTATCTCATCACGCGCATTGTGAAGTCAGAGATGGAAACCGGGCGGTTTTCTTTTTTTGATTTTTACCGCAGGCGGATATTGCGCATCCTGCCAGCAGTGTTGGTAGTAATGCTTGCGACGACTGCGGCCAGCTGGTTTATTCTTTTCCCGACTGACTATGCGATTGCCGCCAAGAACGCGATCTACGCCACTTTCGGCCTCGGAAACTTGTTTTCGTATTTGCACACCGGTTATTTCGATCAGCAAGCCGAACTCCAGCCCCTGCTTCACCTCTGGTCCCTCGGAGTTGAAGAGCAGTTCTATTTGATCTGGCCCTTCGGGTTAATGGCACTGTTGGGCATCAGTTCAAGTCGAACACGTTTTGCGGTCTTGGCAATTTTAGTAGGAATTGGTCTTGGGGTCGCGGCCTTTCAAGTGTCGAAACAACCGTCTGCAGCATTCTATCTTCCGGTATCCAGGGCTTGGGAACTGGCCTTGGGAGCACTCGTCTGTATAGCGCCCTCGATCGGCACAGTCTTCTTAAGCAGAGCAGCGCAGCTCGTCGGAAGCCTCTTGATTGTGGCAGGATGGTCATTTGTACAAAGCGATGACCCATTCCCCGGACTCAATGCCCTGTTTCCCTGCTTAGGTGCAGCTCTATTGATCTGGCCAAAAAAGAGCACGAGGGTCGCAGATTGGCTGTCATTGAAACCGCTGGTCGCGATAGGGCTAGTATCATTTAGCTTGTATTTGTGGCACTGGCCGGTCCTCGTGTTATTTAGACACATTAATAACACTACACATCCCCACGGCGTTACAGCCGCACTTTTGCTGCTGCTAACGGCAGCACTAGCCGGCTTGTCCTGGCGTTACATAGAAACACCCTTCCGCAAGGCTCAGTTCAGCTTTGGGGTAAGAAGCAAAGTTGCGATCGTCGCGTGCTTGGTGACCGCCTCGCTTTCGATGTGGGCTATAATCGTCCATCAAAAGGGCATCGCGTTTCGCTTGCCCGAAGACGCCCTGTTGATTGCGGACAAATCCGCCATGTGGGCATGGGACGGGTGTCGCCTTACTCAGATCCAGAACGTGCCAGACTTTTGCTCGTTTGGCGCTCTGTGGTCTAGCGATGCGCCGAAGGTTTTCATTTGGGGAGACAGCCATGCGGAACATTACGCGCCTCTCCTTGAGACTGCGCTCAACCAGCAAGAAAAGCCTGTCTCGGTAGGTTTATTCCCCCCAGGTTGCCCACCCATCTATACCGCCAGCATTCGAAGAGACGATGCATTCCTTCAAAATGCATGCCCGCCGCTAACCAAGCCCATGATCGATTTTTTGAAGCGCTCCGACGACATTCAAGTGGTTGTTTTCGCAGCTTTCTGGTCGAACATCCCGAACCGTAGCTACCTGTCAAGCACTGGTGAACCACTTCCTTTCGCTACAATTTGGGAGGAGATGGCGAAGGTAATCCAGGATATTGGGTCGGGGAAGTCCTACTACATCCTGACCGACGTTCCTTCTCACACAGATGACCCGGCAGCGTGCGTTGCCTCCAGCGCGAGTGGTCTGTGGCGTTTCCCTTGTGAGATTGAAAATGTGAACTCCGAAGAATTTAAGACCCGGGAAGCTCTAACCAGCCTCTTAGCGTCACCTGTAGGTAAATACGCCCTATTGGCAGGCGAATCTCTGTGCTCAAGTTTTGAATGTGTGCAAGAAATTGAAGGAAGTTTCTTGTACAGAGATGTAAATCATCTACGACGAGACCTGCCCACTGACGTTCGCTATAGCCTTGTGAAGATTATGCACCTGAACGACATCTTCGATAGCGGAGCTTGGAGCGTGCCGTAATCGTGCTAAGACTAAAGCCTCGCCACAGCTAGATAATGGGCGAAGTGCTCAGTCCAGTTCCCCGTCGCCCTTCCCCCCTTAAAGGCGAAGGTTTTTTGGCTGATTTTGAACAGCCCACTATAATTTCTACGCCGTGGGAGCGCGCCCGGGTTTGCGGCGAAACAGTTGACGTTGCCCCCTGCGCCTAATCCAGTTTGAAGTAGGCTCTGGCCTCATCAGAAGGACCAGAGATGAAGCGAACTGAACCGCGCCGGGAATTCCGGAGGCTGTTTGGTTTAAGTTATGCTGCCATGGCCGGTTGTTCCAGTGCGGCGTAGAAGTTTGCCTCAGCTTCCGCTGGCGGGATGTTGCCGATAGGCTCGAGGAGGCGTCGGTGATTGAACCAGTCGACCCATTCGAGGGTGGCGAACTCCACGGCTTCGATGTTTCGCCAAGGCCCGCGCCGGTGGATCACTTCCGCCTTGTAGAGACCGTTGATGCTCTCTGCCAACGCGTTGTCGTAACTGTCCCCGACGCTGCCGACTGATGGCTCGATGCCTGCTTCGGCCAAGCGCTCGGAGTAACGGATACTGACATATTGCGACCCGCGATCGGAATGATGAACCAGACCGCCGCGATGGACGGGCCTGCGTTCGTGGATTGCTTGCTCGAGAGCGTCCAGCACGAAGCTGGTATGGGCGGTACGGCTGACCCGCCATCCCACGATATAACGAGAGTAGACGTCGATCACGAAGGCCACATAGGCGAACCCGGCCCAGGTTGCCACATAGGTAAAATCGGAGACCCAGAGCCTGTTTGGCGCCGGGGCATGGAACTGGCGATTGACGTGATCGAGCGGGCAAAGCGCCGCCTTGTCGCTGATCGTGGTGCGGACTGGCTTGCCGCGGATCACACCCTGCAAGCCCAGATCGCGCATCAACCGCGCGACACTGCACCGGGCAATATCAAGCCCCTCCCACTGCATCTGCCGCCAGACCTTGCGCACGCCGTAAACGCCAAAGTTCTCTTCAAACACGCGCATTACTTCCGGCTTGAGTACATCATCGCGCTGGGATCGGGCCGACCGTCGGCCAGGATCACGACGCTGGGCAACGCGTTCGTGGTAGCTCGATGGGGCGATCGGCAGAACTCTGCAGATCGGCTCGACCCCATAAGCATCACGGTGCTCATCAATAAAGGCAATCATCGCTTGAACGGGCGGTCGAGCTCCGCCTGGGCGAAATATGCTGAAGCTTTGCGCAGGATCTCGTTGGCTTGTCGCAACTCCCGGTTCTCTCGTTCCAAGGCCTTGAGCTTCTCGGCCATATCTGTGGTCACGCCGGCGCGCCGGCCGGTGTCGACCTCGGCCTTCTTGAGCCACTCATTGAGGGTATGGGCCGAGCACCCAATCTTGCCGGCAACCGACACAACGGCCGCCCAGCGGGATGGATACTCTCCGCCATGCTCTTGCACCATCCGCACTGCGCGGGTGCGAACCTCAACTGAAAACTTGTTCGTCGTCTTGCTGGTCATGCTCCATCCTACTCAGGAGTTGGAGCCTCCGGCAAACCCGGTGCGGTTCAGAACCGGAACTGTTCGCTCAGCACCCGTTCTTCCAGGCTGGTGCCAGGATCGAACAGCAGGGTCACGCCATGGGAGCGATCCTCAAATACGGTAACCTCGAGCACATTCTGAAACTGGACATTGTCAGCAACAGCGCTCACGGGCCGCTTTGCGGCCTCGCGGGTGATGAACCTGACTTCCGCCCGATTGGACAGGATCGCGCCACGCCAGCGCCTGGGACGGAAGGGCGAGATGGGCGTGAGGGCAAGCAGCGGTGCCTCGATGGGCAGGATGGGGCCGTGGGCCGACAGATT
>TARA_R110002124_G_scaffold278446_1_pt1 | contig 15540 bp, 14 predicted proteins | sample TARA_R110002124 | Tara Oceans TARA_R110002124 (sample SAMEA4397445) | marine metagenome | biome: Polar Biome; feature: [SRF] surface water layer (ENVO:00010504); material: water (ENVO:00002006), including particulate matter (ENVO:01000060) such as... | depth 5 m | reverse complement strand
GGTCATCCATAATGTCTTTGCCTGGTTCCAGCTCACCAGTGCCAACTACATAGAGCACTACGGCTTGTTGCGGCAGAGGGAGGCTAATGGTCGCTACGAGCGCTGCCAGCCACATCACAGCTGGAATGCCAATTACATCTTCAGCAATATTTTGCTGTTCCATCTGGAGCGCCACTCCGACCACCATGCGAACCCGACACGCCGCTACCAGAGCCTGCGCAACTTCGACGGGATTCCCGAACTGCCCAATGGCTACTACGGCATGTACATACTCGCGTATATCCCATGGCTTTGGTATAAGGTGATGGACAAGCGTGTGCTCGAGTTGCCACATATCAACGGCGACCTGAGCAAGGTCAACATCGATCCCGCCAAGCGTGCGGAAATCTATGCCAGGTACGGGCAGGTGCAGCACGCTGCACTGGCAGGTTAGGAGGCAATACCATGGGTAAATACCGCTGCCCCGGCTGCGATTACACCTACGACGAAGCGCAGGGGGATACCCACGAGGGGTATCCCCCTGGCACGTCCTTCGACACCCTGCCCGAGGAATTCACCTGCCCCGACTGTGCGGTGCGCTACAAGGAAGACTTTGAAGCCGTCGAGGATTAACTCCCCGGCGGCTTCGCGCCTTTTGCCCTCGCTGCACGATTAACCGACACGGCCTGCGGTCGCATGATCGCCTCTACCTGCTGAGCAGCATTCAGCAGGTTCCGGTACCCGTTTTCTGGCGCGCTGCCTCAAGCGCATAGCGCCCTGACATCATTCCAAATATTTGAACAAAATAGACAGGAATTGGGGCTTATTGAACGTTTCGGGATCGCTACACTGGAGCCATCAGCCAGTAGAGCCGTCAGCCTGCACGAGACACGGGAGATAACTATGAGAAAGCTGCAACAGGTCATCACGGCCACCCCCGCCAATGACGGCGATGGCGTGCGTATCCATCGACTGGCAGGTGCTGGCTTACGCGCGGTCCTGAACCCGTTCCTGATGATTGATGAAATCAATTCGGATGCTGCCAGTGACTACATCGGTGGCTTTCCGACACACCCGCATCGCGGTTTCGAAACCATTACCTACATGAAAGCCGGCCGCATGCGTCACCGCGACCACATGGGCAACGAGGGCGTGATTGGCCCCGGTGATGTGCAGTGGATGACCGCCGGCGCAGGCGTGCTGCACTCGGAGATGCCGGAGCAGGAGGAGGGGCTGTTGCACGGCTTCCAACTCTGGTTGAACCTGCCCGGCAGCGAGAAGATGAAGCCGGCAGCGTACCGGGATATTCCCGCCGCTGACATCACGTTCCGACAATTCGATCACGGCGCGGCGGTTGCAGTGATCGCTGGTACGGTGGAGATCGAGGGACAGGCGCTCAGCGGTCCTATCCGCGGCCTCGCGACTGAACCGGTGCTGTTGGATGTGGAACTGCGCGGCATGACACAGATCGCGTTGACCCTGCCGCAGCGGAACCGGGCATTGGTCTACATTTACCAGGGTAGTACCGATCAGTTACGCCAGCGCGAGCTGGGGGTGTTCAGCGCGGGCAGTTCACTGTCGCTGGCAGCGGGCGCCGAGGGCATGCGGGCACTGGTGCTGAGTGGGCGGGCGCTCGATGAACCCGTGGTGCAATACGGGCCGTTCGTGATGAACACGCGCGAGGAAGTTGAGCAGGCGCTGAGCGATTATCGCAACAATACGCTGGTCGACATGCCGGGAGCACCGCCAACAGCAGGCTGATTGGGCCGCACTGGACTACGCGACCGAATTGAGCGAGTAGGGTAGTGCGGCCAGCGCAGATTTGCCCAGCAGTTGGGTATAGGTATTCTCCAACTCGCGACACGCGCTGCGAATGTTGCCAATAGACTCGCTGGGTATGGGTGGCAGGACAGTCACCCGGATGGTGGCCGGGCGAATTAGCATGGCACCATTGGGCAGCGCATCCTTGACGTTGTGCAGCACGATGGGGACGATGGGGACGCCCGCTTTGCGGGCGAGGAAAAACGCGCCGTGTTTGAACGGCTGTATATTCCCCAGTGTGCTGCGGCTGCCCTCTGGCGCGATGACCAGCGAGCGACCGCTTTCCAGTACCTCCAGTGCACGCTGCAGGACCTCCCGTTGATCGGCGTCATCGCGGTCGACAAAGATGGTGTCGGCCTGGCGCAGTAGGTGCCCTATGACTGGCGTGTCCGCCATTTCCCGTTTGCACATGGCGACAACATCCTCGCGCAGAAGATGTGCCAGCACCATTGAGTCCAGCAGACTCTGGTGGTTGAACACGAAAACCGCAGGGCGTTGCTGGCGCAGGTTACCGAGCCCCTCGATTTCAAAATCCAGGCCGGCAAAGGCGCTGCCGATATCGCCGAATAGCCGGGTCAGTTGGTTCGCCGAGCGGTAGGGTGAGCGCCCGAAGCGTTTGCTCAGCAGGCCAAACGCGGTCGTCCCGATAATGGTCTGTGCTGTCAGCACAGTGCGCGCGACACTTTCCACGCTGGGTATTCCACGTGAGGAAAAAACCAGTTGCGGCCACTGCCTGGTGCGAGCATGTGCGCCCAGTTTGTCCGAGGGGTTCACGGCCACGGGATGACCGACCTTGCGCAGCAGCGGCAGATCGTCACTGGAGTCAGAATAAAACCAGCAATTGCCCAGAGTTGCCTTGTGGCGACGGGCGCTGCGCTGTGCAGCCAGTACTTTGCCCTCACCGAAACACATGGGGGCGACGACCTGGCCGGTGAATCGTCCGTCCACCACCTCCAGCCGGGTACAGTGGATTTCATCGATCCCGAGCACGCGTGCCACCGGTTCGATCTGGTAGCGGCTGGCGGCACTGATGATGGCCAGTTTGTGACCGGCGGCGCGGTGCGCCTCGACCAGTGCGACTGCTTCCCGGTAGAGCGTCCTGGCGATGTGCTTGCGATACGCCTGTTCCCCGATCTCGTGCAGCGCCGCTTCAGACACCCCGGTCAGGGCTTTGGTAGTGCGTTTAACGAGGCGGTGGTAATTGCCGCCAGAGCTGAAGACTTTGTGTTTGACGATGTCCTGCACCACCTTGGTCGCCTGGCGCAGCTTACCGCGGCGCGCGCCCTGTTCTGCGGTTTCCCGGGCGACTGCAAGAATGGAGTAGCCCGCAATCAGCGTTCGGTCGAGATCAAAAAATGCGATTGCCGGTTGCGTCCCGCTGGCGGCGGCAATGGTCTGTAGTTGATCATCAAGCGCTGTCATCGTATGTCCTTTTCGTACGGCGGCCCGTGGCGAGTGGCGTGGCTGGCCCCGTCTGTCGCCCGCGACAGGAGTCGATGCAAGAATCCGGCCAGCACACAGGGTAAACCGTCTCAGTGTCACTTTTGTTGCAATAAACCCGGATTAAGGCTGCGATTGTCCGCGCGGGCTGTGCTTCAGTGTGCACGGTGTGCCGCTTTTTGGTGCTCGCTCGCACCGGCTTGAGGCGTGCCGCAGTAGTCAGTGGGTTGTTCGGCAGCCGTTTTGGACGGCCACCACGGTGTCGGGAAACACCGCAGTGACCGGATGCTGTATATGGCTAGGGGGTTGCGGTGGGCGGCGTTATCAGCGCGATACCGTCGATGTCTGCTGATTTCTCCACGGTGAAGGGTACGCTGTACGTGACGCCGTCCACGGTCCAGTAGGCAACGTAATCGCCGTAGAAGGCGGTGATTTCAAACTGGCCATCGTCATCCGACTCCACGTCCAGGTTGGTTCGCCATTCTTCGTTGAGCAGGTTAAACACCGCCTCGCCATGGCGTGTGATGGCGCGGTCGTTGTCCCAGAAGCCGACGTTAAACTCGTCGCGCCCAGCAACCTTGTTCCACGGGCCCCAGAACACCACCATGTCCACCGACGGGTGGCCCCACCAGAGTCGCATCAGTGCCTCTGCCTGCGCCGCGCGCAGCTCGGGTTCCTCCGGTGCGATGAAATTGGTTTCGGTAATGTGAATCGGCAGGCCCGCCTCGGCGAGGATATCCAGCGCCTCGGCGTACTCTGCAATATTTGTGCGCCCGCTGATATCCCGCGTCGGGTCGGCGAAGGACAGGGTGGGGGCGAAATGTCCCTGCTGGCCGATCGCGGCAATCGGCACATCCCGGGACTGCAACTGCATAATACGGTCGCGCACATCGGCCGCGGTCGGGGAATTGAAGCCGGTAAACACCTCGACGATCCATTCGTTGAACACAAGCTCAACCTCGGGATCCATCTCTCGCGCCCAGGTATAGGCGTCTTCGACTATCTCGGGGCCGAGTCGATCGATAAACCACTGGGCCAGCGGTTGCAGCGTTTCGTTGGTGACGTCCCAGTACGCCAGGCGGCCTTTGAAATGGGCGACGCTGTCCTGAATGAAGGCTTTCAGAATGCGTCGCAGCTCTGCCTTCTCCTCGGCATTCAAGTCTTTGGAGGGAAATTTCTCTTCCGCCCACTTGGGTAAAGCCGCTCCGGATAGCGGCATTGGCAGCCCCCACAACAGTGTATGACCCTTGACCGAAAATCCGTTTTCTTCAGCCCAGGCCACATTGGCATCGGCCTCGCCAAAATCCCTGACCCCTTCACTGGGTTCTACCCTGGCCCATTTGGCATCGCTCTCGAGCACCGCCAGACTGAAGTGCTCTGCCATGCGCGCGGTGTACCACTGCAGGTCTTCCGGGTCGCGGAAACGTTTCAGTTCTATCGGGAAGCCGAAGGTAAAACCGTGGCGCAGCTGCCGTAGGGAGACCTCGGTTCGCGGCTGATCGATCTGGAACTTGACTGTGGTAGAGCGCAGGTCAGCCGCGCGGTCGTTGGCGGCCGCTACCACCTCCTGTTCACGTGGCTCCAGCAGCGACAGATTCGCCGGCTTGCCCAGTGGCAGGCTCGGCAGGGCAGGCATACCCTGCGTCGCGGTGAGTTCCACAAAATTTGCCGAGGGTTGCTCGCTGGTTTGCGAACTGTTCGAATTGCCTGAACTGCAACCCGCGACAGCGATGGCGAAGACCAGGGCAATAACGGACCTGTCGCAGCGAAGTCTGGATGACGACATCGTGAACGTGCTCCTTATTATTCGTTGGCTGGATAGTCTACACAATTTTGTCGCGCAGCTGCCCCTGTGGCATGGGGCTGGCAGTGCTAGCCACCAAACTGGTAGCTGACCTGCACGTACGCGCCACGCGGCTGTCCGACGAAGTAGCGGTATTCGCCGAAGCCGTAGTCCGCGCGTTCGGCGTACTCCACATCCAGTAGATTGGTCAGGCGCAACCCCGCAGACCAGCGCGATGTCAGGTCACTGGTGATACGCAGGTTGAGCAGGGAGTGGCCGTTGTACTGGTGTTCGTTTTCTGGTTCCAGGTAGTACGAGTCCATATACACCCACTCCAGCTCAGCGCGGCTGTAGCGACCGGCCAGCGCGGAAAAATCCCAGCCGAGGCGGGCGCTGCCGAAGGTCCTGGGCGAGGTGTCGATGTCGTTGCCCTTGATATCGCCATCGCTGCCGAGCAGTTCGATATGATTGTCGTAGGTGTGTGAGGCGTAGTTGGCATCGAGGCCGACAGACCAGTTTTCGCTGAGCAGGAAATCCACGCTCAGCTCGGCGCCATAGTGATTGGTCTGTGCGCCGCTGACATTTTGCCTGTTGGCATCCTGGAAGATCACGTCATCCTTGTTCATGTAGTACACGGCGATGTCGTAGCGTGTCGTCCGCTGCCAGTAGCCGCGCAGGCCCAGCTCGACGTTGTCGATTTTCTCGGAGTCCAGGTCTGCGCTCTGCTGGCCGGCCTGGAGCCGGTACAGCTCGGTGGCCTGTGGTGCGCGAAACCCGTGTGCATAGCGCAGGTAGACAATGTGATCCTCGGCCAGGCTGTAGCTGACGCCGGCATTGAGTGACCAGTCGGAGAAGTCGTCCTCGCGGTCGGCAGGGCGGTAGAAACGGCAGGCGGTGGCGTCGGGGCCGCAGGGTGCACCGTCGTCGGTGCGGTTGTGATAGTCGTAGTTGGTGTACTCAAAGCGCAGCCCGGCATCGAACTCCCACGGCGAGTCAAACTGTGTGCGAACCTGGCTGTAGAGTGCGCCGACGCAGGCATCCACCTGATAATCGTAGTGTACGCCCACCGGCTGGTTGGGGCCGAACTCTTCATCCTGGGTCTCTTTCAAGGTGGCGTCGGTGTATTCCAGGTCGATGCCGTTTACCCAGCGCAGGGTGCTGGTGTCGGTGTTCACCGTGGTGCGCAGCCCGAGGCTGTCGTGGGCGTTTTTCTCCACCGGCTGCCACGCCAGGAAATGCTGCAGGAACTCCATGTCGTTGGCGCGCAGGTAGGGTGTGACCGTGAGTGTATTGTTGTCATTCAGCGCCAGACTCGCCGCGCTGTACAAGCGCACCGACCAGGCATCGCGGTAGGCATCCGGATTGGGATTGCTTTTGCTCAGGTCGCCGTCGCGGTAGGCCTTGTAGCCCGCTATATAGCCGGCGGTATCCTGTTTCAGGTTGGCGGTGTCCAGTACGGTCTGGATGTTCCAGCGCTGGCCGCTGTAGTCGTGGCGCACGATCGCCTTCTGCTGATCGTAGCCGGAGTCATCCTTGTAGCCGCCGTCGGTGGTGGCGTTGGCGCTGACACTGATGCCGTGGCGGCCAATAGTGTCGCTGTAGCGATACTTGGCGCGGTAGTAGTCATAGGGCCCGCCCTCCACCGACAACCGGCTATCCAGCTGCTCGGTGGGGGCGGCACTGATGACATTGATGACGCCGTGCATGGCGCTGGAGCCATACAGCGCGGTGGCCGGGCCGCGAATCACCTCGATACGACCGGCCTGTTCAAAATTGGAATCAAACAACTGGTTGACGTTACAAAAGCCCGGCGCGCGCAGGCTGATGCCATCCGCTGCAGAGAAAAACGCCCCGCAACTGCCGCTGCCGGTCAACACCGGTGAGCGCAATGCAATAATACTCTCCTGCCCGTTGCCGCGACTGATCCAGGCGCCCGGCACTCGCTGCATGATCTCGTTGATGTGCACCGGGTCTACCAGCGCCAGTGTCGCCTCATTGACCGTGGACCAGGACAGCGGCATTTTCAGTGCGTCTTCCTGCACCCGGCTGGCCGTGACGAGGACATTTTCCTCCACCGGATCCGCATGGCCGGTGAGTGCGACCAGCAACAGGCTCGCCGATAGCGGGTGGAAGAGGTGCCGTAAATGTCGGGCGTGCATGGCGCGGACCGGTGGCAAAGGGAAGCGCGATTGTAGCGGATTAAGCCAACTATCCCAATGGGGCTGCCGCCGGGCTGGGCGGCAGCGAAAATTTCGGTATACTTCCGCGCTCCAACGCGCGCGCCAGTGAGCAGACTGTGCGGCTGCCAAATCCAAAGGATGTCTGCATGTTGATAAAACCCGTGCTAGCGCTACCGTGCGCACTGCTGTTGCTTTCCGGCTGCGCGGAGTTTGCTGCCTGGAGCTCGAGTCTGGGCGCGCCAGCGGCCGCGCCACCGGCCCGAGCAACGGCTAATCCTTTGTACCTTGCACAGAACGCACCGGCAGAGGTTGCAACCTACCGCACCGTCTATATTGCGCCCGCCAACCTGGCGAATATGCAGGTGATCCAGCCCGAGGGAGCACGCACTGATCCCGAGTGGTGGGTAACCGAGGGGGAGGACACACTGCTGCAGCGCGCCATCGCACATGAATTTACCATGGCACTGACCTACGGGCTGGATTTCATTATTGTGAACAGCCCGCAACAGGCGCAACTGGTCGTCAACACGGCGGTTGTCGCCGTTCATCCCGACGCAACCCGGGCATCCGTCGCCCGCGCGGGCACACCCGGTGGCTCCATTACCGTAAGCCTGGCGGTGATAGATGCCGCCAACGACACGGTGCTTTTGCGCTCTGTGGATACGCGTGCGAGTGAGGATATCTGGGCGTTCAATGAAGTCAGCGGCGAGGACCCCGCGATCAACAGGGTCTTTGCAAGTTGGGGAGCGGATCTGCGCCGGGGCATACTGGACTTGCAGGGGCGAAGCGACGATACGCCAATACCCCCCGCCGTGCAGTACTGAGCTGCAGTGCCGCGCGCCAATCGCCGCTCGCGGCAGATGCCAGTAGCGGGAATATCCGCTAGAGTAGGGCATGGATAATCCCGCGCTGCATCTCTCCTTCTCGCAGTTGGCCCTGGCCCTGGTGCCGGTGTTGATTACGCTGGGTATTCTGTTCAAGTGGTCCTATGATCTGGGCCACGCCGTTTACGCACTGGCGCGGATGCTGGCGCAGTTGCTGCTGATCGGTTATGTACTGGCATGGATTTTTGGCGCCGGTAACGGTGTTCTGGTGCTGTTGGTGCTGGCCATTATGTTGCTGGCGTCCAGCTGGATCGCTCTCGGCACCGTGCCGGAGCAGCGCCGCGCTTTATTATGGGCTTCCGTGGTATCCATCACTGTGGGCGGCGGCCTCACGCTGGCCCTGATTACGCAGGCAGTGTTACAGATTGAACCCTGGTATCTGCCACACTATATGATTCCGTTGGCGGGGATGGTGTTTGCCAATGCCATGACGGCGGTCAGCCTGGCGGCGGAGCGACTGTATGCTGAACTGGCGCACGGTGCATCGTGGCAATCGGCGCGACTGACGGCCTATCAGGCCGCAATGATCCCGGTTATCAATTCGCTGTTCGCGGTAGGCCTGGTCTCGCTGCCCGGCATGATGACGGGGCAAATTCTCTCTGGCGTATCGCCACTTGTTGCAGCGCGCTATCAGATCGTGGTGATGTGTATGATTTTTGCCGCTTCCGGCATTTCCACGGCGCTGTTTCTCGCGATCATCCGGCGCCGGGTCGCTTTGGCCGACCAGGACTGAGAGCGATGAATCGCAGCACATCCGGCACCTTGTGGGGTGTGCCGCCCGACGATACGTCCGCCACGTTCTTTGCAAGGTGATCTATACTCCGTGTAAGGTGAGCACTATATGACCAGGATGATGTTCAGACAGTTATTGCTACTATTTTCGCTGTTGGCCCTCGCTGCCAATGCCCGCGCGGATGCCTGGCTGATCGATGTTGATGGCGCTATCGGGCCATCGATCGCTGACCACTTTGTACGGGGTTTGGAGCAGGCCCAGGCGGCCAATGCCGAGCTGGTGATCATGCGCATCGATACCCCGGGTGGGCTGGATATCTCGATGCGAGAGATGATACAGGCGATTCTCGCCGCACCGCTACCGGTGGTCGCCTATGTAGCGCCCGGTGGCGCCCGGGCTGCCAGTGCCGGCACTTATCTGGTGTATGCATCCAGTATCGCTGCGATGGCGCCCGGTACCAACCTGGGGGCGGCGACGCCGGTGCAGATGGGCAAGCCCGAACTGCCGCAATTTGGGAAAGAGCCGGCAGAGGAAGATTCCGGCACAGAGGGCCAGCGCTCGCCCGGGCCCGCGATGACGGCGATGGAGCATAAAATCGTAAACGATGCCGTGGCCTATCTACAGAGCCTGGCGCAACTGCGCGGCCGCAATGTCCAGTGGGCGGAAAAGGCAGTGCGCGAGGGGGACAGCCTGTCGGCAGAAGCCGCGCTAAAGCAGCGCGTGATTGAAATCACTGCGTCATCGATACCGGATTTGCTTGAGCAACTGGATGGCCGGGAGGTGCCGGTGGGCGAGGGGACTGTGGTGCTGAATACTGCTGACCTGGCGGTGTATAAACACCCGGTCGATTGGCGCAGCGAATTCCTGGGAGTGATTACCAATCCCAATGTCGCCTATATCCTGATGCTAGTGGGGGTCTATGGGCTGCTGTTGGAGTTTTACAATCCGGGTGGTGGATTGCCCGGTATCACCGGCGCCATATGCCTGTTGCTGGCCCTTTACGCCTTCCAGACCCTGCCGGTCAGCTACGCCGGGCTCGGCCTTATTCTGCTGGGCATCGCACTGATGACGGCCGAGGCCTTTAGTCCCAGTTTCGGTGTGCTCGGCCTGGGCGGGCTGGTGGCATTTGTGGTGGGCTCAGTGCTGCTGATGGACACCGAGATGCCCGCCTACCAGATTGCGCTGCCGGTGATACTGGGGGTGACTGTGTTCAGCGCGGTGTTACTGGTGCTGGGTGTGAGCATGATGGTGAGGGCGCGCCAGCAGCCGGTGGTCAGCGGGGTGGATCACCTGATTGGCGCCACAGCAGAGGTGGAGATCGTGCCCGGCGGCGTCCCCCGGGTCAATCTCGACGGCGAATTGTGGACGGTGGCCTGCGAGGATTCGCTGGCGCCGCATGATAGAGTAACGGTCGAATCGATCGATGGCCTGACGCTGCACGTCAGTAAACACAAAGAGGGGTAATTATCGTGTTTGGATTTCCGTTTATAGGCATCATTGTCTTTCTGGCAATCGCGCTGCTGTTCGTCATGTTCCGTGTACTGCGCGAGTACGAGCGCGGCGTTATTTTTATGTTGGGCCGCTTCTACAAGATCAAGGGTCCCGGTTTGATCATCATCATTCCCATACTGCAGCAAATGGTGAAGGTGGATTTGCGTACGCTCGTGATGGACGTGCCGACCCAGGATGTGATTTCGCGCGACAACGTGTCAGTACAGGTGAATGCTGTCATTTACTTCAAGGTCGTCGACCCGGAGCGCGCGATTATACAGGTTGAGAACTATCTCGAAGCCACCAGCCAGTTGTCGCAGACAACACTGCGCTCGGTGCTCGGCCAACACGAACTGGACGATATGCTGGCGGAGCGGGATCGCCTCAATTCCGATATCCAGACCATACTGGATAAACAGACAGAGGCCTGGGGCATCAAGGTGGCCAACGTGGAGATCAAGCACGTGGACCTGAATGAAACCATGGTGCGGGCACTGGCCAAGCAGGCGGAAGCCGAGCGAGAGCGTCGTGCCAAGGTCATCCACGCGATGGGCGAGGCAGAAGCGGCGGAGAAACTGGCGGAGGCCGCCAAGGTATTGTCGGCGCAGGATCAGGCGATACAGCTGCGTTACCTGCAAACACTGGTGGAGATTGCCGGTGACAAGAGTTCGACACTGGTATTTCCGGTGCCGATAGACCTGCTGGATAAACTGCGTTCCTGAACGCAGCGCGTCGCAAGCCAAACAGGATAACAGGGATAAACCACCAATGTTGAGTTGGAAAGATTTCGGCAAGGCCCACATGTGGCTGTATCGCGCAACTGGAGGGCGTATCGGCGCGCGCATGGGTTGGATAAATGTGGCGCTGGTCGAAACCATCGGTCGCAAGAGCGGCCTGCCGCGGTGTGTACCGATAGCCTGCTACCCCTACCGTGATTCCATCGTGGTCTCTGCATCGAACAGCGGGAAAGAGAGCCACCCCGTATGGTATCTGAATATGCAGGCTAACCCCGCGGTACGCGTGCAGATGGGGAAGGAGCACTATAGCGCTATCGCCGAGGACGTACCGGACGAGGAGCGCGACGCGCTGTGGGAAACCATTGTGGCGAATAATAAACACCAGGGTGAATACCTGGCCAAGGCGCAGCGTAAGATTCCGTTGGTGTGGTTGCGCAGAGACAGTTAACAGTGCGGCACACATTGACGACACATGAGTAAGCTGGTGCTAAGCGGTTATATTGAAGTCCCGGCGGCCGATGCCGATGCGATTCTGGCCGAGCTTCCAAATCATATCCAACTGACACTGCAGGAGCCGGGGTGTCTTATCTTCGACGTGTCCCAGGACAAAACCAATCCTGCCAGGTTCAATGTATATGAAGAGTTTTCAGATGAGGCTGCATTTGATCGGCACCAACAGCGTGTACAAAATTCGCGCTGGGGCGATATCACTGCGCGTGTGTCGCGCCACTACGAAATCATCAAATAGGAAAGGTATAAGAAAGGGGACGGAGGGATTATTTTTCAGTCATCGCTGCTTTTCTGTCTTTCTATCTTATCTCGTTGGTTCAAATCAGGAGAACAATAATGAAACTTAACCCCAATAACACCTGGCGACTTGTTCAGCAGCGCATGGAACAGGAGACCGATCCTAAAACACGTCGGAATCTGCAACTGGTACTCGAACACATGAAGAGTGAGGCCAAGGGTGATATCGAGGGTGTGGTTGAGACGCTATGTGAGAAACCGACCTACATTGCCCACGACATACCCCACGAGGAGTCCATGAATCCCACCGGTAGTAAGGATGCGGTTCGTGCCTTCTATGACCTTACCATTATCCAGACGGGCGCACACCAGCTGGAGCTTAACTGCGACCGCGTGATTGCAGACCATGAAGCGGTAATGACCGAAGGCGTGATGCGTATGGCCTATCCCGGGCGAACGCTCGCTGCAATGGGTATTGAAGTGGATGATCCTGACGCTTACTACCTCTACCAGACGCGCATGAGCGTTGTGTGGCCGGTTGATCCGGAGTCGGGAATGCTCAAGGGAGAGGAAACTTACACGGGCACGGACGGGTTTGAGGGGATAGCCGATCGTAAAATCAGTGCGGCCGACATTGTTCCGCTGTCGATCTGACGATGACCCCCTCTGTCAGGGTAAATGTCGTGTCTATTTTTCACTCTAAATATCAAGGAGTGGGCGGTCAGTGAGACCAATACTGAGCTGGTTGATCTACTTTCCAAGTTGCTGAGACCCCGACTATAGATACATGCATTGCTGGTTTCAGGATATTATGCGCGGACAGCCCATGCATGGCCTTTAGTGGGCACAACAGGGTTATCCAATTACTCGTGGCGTAGAGCACGAATGTGGAGATGTATTTGACTGGTGTCCAAATGTGTACATGTCTAGTAGACATCCATGGCTATATCCACCTACACATGGCTAGATGTAGACAGAATAGCTACATTTGCCTACAACATGTATATAGCTGTTAAATTTCAGGTGTCATGAAGTTACTTTCAAAAGGAGACCTAAGGGCAGCATTCTTGGCCTCGTTTATCTCGGGCCCAGTGTTTTGGCTGGGCCATTGTATATTTTACCCAAGCGACATAATAAATGACCCTTGGTGGGTTATACCGATTGGAGCTGTTTTCTGGCAAGCCTTTACATATCCAATATCGCTTGTTGGTCTGTTTCTAGCTGGTTTGCCATGTCACGCCCTATTGAGGCTTATCGGGGCACACAGTTACATTGTAATAGGGCTGCTAGGCGCACCATTAGTTGTGCTGCTAACTGGATTCGGCATGTCTGAGGGAGAGTATGATCAAATTACAATTCTATTTATTAGTTGCGGAGCGGCAGTTTCCGCTCTCTACGCTGCTCTTAGTAAAAAATTTAACAAGGCAATCAACTTCGCGCCTTCGGCGCCGGACGCGCTGACGCGCGCCGGTTATTGAAGCGTTAGGTGCCCATGCCAGCTCCTCGCGTAGATCTAAAAGGAATTCAACGTGGCGTTGAGCGCTACAATGCTGGTGATCGACCCTGGAGACAAACTCTGAACCAGGTTGATTGGTTCATCATTTTCGAAGGCGAGCTCTACCCACTGAAATATACGTACGCATTGGCAGTCGATGTACCACCGATCACCTACACTACAGATCAAATGAAATCCGCGATGAGGGGACTCGGCCTTACTTTCCACAGTCTTAAGTCTGAAACTGAAGAACTCGACGCCTTCTACAAAAGAGTAAATTTGGCGCGAAAGAATGAAAAGGCTCGTCGAAAACGGCTAGAGCATGCCAGAAAAATTCCAACGAAAAGGTACATCACCAGACTTGAGTTTGTGAGAAATGCCGATGTGGTGGCGGAAGTTTTGGAGAGAGCAGATGGCTATTGCGAGAGATGCCAAAATCGATCGCCATTCTGTCGAGCAACCGATGGCACGCCATATTTAGAGGTTCATCACAAGATAATGCTTGCGAGGGGGGGCGAAGATACAGCTGACAATGCGGAGGCGTTGTGTCCGAACTGCCACAGAGAAAAGCACTATGGGAAATGAGTGGGCACCTAACAAGTACGGGTTTGGGACGCGCTATGCGCGCCCCAACCGTAAGCGTTAGGCTCTACGAATCATGAAGAATATTCGAACGCATTACGATAATTTGAAGGTGGCAAGGAATGCCCCGCCTGAGGTAATTCGTGCGGCCTATAAAACGCTTTCGCAAAAGCATCATCCTGACAGGAATGGAAATTCGGCCGAGTCTCAACGGGTGATGAAAATTATCAACGAGTCGTATGCTGTTTTATCTGATCCCGAAGCAAGGCGTAGGCATGATGCCTGGATTTTAGAGCAGGAATCACCAGAAAAATTCGAGGGTAAGCCTCAACGCCCTCAGCGTGAAGTTGGATTTCCTCCTCCTGTATCTGGTGAGGTCAATTTCTATGACTTGGATGAAGAAACGAGAAAGAGAATAAAAGATAGGGCTTCAGGCCTTAATAAAGACCAGATTAGAATAAAACTTGATGGCATTCTCTGGAACTACGTTTGGTGTGTGCTTTTGTCTGGATGGTTTTATTACATTTACACAAGTGCAGCAGAATATAGATGGGAAGAAGAAACAGCATACTGGCATGCAGGGTTTACCGCTGCTGTTGGCTTTCTGCTTGCAAGAAACATATCTTGGCTATATTCATGGCATTCGAAACCGCTAAAATCTTCGCTAGTTGTTACTCCGTTGTATCTGATTAAATTTCACCTTGATGAGATTTCATATTGGCCTATTTGGACAATCTCGGACATCAAGGCGACCCACAATTATAGGAATGGCTCTTACCAAGATACGGCCTTATCGCTTACCCTAGATGGCAACCGAAAAACTTTCTCTATTTCACCAGAGTCAGCTTATCAAAATCTGGTCAAAAAACTTCAAGAGTACGATACAAGATTTAGATCAGCAATAAACTCCAATGATGTGGCTTATATAATCGGCAACGATGATTTCTTGCCCGTTCGAGAGGGGGGTACAAAGGAAAAAGAGATCATTTTCACCACTAGCTACTTATATGTTAGTTCCATTGATCTCATTTGGATTTCTTGGAATAAATTACGAAATTAATCAGGAACGGCCATTCAAACCGGCATATTCTAAAAGCAAAACGCCCTATAACAGCAAGCCACAAGGCAAACCAAATTACGTCAGGCCTGCAACTGCACCTAATGGTGCTTCTTGGCCTTCGGGTGCTTCATATGTAGCGAACTATCCAAAACTTAATGCCAGCGGCTTGTCCTCAGTTACTGTCGATAATACTCAGAATGATTCTGATGTATTCGTAAAGTTAGTGTCTATCTCAGCCGACGAATCTTTCCCTGTTCGAGTTTTCTTTATTCCGGCATTTGGGAAATTTAAGATTAATAGCATTAATCCTGGGCTCTACGATATTCGCTATAGAGATCTTACGACAGGCGGTCTAGCGAGATCTGAGTCCTTCACCCTTGAAGAGGTTTCTACCTACAATGGAACGCGGTACAGCGATATGACAATGACTCTTTATAAAGTCAGAAATGGCAACATGCAAACATATGGATTATCCGAAAGTGAGTTTTAAGCCTAACAAGGCACTGCTGTCGGACAAATTTTCCGCTGCGCTCCAAATTTGCCGCAGATCGCGGCGTTAGCCATCCGTGTTCCCCATGAGTTGTAGCCACCCTGTATAGTTATATTGA
>TARA_R110002124_G_scaffold55927_2_pt1 | contig 15543 bp, 43 predicted proteins | sample TARA_R110002124 | Tara Oceans TARA_R110002124 (sample SAMEA4397445) | marine metagenome | biome: Polar Biome; feature: [SRF] surface water layer (ENVO:00010504); material: water (ENVO:00002006), including particulate matter (ENVO:01000060) such as... | depth 5 m | reverse complement strand
CCAGGTAACCACATCAGTAATCAAACACAACGAGCAGTAGCCCAACCATAAATACCCTGTATACGATTAAACAGAGTAGAGACATGGACCTTGTAGCAGCAGTATTGTATCTTTCATTTGCAACGAGTCAAGCTATATCTGACGATCAGTGCAGAGATCTAATCAACGAACAGATGGGAAGAGATGCTATACAGCTTGCCCAACAGTATCAAGTAACATTCGTATGTGTTCCGGCCACAGCAGTTCAAAGGATCAATAAGATATCCAAAGACAACCTCAAACAACTCAAACGTGATCAAAACCTACGACCTTCTACAGTATATCAAAGATGTGGAGACAGGTGGTGCACCAACAACATCACTCCCCCAGACTACGATATACAATTGAAATGATACAAGTAACGCCAATAGCAGAGCATAAGATCATACAACACCTGACCCAACGTGGCCATGGAGTAGGAATACGTATAGGGGTAAAGACCACAGGGTGCAGTGGCTATGCCTATACGCTACAATTTGCTGATACAATAGAGCCCCAAGAGATAACGAACCAGTACAAGCACTTCAGTATCATAATAGATCGTAAGGTACAAGACCTACTACAAGGAATGATAGTAGATTACCAAGTCAAAGGACTAAACGAAGGGTTCGAGTTCATCAACCCCCAAGAGAAAGCAAGGTGTGGATGTGGGGAGAGCTTCACAATCTAATCTATGCAACCCCTTTCAGTACCAGTAGAACACAATATATCCCCCCTATGACAGCGATTAGCATCGTTGGACCTATCTTGCCATGTAAAATCACTGTAACGATTTAAATGCCTTAAAAACGAAAGGGAGTGTGACATAAGGTGTAGCGCCCTATATAAAGGAAAGGAGGGCCAGACAATGGGCATAACGGTATCATATACCCCATCATCGGGGCAATTCGACAATACAGCAGTAGTAACAGATGGACTCGGCTCATTCACGAACGAAACAGATGCTAACGGGGCAGAGACCAAGCCATTAGTAAGTGATACAGTAGAGTTCACAGCATCCGGTGATGATAAGCAACCATCTATAACGTGCAGTGGCTCAGGGTTTCCTCCTGGGGTATCAGGTGTAGACGAGGGTTCAGGGGTCTTCCACTGTGAAGGTACCCCTACAGACGGCATTATCCCTACCTATCCTATAGCAATCTATGATAAAGAGAACCCATTGACGGTTAGTACTGGGGGGACTCCTGCTACATATACTCTTGGGGACCAGGTTAATGTGTATAAGTCGTATGATGTAGAGGTTACAGGTACTCATCTAGCGTCTGCTTCTGTGACTGTCCCTATGTTTATCATTAAGGATTGGGGTGTAGAGCTGCAGAACATGCTGGATTACATTGCAAGTACCTATCCTGAGTGATCAGCAAACCATTGACCGGGGGCAACCGTTCGTTAAACATGTTTAAACGCACATTAGGGGAATAGTAGTATGGGCAGACCAGCAGCAAGAGATACGGATATATGTACGGGGCATGGGCCATTCCCTCCTCGTGCTAATAGTTCTAGTAGTGGTAATGTGTTTGTTAACGGGAAAGGATCAATAAGGAAGGATGATAGCTATGCAGCACATTGTGTCGGGACGGCATGTCATACTGGGGCTGCTAGTACTGGCTCTGGTACTGTGTTCATTAACGGACGAGATGCTATGCGGCAGGGAGATCCGATTGATTGTGGGTCATTCATTGCCCAGGGTAGTAATAACGTATTCATAGGGAAGTAGTATGTACGAGTATAGATGTAAGATAGTTAAGGTAATAGATGGGGATACAGTAGATGTGGATATCGACTTGGGATTCGGCATATGGATGCGTGGCGAGAGGGTCAGGCTACTCGGGATTGATACGCCGGAGAGTAGAACCCGTGACTTGGAAGAGAAACGCTACGGACTACTGGCAAAGCAATACCTCGTCAACCACCTTGGAGATGAGTCTGTACTACGAACTCAGAAGGACAAGACAGGCAAGTTCGGTAGAGTGCTTGGTGAGTTCATTGTGTACGATGCAAAGCACGATCGATATACTAGTGTGAACTCTATGCTGATTAGAGAACACCATGCAGTAGCGTATGAGGGACAGAGCAAAGAAGATGTCGCACAGGAGCATCTAGACAATAGAGCTAAACTGATGCGGCTGGTGGATTAGCCTAGGACCGTTGTAGTGACGTAGCAGCTAATGTGGGTGACGCCGGGCACCTTGGATATCCTGATTCGCTACCAGGTACAGCTCAATCCAGCCGGCACTTGTTGACTTATTGGTCACATTGAGGGATAATGGGTTCATAACTAACTATAGAGAGAGACAGTTATGATGCCTAATATGGAAGTAGAGGGTACCACCTCTAAAGCGCTGATCAACTATATTCATAGAGTCGGCGAGTATCTTGGGTTGAATGACTACGAGACCCTATTCGAAGTAGGACTATTTAAGTCTCTCTCTGGTAATGCTCATGGGTATTGTCAGGGAGACGACGAACTTGTCACTGTAGAGATTGCTCGGTACGATGCCGAGGGTCGTATACCCCTTAACGAGATTAAACGATCGATAGCCCATGAGATGCTTCATGCGCTGCAGCTTGCCAGCGGACGTATGGTTAACGTTGGACTTACTATGCATGGCAAAGGGATGCAGAGTATCAAGTACATCGTCGAGTGGGAGGGGCATGAGGTAGACATGGGCAAGGTCGACTATGAGAACCAGCCATGGGAGATTGATGCGTACGGTAACGAGATGGAAGTATATAATAATTGTCTATAGCTGTTGTCTTTATGTTCATGTTGTTAGATAATGGGCGTATATTAAAGAGATAGAGTAATTGATTATGAATGCAAAGTTAGCGGTATTAGTTGGTGGTCTGATGATGATGGGTGCTGTCGGTGGTATCGATGCCGGTACTATGGGGTTTGCCAAGGGTATGGTATTCGCATTGATTGGTACTGCATGTGCTATCGAAGGTGCATTGAGACTATCAGGTGAGCAAGCATGAAGCGATTGACTATCAAAGCAATCAACAAAGCCGTACAGGCCATTGATCCTGCATTCTTCGTACAGCCTGGTGACGGGTACTTCTATTGGTGTTCTGATACCGACGTCTCTTACCTAGAGATGGATACTGTTGCTACCTTCCGTATCAATCATATGACTCTGGCCCAGTGGCTGAGAACTTCACTACCCAATACAATCGTACTGACAGGAACGTAGATGTTGCCTTTATGTGCACTCTGTAGTATAATAGACGTATAATTTGATCTGAGAGAGACTTGACTATGAAAATATCTAATGAGTTAGCCCGCGAATTCAACAAGGCTGTATCTGACCATGCGAATCACAATGCGGATGGATCTATCAACTGGAACTTCGTTGATGCTGATTGGTCAATTGCTACAGACTGTGCAGAGGGATGGGAGTTCCTGACCCGGAGTTACCTCTCTACAGTACAGAGCCGTATCCGACAGCCAGAGGCAGACTTGCCATTGGGAAGCATGGCGGACTTGATATGAGCGAATGGAAATGGTACGTCAAGTATTGCAGCATCGGTCTTGTCTGTGGGGTGCCGGTAGGGTATGCTCTGGGTAAGCTGATCCAGTGGATGTTCTGATGATTATGCTAATGATTGTTCTGGGACTATTTGCAGTACTGCTATACACGTACCCAGTAGGCACGGTAGTAATCTCCCTAGCAATATTTGCTACGATACTGTACATTGCGTTTAATGCACAGGACTATCACACTAAGACCACTTACCACAATGATGATGAGGATGGGATATGAGCATATTAACTAAGATTGCAAACGACAAGCGAGCAGTAAGAGCTAGTATGGACACCTGTGACTACTATAAGGTGATCAAGGGCGGCCCATGGGAGATCCGTACCTGGGTTGATGGAGAGCCAACTCCCCTAGTAGAGGGCACCGGTCGTATCGCCAAGAGCGTAATCAACGCTGCACTACAGTTCGCAGGCACTGACTACGACGTATGGATCGAGGGCCGGTACGACTACTTCCCCTCAGTAAGGGACTCTATCACCCACGACGACTATGAGATGGGCGAGTATTGGACCACAGTACTGAGAGAGGGCCTAGCAGCAGACCACGATCAGCCAGACTAGTAGCTGTTGACTTAATGTTCAACCGGTTGTATAATAGACGTCTATTAACGAGAAAGAGTGTTTACTATGACTAAGTTTGATAAAGATTTGTTTTGCTGGGACGGTATGTACTTGATGTATCAGGGTGCGTTCGAAGGTTCACGTACTATGGAGCAAGTGGCTCCTGACTGTCATCCCTCTTGGCACGGTAAGCCAGAGCGCACTTTCATCGCACGATTCAAGTACGGTTCGAGACCATGGAAGTCATGGATGAACTTCCTAGTCAAGAATGTAGCTGTTGAGCAGTACATAGAGCTGCAGAAGAGCAGCAATCCAATGGACGCTATGGAAGCGCTGGGATTCAAGCCACGTAAGAAGAGGCAGGCTGCATGAACAGAGACTACTCAATCGAAGCAATATTAAACGAAGCCATTGAAGAGCAGCTAGCTAACGAGGCGCCATGTAAGAGCGATGGCGAATTAGTCTCCCAGTGGAAGGCATGGGTATCAACGGTGGGGAAGGCATATGAAGAGGAACTATAAGAAGGCATATACAAAGCTAGTGAAGATGGGCTGTCCTGTCCTGCTAGGAGACGACTACGGCAATGAAAGGTTCTTCCGTATCAGTGCTGAGGACAACGATGATACCGTATGGGCTGACTACTATCAGATGGACTTTGGAGACTGGGGCGTTAATCAGATAGTGGTAGACGTCCTGTCACAGAACGGGCTATATGCAGAGTGGATTAACCCAGGCGTATTAGGAGTGCACGAATGTTAGAGTTAAAAGAGTACATGTTCAACTTCGAGGGTGGCGGATGGAACCGGGTGATGGCAAAGACCCGACGTGGCGCTATAACATTGGCACGCAACAAGTACAAGGACAGTGAGCACACTATTCTTATCGAGGAGTCTGTACGACTGTGCACTAAGGAGGACTATGATGCGCATATGGCAATGTTCTACTAAAAGACGCAGCGCTATTGTAGCTACGGCCGTATTGCTATTAGCAACAGGATGTTCAGCAATTGCAGTTGTAGACGTAGCTGCTTCAACAGTAATATATGCAGGTAAAACAGTTGTTAACACTGTGGACCTAATAACTCCTGATATAATCAATCACGACGATGACTAAGCACAAGGGCAGTAGGTATGAGTAAGATCGAACAGGAGCTGAGTCCAGAAGTGCAGGAGCACTGGCAGAACAGCCCCATGAGTAAGGCAGGGCGTTTGGCTATGGAGCTTAACGCAGAACGAAAGCGCCTTAAACAAGAGATGGAAGAGCTGCAGCTAGAAGTAGAGGACCTCAAGCCTTCTACCCCTACCGGTACTATAGACAGCTACGTTAAATGGGTAGCTACTATATTCGGAGTGATAGGAGTGTTCCTTATAAGCGCAGGGCTAGGAACAGCCGGGCAGATAAGCTATGCTATGGCTGCAGGTGCATGGGTATATGTTGGCCACTGCTGGAATGACAAAGCAATTATGATCGGCAGCGCTATTACCGGTACGGCCGTATGTATGAACCTAGTAGAGCAATTGGTGATATGACCGGCGTTATATACCACCCCGATAACTGGGCGGTGGTAGAGATCACTGAGAAGAGCCGCTTTGGCAATACAGGGTACGGCCGTAAGGAGGTCGTGTTCTATAAAGTGATCGCTGAATGGGACGCAGAGCATCCACATCCAGACACGGGGAGTTTAAACAGCGGGATAGAGAGCGTATCAGTACAGGGCGATGTCATAGAGTTCCTAGGACCGGCCGGTGCTGTATACCGCTGTAATGAGGGGGCGTATAAACTAGGGAAGATCCCCAGCCAGCTGTACAAGCAGCTAGTAGACAATTCCCAAGAACGAGGAGCCCCCGACTACTGGGTGCGGCTCATGAGCGAACATACCGATTGGAGTAAACTAGTATGATTAATAAGCAAGCAGTAGTACAGTGGGTTAATAAGGACAATCTCTATATGGTGTTGAATTACGCGGTGACATTCGTCGCGGGTGTAATAACGGGCAACCTACTAGCCCAGGCAATACTGTACTTCATATAGCCGTTGCCTTTATGTTCATCTTGTTGTATAATAGACATCTATTAACGAGAAAGAGTGTTTACTATGAAACTAGTTATCCAGACACAAATCAAAGAGAACTACGGCGCCCATGATTGGGATGGCACCGGTGAGTGTCCCCAGCACTGGAAGATGAAGGGTGGATCAACGTACGTAGTAGAGAACATCAATCCACCGACAGCCCGCAACATCGAGATGGACGGCCTATCAACGCTAGCGCCGCTGCTCGAGATGCTCGAGTCTAAGGACGAGTGTTTCGAGGAGTACGTCCTAGGCTACGAGCTAGAGCAGGACGATGCAGCTGTATGCGAGCATTGGGAGACTCCTATCACGTTGGAGCAGCCTGCAGACGTAGAGGCGGGGATGTGGAGAGCCACTAAGACGTACATCAACGGAGAGTACGGCTACATGAACAAGGCAATCGCAGAGAAGCGCGAGAGCTGGCTGCTAGGCTATCCGTCTAGCTTGCTCGTTACGTGGGTAATGAGTAACGGTGAGATGGGCATAGGGGTCGACTGGCTAACACAGCAACTAGAGGAGATCGCAGCATGAATGAGCATGATCAGATCGAGGCACTGCAAACTGCAGCCTATAAGCTATTAATTGAGTCCGTGCAGGATGGGGGCAATCCCCTAGCGATCGCAGGTGTCTATGTTGCAACGGCCCTTAGGGTGTATAGAGAGATACTGGATGACGCTGAGTATGATAGCATGGTAGATGCAATCTCACTTAACCGATACGCTCAGGGGATCACTCCAGAAACTACTGATGCGGTGGTACACTGATATGTGCAGCATATTACCTAATCCAAATGAGATGATGACTCCGTTCGAATGGTTCTGCCACGACAAGTACCAGCAGTACGTAGAAGAGTGTTTCGCGGCGGCGGGGTCTATCGTGCAGAAGCAAGTCAGTAAACAACAATACGTAACTATCAATATGGCATATCTCGAAGCAGAGTTTATGGTTAGTGAACTTAAAGAGCTAGACTAGGGTTGTCTTCTACCGTATTGTATTGTATAATGTACGTATATTAATGAGAGAGACTTTGTTATGAAAATTACTTTGAATGAGATTAGAGCTATTGAGAAGGCTGAGGGGTATGATGATCTATCTACCATGGACCAGAAGTTCTTTGATATCCAAGAGCGTCTAGCTCGAACCGAAGCAACTGCTGCTTTCGGCATAGGCCTCGGTGGTGTTGTCATGGCCCTACTGATCGCCCTGATTATTATAGACGTCGTATAGTATGAGTATTATAGAAATCCTGGGGATGGCTGTCTTGGCATATCTAACGCTTAGATTCCTTCCCCACATCATCATGTTCGTTATTAAGACAGTTGTAGTACTGTTAGTAGCGTACGTCCTTATATCATTGTTATTGCCTGGTTCCGTACCAACGCATATCCCTACACAAGGAACCCCCAATGTCGAAAAGCCATTCGCCCTCTTATAAGTTCATATCATACCCATACCGGTGTGAGTTCAAACCCGCCACCAACGCGTTGGTAGAATACAGTATTGAAGATAACGACCTTTCCCTCGACGATATGCTGGAGTCGTTCCAGTACTTCCTCAAGGCTGCAGGGTATCAGTTCGATATCGGTGCACGGATTGCTGTTGTAGATGATATGTACTCTGATAACCCCGCGGGGGATCTACTGGACCACTGTGATGTGATAGAGATCGATAATGAGTTCTCAGGTGCGTATATGAGTATGGCCGATGATATCAACGGTACCCAAGATGCGTCCCCGTATGATATACCTGGTGCTTTGTGATATCGATCCCATGTGCCGTACTGTATCTCTTGGGAGGACTGATAACTATAAACCTACTCACGTTCTGGATCATAGTAATCCGCGGCGACCATAGACACTAAACTATATTAAAGGAACATCCAATGAAAATGTTGAACGATAATGTGCTTGTAGCACTAATGGAAGATGAGAAGGAAGAGAGAACTACTGCCGGTGGTATCATTCTAACCGGTGCTGTTGAGACAGGGCTGCAATCTAAGCCAGCTACTGTGTTAGCTATTGGTCCCGACGTACAGGGCGTACAGGTATCTGATACCGTATATTTGGATTGGCTCGATGCTATTAATATCACGGTCAAAGGTAATCAGGGGCACATCATTAAGGCGGACAAGATCAAGGCCGTCTTGTAGAAGTTGGGTACGCTATATACCTGATACCCCATTTCCTATTCGGAGTTCACAATGAACGCAGATCTACAACGATTGAAGCAATTGCTAAAAGAACATGACTGGTACTATAACTACAGTGATGATCATAACGTATGGAAGCGTGGGGAAACACGTAGCGAGTTAATACGTGAAGCAATGCTTATTTGTGAAGACCTGGGCTACGAAGAAGAAGCGAAAGAGTTGTGGTCTTATTATAGTGCTGGATCCCAGGTAGAGTAACATATGCTGATAGGTGATGGTTTTCTAATAACTATTGCTATCAGCATTACCCTAACATTGTTCCTATTGAAAAGCGAGTAGTGTAGTATGAAAGTACGATTAGGTGGTATGCCCAAACAACGATTCTATCATGGCTGGTTATATAACCGGTTCGGAATCACCAATGAACCAAAGGTGTCTGTGAAGATTGATGTACACGATACCTGGTCCATGGATCACTCTCTAGCTCATATCGTAGTACCCATGCTCAAGCAACTTCGAGATAATACCCATGGCGCCCCCATGATCAGCTACGATGATCGTCCTGAGCACCTAGTAGGTACTATCCCTAGACCCCATAGCGGAGATGTAGACGAGTACCACTTCGATGCATGGCAGTGGGCACTATCGGAGATGTTGTTTGCATTCGAGAGTAAGATCCTTCCCTGGGAAGATCAGTTTCAATCTGGTGTAGTTGATAGACACTTCATATCACTAGATGGCGGCGGAGCAGAATGTGTTGATGGACCCAACCATACATTCAAGATCGATTGGGAAGGTCGCAGTGCATATCAAGAAAAGATTACAAACGGTTTCCGGTTATTCGGAAAATATTACGAATCACTGTGGGATTAGGAGACAGTATGAAGGCTAAGATGTACCCTTTGTTAGAAAGATGTATTGAAGATGGTGTAGCGCTCGGATATGCTAGAGCTCACAAGCACACAGATAATCCAGACGAATCTCATATGATAGCTAGTCTGGAACAGGCTATTATGAATGTTATTGATGATGCGTTCACATTTGATGACTTCGAAGAGTAGCCACAATGACCAAATTAGCAGAAGCAGCACAATTGATGCGCGAGAGCGGATGGTACTTCGATTACCGGACTCTGTTCTTATTGTTCGGAGCTTTGTTTGAAATAACGTACATATACCTATCGCAGGTTCTGCGCGTATTACTATCGATCATCGTTGTTACGGTAATCGCACCCCCCGTGGCCATACTCATGGCTACGTTTATATACATTAATGTTGTCTTTCGAAAGTAATGCTAGTATAATACCCCTATATTGATTTGAGAGTGAATTTATTATGAGTGCAATGGGACAGTATGTTTACGAGATGCAGGAGTTCGCTGAAGACCTGCTTATGTGCAATGGTAATAACTTAGATACGGATCAGGCACGTATAGCCTTTATCGATCGTTATCCTACCAATGGTCAGGTATTCGATCAGGTGTATGCTGATACTATTCAGCTTACCGGAGTTTCCAATGACCCGTATTGAAGAGCTGATGACTATTCTCATGGAAGAATGTGCTGAGGTTACCCAAGCAGCGAGTAAGGTAATCCGATTCGGTGAGCAAGAAAACATAAAGGCTCTCGAAAAGGAGATCGGAGATCTGCAGTGCATGTTAGACATGGTGCATGAAGAGGACCTGATCAGCTGGACTGCCGTTGAGCAATACAGCGAATGCAAGCGGATTAAGCTTCATACCTATAGCAACTTATTCAATTAAGGACTGACATGGAAAATATTATTTTAACTGACGCTGATGGTGTCTTGCTGAACTGGGCTGATACCTTTCAAGAGTGGATGCGTGATCGGGGATACCATTTACTGAATCCCAATACCTATAGTGTTGCTGAGCAGTATGGTCTGACAGACAAGGTCAAGAAGATCCTAGTAAAGCAGTTTAATGATAGCTCGACTATCGGCTTCCTCCCTCCACACAAGGATGCACTTAGGTACGTACGTAAGATGCACGAGGAGATGGGTTATGTATTCCGTGTAATTACTAGCGTGAGTCTGGATCCGTATTCTATGCGACTACGTGAACAGAACCTACGTGACCTATTTGGTACTGCTATCGAGCATGTCATATGTCTTGATACGGGCGCCGATAAAGACGACCAGCTCAATATGTACCAGGGTCGTGATATGATGTGGGTAGAAGACAAGCCAGAGAACGCAGAGATTGGATACAAGTTTGGTCTGACATCTATTATCATGGGCCACGATCACAATGCCGGCTATGAAGGCGAGTGTGTACGTGTTAACGGATGGAAAGATATCTACGATACTTTGATAGGATAGGAGAAGTTATGCACTTCCAGCAAGCAGTAGACACTATTAATGATCATTTCGAATACGTTTCGGATGATGAGCAGTACAAGTTCTTTGAAGTATGGAATGTGATGGACACTTCAGAGGCTACCTGGGACGGTGACTGCGAGGATTACTCGTTGACTATAATGTGGTTAATGGCCGATCGCAATCCATTCCTATTCATGTGGAACCTATTCTGCAACACTGACTATCGATTGCATCATGTTAATGTAAAGGATATGAATGGTGGGCACTGTGTGCTACAGTATAAGGATATGTACGTAGACAATATGATGCGACAGTGGGTAGATGAGGGTAGTCCATCGCTGGATAGATATATCTTCAGGTTTCCTGTATACCCGCCGCTATTACTCGGCAAGCTAATTCTGAGTCTCCCCTTCGTACTATACGACATCTACCTAAAGAGGAAGTGAGTTGAGAATAGGATTCACTGCTAGCGCATTCGATTTACTACATGCAGGCCACGTACAAATGCTCCGTGAAGCAAAACAGCATTGTGATTATCTGATTTGTGGCTTGCAGGTGGATCCTAACATAGATCGCCCCCAGAAGAATCCTCCCGTGCAAACAGTCGTTGAGAGGTACACTCAGCTCAAGGCTGTCGGATACGTCGACGAGATCATCCCATACAGCACAGAGGTGGATCTAGAGGATATTCTGACCATGTATCACATTGATGTACGTGTTCTGGGGGAAGAGTATAGGGATCTAGAGTTCACTGGTAAGGATATCTGCCGCAAGCGCGATATCGACCTCCATTTCAATAAAAGGGATCATCGATTTAGCTCCAGTGATCTCCGTAGTCGCGTTGTAGCCCACGAACATAGCGACGAAATCATTTAATATATTTCTGCTCTACCTGTTGTCTTTATGGTCATCTCATTGTATAATAGCTGTATAAATTGAATTGAGAGAGACTTTATTATGATTAAGATTTTCCAGATTATTCTAACCAATGCTGAGATAGATCTCATTAACTCTTCTCCACTAGGCCACACGGCCGTAGAGCGTCAGATCCATAAGATGGACCTTAGTATGGGTTGTCAGCTAACCACAGAGATGCTTTACTCGTTCGAACATACTATGACAGTCGATACAGATGACTTAGAAGAAGCCTTTCGATTGACTAACCTATGGAATGATGAGAGTAGCATTACTCGAGTCAGTGAGAGACAGGCCTCGACTTCTGTAGGTGATATGTTAGTTACATCTAATGGTGATACGTATATTTGTGCTGCCGTTGGTTTCCAGCTGGTCGACATGAACGAGCTGACTGTACAAGCAGAGGCAGCGTAATGAGCATCAACTTTGTTACAGCAGATCATTGTGTTAGCACAAACTATCGCGGTACTCTGATAAACACAAGTTATGATACGTTGATCCAGAGCTTTGGTCTCCCTACCTACACTTGCGAGGTCGGTGAGGCTGATAAGGTTCAGGTTGAGTGGCTAATCAAATTTGATGATGGTGCAGCAGCTAGAATATATGATTGGAAGCAGGTGGGTACCTCACCGAGAATGATCACCGAATGGAATGTTGGTGGCTGTCGCAAAAGAGGTAAAATGGCTTTGCTGCATGTCCGTACTGTATTACTTCAAAATGATAATCGTAGGAGCGCATAATGAACGAGCCAATGTACTTTGTTGAGTGGAACGATGCGGATAAATTCTTTCACCAGTATGCCTTCGATATCCTTGAGGAAGCGAGGGTGCTAGCTGATAGACTAACTACCACTAAAGGTTACCAGGTTGAGATTCGATCAGTAAACAATGATTTGAAACTAGATAAATAGTACATATAATTATGGATAAGGATGAGTAAGTGGTTGATACAATAATGAATACGCAGAAGTTCTCGATTATAATAGAGAAGTATGTAATCGAAAAGAGATGCACCTATATGGATGCAGTAGTCTTATACTGCGAATCCAATCAAATGGAAATTGAATCGGCCGCCAAGCTACTCAATACAAAGATAAAAGAGTCTTTGGAGATTGAATACGGCGAACTCAACTACCTTCCAAGGGCTAATACTCTTCCGATATGAGGATTCTCGTAACGGGACACCTAGGCTTCATCGGAACAAATCTAGTTAAACATCTTTCACAGCACGATATAGTCGGACTTGATCTCAAGAACGGCCACGATATATTGGACTGTGCGCTCCCTGCCGACGTTGGCTGCGTCATACACTTAGCAGGGATAGGGGGCGTACGGGAGAGTATCGAGGATCCTGCCAGGTACTGGCGTACTAACGTAGAAGGTACTAGACGCATATTAGAGCACTATCAGGACTGCAGAGTTCTGGTTGCTAGCTCGAGCTCACAATACGAGCCCCACCTCAATCCATACGCTGCTAGTAAGCAGACAATAGAACACATCCCACACCCCGACGTTTGCTTTATGAGGTTCCATACCGTATATGGCCCTATACCTCGTTCTAAGATGTTCTTTGATAAGTTGATAAATGATACTCTAGAGTACGTAACACAGCACAGACGCGATTTTATACACGTAGATGATATGGTGAGAGCTATTGACCTATTGATGTTTAGTGGGTATAATGGTCCCATTGATATAGGTACGGGTAGCAATGTCCGTATAAGTGATATCAGGAAGGATCTCCCCATACGACACAATACATTGGGAGAGAGGCAGAATACACTTGCAGATACCTCCAGGATGAATGAGTTGGGATTTGAGGCAAGGTATACTGTGAAGATGTTTTTAGACGAACAAGGAATTGAAAACCACCTAGATGATGAATGTATATGAAGGTCTCGATACCTATAAGACGTACATAGCGCTGCGTAATCACTTTAAGCAGGATAGCTATGATTTCTACAAATACAATGGAAAGACTCGAGTCAATGGGGACAGCTTCCTAAAGAGGAAGGACAGGTTCTTCTTTGCTAAGCTCGAACGAAAGCTGTCCAAGGATGAGCGAGTATACTTCTTTGTTAGTAATTTTGTTGTGGATGACTCGAGTTGGGCAGGATCACTTGTCACAAACGAATCTATGACAGTGTATGGGGATTGGAAGAAGCGTATACAGTCCATGTCATATCTTTTTGCAGAGGAATGCGAGAAACTGAAATTAATCGTTGACTCTTCTGGTAAAATGTTCGATAATCTCTTTCAACCAAATGGGTCTCATCCTGCACTACTAAAGCTGTACCTTCAGAAAGAGATCTCTTTGGAGACTATGGTTATCATCGATCGGATCCTAGGATACTCGAAAGCATGGAATAAGCATTACACAGACGATATTGTTTGGGATAATGTTGGTAAGATGATAGCTAAATATAGTAGCTTTATAGATGTTGATTTAAACAAGTATAAGGCAACAATGCAACAAGTATTTACATCATGAAATTAAGTGGATAAACCGTAAGACAAAACTAATATACAACTATACAGGAAGACAATATATGAGCAATTCATTCTCTGATCTTAAAAGATCTCGTAACAACTCTCTAAAGACCCTAATCGAAGAAACTGGTAAGATGGCTGGTGGTGCACCCACTGGTGATACTAATGACCGTTTCTGGAAACCCAATGTAGACAAGGCTGGTAACGGTTATGCTGTGCTTCGCTTCTTACCTGCGGCCAAAGGCGATGACCTGCCTTGGGTACGTACATTCAACCATGGCTTCCAGGGAACTGGTGGTTGGTATATCGAAGAATCTCTAACTACTATTGGTAAGCAGGATCCAGTATCCGAGCACAACAGTACGTTATGGAACAGTGGTATTGAGTCCAATAAGGATCTGGCACGTAAGCAGAAGCGCCGTCTACAATACATCTCCAATATTATGATTGTGAGTGATCCTTCTAATCCCGATAACAACGGCAAGATCTTCCTCTTCAAGTATGGTAAGAAGATTTGGGACAAGCTCAATGATCTGATGAACCCTCAGTTCGCCGACGAGTCTCCAGTCAATCCTTTTGACTTTTGGGAAGGTGCAAACTTCAAGCTGAAGATTCGTCAGGTAGAAGGCTATCGCAACTATGATAAGTCAGAGTTCGAAGCACCTGAAGCACTTGCTGAAGATGATGCACTAGAAGCTATTTGGGAAAAGCAGCATGCTCTATCCGAGTTTACTGACCCCAACAACTTTAAGTCGTATGATGAGCTTCAGGCTAAGCTGAACCGAGTACTTGGATTGGATGGCGGTATTAACGAAGCTCGTTCACGTTCTGTCGAGGATATTGCACCAGCTCCGACTCCAAGTCGGGAAGCAGCTGCTCCTCAGGTAGAGCAAGAGTCTGCACCGTGGGCAGCTACAACGGACGATGATGATAGCATGTCGTTCTTTGAGAAGCTAGCAGCGGATGCATAAGTAGGGTTATAGGCGGGAATAGCTCAGTGGTAGAGCTCCTCGTTGCCAACGAGGTGGTCGGGAGTTCGAATCTCCTTTCCCGCTCCATAATCAAGTACGACAGAAAGGCCCCTCACGGGGCCTTTTTTTATGCGACAGCGTTTTGCATTCTCATAAAGGTTGGATCTGATGATCTTGCTGATGGACTTGTAATTGTTGTTGAGTTGTTGACGCTGGTGCTGTTGTTATTTGTAACGGAGGAATCTGTAGTCACTACCGGAGCAATGATTTGAGGGGCCGCTGCTTTAGCATCCGCAACACCAGAGGTTGCTTCAGATACTGCAGGTGCCGACAGAGATTTCAGAGGTACTGGGGTTGCTGTCTGAGATACCTCTTCAGGAGTTAGTGCCTCACCACCAATCGAGGGTGTTGAGAATTCAGTTGGTAGGAAGTTAGACTTTGGTGATGCACCTGGACCTTTCTTCGAACC
>TARA_R110002124_G_scaffold4007_1_pt1 | contig 15586 bp, 16 predicted proteins | sample TARA_R110002124 | Tara Oceans TARA_R110002124 (sample SAMEA4397445) | marine metagenome | biome: Polar Biome; feature: [SRF] surface water layer (ENVO:00010504); material: water (ENVO:00002006), including particulate matter (ENVO:01000060) such as... | depth 5 m | reverse complement strand
CTCCATCCTGGTTGCCAGGTCAGCAGTGATCCGGCCGAGACGATCCGGAAGTTCATTTCCCATTTCGCGGAGCCCGAGTTCGAGGGGAATCCCGGCCTGCACGAGTGAAATTATTTCTTCGTTCAGCGCGATCAGTTCATCGAGTTCAAAGCGGGTTTCGCTGGTCTCGTTCGATTCAGAATCGTCTCTTGAATTCATGGTCACACCTGCTTTTGAGAGAAACGATTATTGCCGTGTCATGTTATGTTATCATTCGAATTTCAGGGTGAATTAACCGGTCACCCTTTAACCGTTGTTGCGCGTCATGCCCAGTACCCGACGTACTTCCGCCGGACTGGTGAGCCCCTGGTTCACTGCCTCTTGCGCGCGGTCCCACTGGGTCCGCATGCCCGACTGGATGGCCAGTTGATGGAGTACCGTGGCATCCGCGCCATTTAAAATGGCATTCGCCACTTCGGTCTGACCGGGCTGTAACATCTCCGTCAGAACCATGCGCCCCTGGTAACCGGTCTGCCCGCATTCCACACAACCGACGGGTACTTTCCAGTGTTCGACATCCAGCCCCATGCGATCTTCTTCGGCCCGGGAAATTTCCGCACACGCACAGAGTCGCCTGAGCAGTCGCTGACTGAGTATCGCCAGGAGACCGCTGCGCAGCAGATAAGGTTCGATGCCCATGTCCGACAGGCGGCTCACCGCTTCTGTCGCACTGCCGGCATGAAATGTCGTGACGACCAGATGCCCGGAAAGCGATGCCTGAAAGACAGTTTCCGCGGTCTCACGATCGCGGATTTCACCGACCATAATCACTTCCGGATCCTGTCTGAGCAGAGACCGCAGACCGAGGACCATATCAAAGCCCGCAGCCGGATTCACCTGCGACTGGGCAACCGTAGGCACGACGACTTCAATCGGATCTTCCAGTGAAGCCAGACTGCGAGCCCCTTGAGACTGCCGAATGATTTCGCGCATACAGGCATAGATCGTGGTTGTTTTTCCGCTGCCGGCCGGCCCTGTCATCAGGATAACGCCTCCTGTCTGAGTCAACAGGCGCTGCAGTTCAAACAGGATTTCGCCGGGCAGGTTAAGGCTTTCGAGATGTTTGTAATGCCCCGAACCCACAAACAACCTGACAACCACTTTCTCGCCGTAGAGCGTGGGAAACGTACTGATGCGTGTTTCGACCGCCTGCTCGCCTGATTGTCGCAGACGTCCCTCCTGGGGGACATCCGTGCGATAGGTCAGCAGATGCGACAGGACTTTGAGCCGCGAGGTAATCCGTGGAGCCAGTTCGGGGGAGAAGTCTGCGACGTGATGCAGCACACCGTCAATCCGCCAGTCCATCCGCATTTTGTTTTCGGATGGGAGCAGATGAATGTCGCTGGCATTGATGGCCTGCGCCTGATTTAAAATCAGATCGACCAGATTGGTGACATACTCCGGATGATTCTCGGGTTTCTCAGGCAAGTGTTCCTGGAAATGTTGGGACAAACTTTCCTGCATTAATCGCCTCGATGAAAGATTTGCTCAATCGTTCCTGCACGCTCATTGCGAAACTGAACGACGGCATCGACGAGCCCCCATTCACCCGAATGTTTTAAAGTCGCCTGTACCGAATTCCAGTCCGTTTTGATTGCCGCTGACTGGCGGGTGGCTAAAGAAATGCCTAACACTTCGTTTCCCTTGATATAGAGTGCTTTGGACCAGCCTGAAGCCTGCGGAGAAGTGGATCCCGAACTGCGCAGGCACCAGAACAGACCACAGCAGGCGAATAACATGCTGCAGACAATCCATCTTCGCTGGCGTTGCCTGCGATTTCCTGCCTGCCGGGCTGCTTCCAGAACCTGCTGACGGTGTCCGTCGCGCAGACGAACGGCTGTGCCGGCACCGGCCTGCAGCAACTGTTCTTCCAGGGAATTGTGATCTTCGAATTCAAACATTAATATCCTCATGCGTCACGGGACGCAGATAATTATCTAATTTCTGGAGCGCATAACGATAACGACTGGCCACGGTATTCGGCGATTCATCCAGCACACTGGCAATTTCCGCAAAAGTCATGTCTTCCCAGATCTTCAAGACTACCACTTCTGACTGATTCGTCGGCAGACGCTTCAATGCTTTGCGAATGACGCGCGCCTGATCGTTTTCTTCTACAATTTCTTCATCTCGCGCCCAGAGCTGTCGGCACTGAGCAAATATCTGAAACGGCTTCCGCTTCTGCAGAATCCGTAAGGCTTCGTTGCGGGTCACCCGTAACAGGTAGGCCCAGGGCTGTTGTGCGGTGGCCAGAATTTTCGGTTTCATGGCGATCCGCACCATGGTAGCCTGAATCGCATCTTCCGCATCCGGCATATTGCGGGTGACCGTCACGGCATAACGCACCAGTCGCTCTGAAGTCAAATCGTAGAGCGAACCCAGCCGGTCCACTCCCTGATCGTGCAGATCATTAGCACAACATCTGATTTGTGCTGCAAATTTGACTGGTGACTGTTTTTCCACGATGGAATTCAATTCTGCAAAGCTTCAGAAAAACTTTGATTCTCACTGCTGATTCACAGCAAGAACGTCCTGGCAGAACTGCCAGGCGGGAACGACGAGTAAAATTTGTGTGAATTCTGCACAAACAGAAGTTCCCTGCTTGTGTTGAATCGAGCCGGAAAATAACAATGACCGTTCACTCCCTTTTCACACAGTTCCTATTAGAACTGATTTGCGATATTATTTGTTTTGCTTTTCCCCGGATTTTTCATATTTTTGTAGATCTGGAGAACTTAGATTTCCGTAAGCCTTTATTTATCAGACAGTTGCTGCTTTTATGTTTTTGTGGACCGATCATCCGCGTGTTCTGAATCAGAGTCAGCGCCTCCTCGCAATTCGCATCAGTGAGGAGTGCCCGGATGGCTGCTGAAGCTGCACCTGAGAATCCGGGAGTCATCCTGATTGGGATGCCCGGGTCGGGAAAGTCGACCGTGGGAAAACTACTGTCTGAACAGACAGGTCTTCCCTTCCTCGATACGGATGCATTAATTGAAGCCGGCGAGTCAAAAAGGCTGGCGGAAATTATCTCCGAACACACCTCGGAGGGATTCCGGAAAATCGAGGCAGCATATGTCCAATCGATCCAATCCTCAGGATCGGTAATTTCTACCGGCGGAAGCGTCTGTTACAGCCGCGAAGCCATGCAACATCTTGGCAGTCTTGGTACCATAGTCTGGCTGGATGTGTCACCTGAAGTCCTGGAGCAACGGGTGGCCGACGCGTTCGACCGGGGCGTGTTGATTGAACCGGGTACGACGCTGGCCGACTTATACGACAGCCGATTCCCGCTGTATGAACTGTATGCACAATTAAAAATCGAGGCGTCGCTGCTGACGCCTGAGGAAGTTGTTTCCCGGATCTGTGAGCAGTTAAGTCTCTGAATACGATCATCAACCGAAACCAAACACTTTTTTAGTAATGAAAAACGATTGCAAGCCGATGTTACCCATTCAAAACGTCAACATTCATGATTCCGTCCGCCTGGTGGCTCCACAGGAATTGAAAGATACTTACAAGCGGACCGACAAAGTCACAGAGACGGTTGGCGAATCGCGCGAGCAGATTAAACGTATTCTCTCGGGAGAAGATCATCGGCTCATCGTAGTCGTCGGGCCTTGCTCGATTCACGATCCCAAAGCCGCCATTGAGTATGCCACGCGTTTAAAAGAACTCTCCACCAAAGTGGACGACCGGATGTTCCTGATCATGCGGGTCTACTTCGAAAAACCACGCACCACGGTCGGCTGGAAAGGCCTGATTAACGATCCACACCTGGATGGCACCTTCGATGTCTCTTCCGGATTGAAGATCGCCCGCCAGCTGTTACTGCAGATTGGCGAACTGGGAGTACCAGCCGCGACGGAAATGCTGGAACCGATCACGCCTCAATACATTGCCGACGCGATCTCGATCGCTTCGATTGGCGCACGCACGACAGAATCCCCCACACACCGCCAGATGGCCAGCGGACTTTCCATGCCCGTCGGTTATAAAAACGGTACAGACGGCAGCCTCGACGTCGCGTTGAATGCGATGCTCGCCGCGCAGAGCCCGCACAGTTTTCTGGGAATCGATGCGGACGGCCAGACCTGTGTCGTCAACACGAAAGGCAATCCCTGGGGTCACCTGATTCTGCGTGGCGGACGTTCCGGCCCGAACTACTCGCGGGAACACCTGGAAGAAGCCAGCCAGAGCCTGCAGGCCGCTGGCCTGTCACCCCGGTTCATGGTCGACTGCAGCCATGCGAACTCCAACAAAGACTATCGCAATCAGGGGAAAGTCTGGAACGACGTCATCGACCAGCGCGTCGCCGGCAACGATACGATTATCGGCCTGATGCTGGAAAGCAATCTGCATTCCGGCAATCAGAGTCTGCCTGAAGATCTGTCACAACTCCAGTACGGCGTCTCGATCACCGACGAATGCATCGACTGGGAAGAGACCGAAACCCTGATCATGACTGCTCACGAAAAACTGTCGTAAGTGGTCTGGAACCTGCTCAACTGGTGGCCTACAGTTTCACCTTGATTGAAGCGCTTTTATAAGCCGTGTGGCCACCCGTCTCTCTTCTGGTGTGAATGATTTTTTCAGCGGAGTCACGATAGCCTTATCTGCCTTTTTCTGCTGCGCAGCGGTGAGAGGCTCGCAGGCCAGTGGCATGATACTGGAGTTCAGTAATACCCCGTCTTCAGATTTCAAGGCCACACTGATTGCTTCATCCAAAGCCATCAAACCTTTTGATACTTCTCCTTTTCTCAACAGTTCTGAAGCGATTCTTTCGAGAACCATCACTTTTATAGTACTATTTGTCCTGGAGCTGTCTGGAACCTGTGAAGCAATCTTCAAAGCTTCATCCGACTTACCTGCTTCGGAAAGGTGAGATGCAACCAGTAGCAGTGCCCAATCCTGGTCGGTTTTTGCCTGATTTTTTTGAGCAAATTCGATCGCCTTTTCGGTCTTTCCTGAACGGGCATAATTACCGGCAATGGCATCCCATAAATGTTTTTTGTGTTCCGGCGACTGGATCATATCAACAACCTTCATCGCTGATTTCAAATGTCCATTTTCTACGAGATGGAATGCAACACTATTCAGAGACAAAGGCCGATCACGCAAATGATACATCTGAGAGATCTTTTCCACTACTGCCATAGTTTGCGCTTCATTTCCTGTCTTAGCCGCGAGTTTCGCGATTTCTTCCAGGGCCGGTTTTCTATATGCCAGCATTTCACCTTTGCTCCCTTTAATCTCGTCAGCTACTTTCATTGCCCATTCAAAATCACCTGAATCTCTGGCAATGACCTTCGAAATATTCATGAGTGCAAGAAACCTTTTTGTACTATACTGGAATTCGGATATTTGAATTTTATTTGCGATTTCGAGTGCCTGCTTATAATCTCCAGACTCCTCGGCAATATGCTCGGCAATCTTCGCGAGCTCAGGATTCCTGGATCGTGGCTCGGTAATTTTGTTCGCGATTTCCAGCGCCTGATTCACATCGCCAAAGGCCAACAATGAGCTGATCACTGACCGATATGCCTGCACTGCGGCAAAATCACGATCTTTGATTAATGCAATGAATTCCAACGCGCGTTTGGAATTACCTCCTCGTGCGTATGCAACAGCAAGCTTTACCAATAATTGATCTCTCCTGGTCATTAACCGATCTATTTTCGTCCCATCATCAATTACTTTCTCATACATGCTTTCGACTGGTTGCAGTAGCTCAAATGCCTGCTGGGAATCACCCTGTTCAATATAGACCATGGCCAGCGCACACAGTGCCGCTCCCTTCTGATTCAATTCAGGAATCTGCTCCACTAACTCCAACGCCTGTTGCTGTTGCCCCTGTTGAACGAGTGACTCAGCGACGCTTTCGTAAACTCGTATCACCGACCCCTCGTTCTTCAACTTTTGGACAGCGTCGGCAGCCTCTGATATTTTTCCAGATTCAATAAGTGTAAAAGCAACCTCTTTAAAGATCGGGTCCGTCAATGAAGGATTTGTGAAATTCACAGCAGTCTGAATCGCTAACTCAACCTCCCCCATCTTCAACAGTGTCTTGATGATCGATTCCTGTGTACTGTTCTCACCGACCAACCCATCTGTCTTGGCTATCAGTTCCAATGTCGGCTTCAAGGTTTTAAGTGCCTGTTCTTTGTCGCCCGCTGACAGTTGTGCCCGGGCGATGTCGTCCAACAAACTGCAATGCAAATAAATATGTTTCTCTTGCCGTGCCATCAGCAAGGCCCACTCAGTTGGTGTCTGCCACTGGTCTGACTCAGCTGATTCAGAATCTGAACTGCAACCTGTACTCCAGACTGACGATAGCAGAACCAATGCAGGGATTGCCAGAAAGAGTGACGTATCTTTTCGTGCCGTTCGTCTCAGATTGCTCTGCTGCTTCATCTTGTGAACCTTATATCTATTGACTGGATCGGTTGCCTGTGAATGGACTTACTTAAAAACTGTGCACAAATATTATCTTCTGTGTAATCGAACACCACACACAATAGTGATCGATTGCACCATGCTACAGCAAGCTCAGATAAGACATTCCTGCTGCATTCATCCAGGAAACACAGGTTTCCCACAGCACGGGTGTTGCGAATGTAGAATCGAAGCAGGGGCTTTTCGCCAGCAACCAGAATTGAATCTGGTTGTCACTGTTTCTGTTGAGCAGCCTGCAGTAATTCTTCTGCGAGTCGCTGCTCTTGAGGCGTAAAGACGGAATAGGATTGAGTCGAAGTCCCCAGTTCTGAATTCGGGGTTCCCTTCGCCAGAACTGGAATTGCCGTGGCAAAGAAAGGGGGCTCACCAAATCGTATTGATACAGACACTACCTCTTTCAAAGGGGTGAACTTTCGATCGGGCTTGTGTACTGTATGATAGACGCTTGATTTGCGTTTTCACCAGACCAGCCGCTTTGTCGAGACGGAATACAGGTTCTAAGAGGGAATCGCGGGGGCACGTCAGTGCTGTCGCTGCAGGAAGAAATAGAAATGAAAGAGACGTTAAGCTAACAGACTATTTGAAGAGTCCCTATAAAAGTATCAAGCACAGCACATACTTCGAAGTATACGGCGGCCTGTTTCCCCGCTACCGGGGAAAGAAAATCACGTTTGTCGAAATTGGTGTGCTGGGGGGGAGGCTCGCTTTTTATGTGGTGGGAGTTTCTGGGACCACAGGCCAGAATTATTGGCGTTGACATGAATCCGAACGCGAAAAAATGGGAAAACGGAGGCGGTGAAATTTTTATCGCGAATCAGGCTGACGAACAGTTCTGGCAGGAGTTTAAAAACCAGATCGGCCGGGCAGATATGATCCTGGGTGATGGCGGGCAAACCTTCGAATAACAGATTATCACGACCGAAATGCTGCTCGACATGATCAACGACAAAGGCATGCTCGTTGTTGAAGACACCCATATTTCTTATATGGACGGGTTCGGCTTTAGACGATTTTCCTTTCTGGAATACGTCTAACGTTTCATCGACTAAATCAATCAGCGTTATAGCCAGTTTGACAAGACAGCCGCCGACCACCGGGTCTGGTCGATTCAGACGTACGAATCATTCGTAGCCTTTCACATTAACCGAAGTGCATCGAACCGCATATCAGAGCGAACCGACAACGGCGGGGAGTACGACCAAGTAGAAGGTTATCGTTATTCCGATAACGCAGCTTTGAAATCGATTGATGTGTTAGTCCGGAAATTGAACTTCCTGAAGTATATTCCCGGCATCAAATGGTGAGATGCCAAAGTAAGAAGTTACTTCATCGTCAAAAGATCAAAAGACAGATTGAAGCAGTTCTTTCAAAAGTGAAATCGAAATTCCACTGACTGATCCTGGTTGACACAGAATCAAAGCAGTCCGGCCTGTTCTCACGCCACGATTTCGAGTTCCTGACGCGTCGTATCCCACCATTCTTGAAAATCAAGCGGTGCCCCTATTTGTCAGACACCATTCGTTGTAATATGACCAGATCGGTGATAGCCTATAACGTTCAGTTTCGGACAAGGAGAAACTCGTGACGGAATTAGAATGGCTCGACTGCAAAGATGGCGACCAGAGCGCCTTCCTTATGAATCTTGGAGATAACCGCAAACTGCAATTGTTCTACTGTGCTTGTTGTCGGCATGCGTATGATCTTCTCAACGACGAGCATCGAGTTCGAATTTCTCAAATGGTGAATTATTTTCTTCCCTCGCGCGGTGTGGTGCTTGGCGAGGTTTGGGAGGTTATACGAAATGCCATCGAAACCTCCGAACGGTTTGCTGACGGACACTCAACAGATGCCGAGCGAGAAAAGGCGGCCCAAAAAGCGGATGATATATCCAACCAATTTGGAGATATCGCCGCCTGTGCCCCTGTCCCGGGTGAAGACCCGAACTATGACGATGCAGCAGTCAAGATGGGTAGTGACCTCGCAGGTGCAGCTTACTGTGCTGCCTTTATTCTTCCGGGTGCTGCTGAACTTTCCGTTCGAGTCGTTGCGAATTCGGTTGCCTATGACAACGAAGCATACTACGCCGGTGCTGAAGGCACCCCTGAGATAGACCCCATGCACCCACATCTATTGGCCCGACGCGCTGAACGTTCGGCCCAATGGAAACTGTTGCAAGATATTTTTGATTCGAAACAGTAAACACAAAAGTAACGGACGAGCTCCAAAATAGAATTCGGTGCAGCCCGAAGCTTTGAACTCCTGCTACACCATGCCAGCAAACGAGTGTAAACCGCTGTAATCGCAGTTACTAACGGGGCGAATACTATTCAGGGGATGCACGTTCCTGGCTGCACATAAATATTTCGTTATGATTTTTAGACTGTGTCCAGTTTTACTGTAGCGTTTCCAGGACTGTTTGGCCCGAGTATATTAGATTGAGAGACGCTATACTTGAATGTGATGCGCTCTAGTTTCATTCGTTTGCAAATACTCAAACATATCTAAGCGATAGGATAAATTGCGAAGATGAAATCACTGACAAAAGAACTCTGGATGGACATCCCGAAACGCCGACAGATCATTTCGATTCACAACGAGGTCGAACAACTGGTCTCACAAAGCGGCGTCCAGGACGGCCTGTGCCTGGTGAATGCAATGCATATCACAGCCTCTGTCTTCATCAACGACAACGAATCGGGCCTGCATGCCGACTATGATCGCTGGCTGGAACAGTTGGCTCCCTTCGATGCGGGCAGTGATCCGAACACGGGCGGGTATCTGCATAACCGCACGGGCGAAGACAATGCCGACGCGCACCACAAACGCCAGATCATGGGTCGCGAAGTTGTCGTCGCCATCACAGACGGTAAGCTCCACCTGGGACCGTGGGAGCATATTTTTTATTACGAGTTTGACGGTCGCAGGCGGAAGCGGATTCTGGTAAAGATTATTGGGGAGTAACATGGTAGCCTCCCGGTTCTGTGATACCCTCTGTTATAAAAGAGATGGCGTAATGCAATGTGCCTGGGGAACGCGATGCATATCAGCACGTCGGTCTTTATCAATGACAACAAACCGGGGCTGCATTCACTCGTTGATCCAGTTTTTCAATAACGCCATCACTTCGGTGCGGTATTTTTTGTACTCTTTTCCCTGTCCGTTACGGACCATTGCAAACACGAGATGCTGTTTCGGATTGATGACCAGCAGTGAGCCGCAGCCGCCGCCGTGTCCGTAGCTGCCTGGTCCCAGATAATGCGATTCATCCTGCAGGCCGATGCCGTATTTCATGTTTAACTCGGGCAGGTAGGGTTTGAGCGGCGTCGGCAGGATCGCGGCGTGCGTCTCTTTGGAAAAGAATTCCCACTTGCCGTAGCGGCCACGGTTGTCGAGCAACACGCCAATCCGTGCGAGACTTTCGGCAGAGAAACCGGAACCGCCGGGCAGGACGTTTTTGATTCCCAGTGGCTGAAACAGATCCCGTTCCATGGCGTCCCAGTAATTCCTGCCGCGCAGCAGTTCCAGTGCGCGGACAGAGAGAATCACGCCGACGACGCCGTACCGGTATTTACTTCCGGGTTCCCATTCGCGTTTGCAATGGGCGATCAATGCTTCATGCCAGGTATGAAAGTAGAACAACCGCTCGAAAGCGAGGGACCAGGGGAAGTGAATGCCGGTCGCGTGGACGTGTGCCGCCCGGAAGGTGAGACTGCGATCGCGGGGTGTGTCAAAGTCGGGAAGAATCTCGCCGATCGGTTGATCCAGGCGCAGGAACCCGCGGTCAAGATAGGTCGCCAGTTGTAGTCCGATCAGTGGCTTCATGGCTGAGTCCAGCTTCATAGGCGTGTTGACCGTGACAGGCTGCCCGTCGACGCTCCCATAACCTTTCGCGGCGACAATTACGCCGTTCCGGGCAATGACGATAGCCATCGGTTCGGAAGAGGCAGCGTACCAGGCGTCGAGTTTGCTTTCGATTTTTTTCTGTTGTGCAGTGGTGATTCCTACCTGCTCCCGCGGTGCGTTTCGCAATACGGGAGCCCGTTCTCCTTCCAGCAGCCTGGGGGTGGGTTTCAAAAGGGGCTTGTGGTCGAGCCCCATCAGTTTGCGTTTCAACTGCACGTGTCGGGTGGCGTTCTCCATCTGCCATTGGCCCCGTCGAACAGGGCGTGGTTTGAAATCTGCATCCAGTAGCGCTGACAGTTCGACCGCCCCCACTTCGGAGTTTTGCCAATGGCGTACCAAGGCCTTGACATCGTCTGATTTAAGAGTGGTATCAGTTGCAGGCCGTTGTGACAGCAGCCTTTTTTGAGCCAGTTCTTCCAGAGCGAGATCGCTGCCCACACAGCAGCAGGTCATCGCACGACGCAGCACAGGTCCCGCGGGCACGGGTGCTGCACCATACACGTAATAGCGGCCTGGTTCCTGTGCGGTCTGGACTTCTTCAAATCGCTCGTTGAACCAGCGCGTGGGGATCGCAGTTTGATCAACGACCCGGGCCACCTGCTGAGGATGTTCCCAGACAAGCTCCGGGAGTTTCTGGCCCTGTATGAGAACGAACCCGCCTTGCGGTGCGAACTGCTGTTCCCCGAAGCGTTCCCTGAGTTCCACATCCTTGACATCGGCCTGCGAATTCGATGCGATAAAAAAGGATATCAGCGTGAAGAAGCATCCGTAGAAACGCTGGCTGTGATTCATTGAAAACTCCCCGAACTCGCCGGCATGACGGTGATTAATGATTGACTACAGAGTCTTTCAATTCTAACCGACAAGGTTACGCGTCGATAGTTGAATTCGCGAACCTGTTGTAGTTAGACATTGTCTGCTGGTAAGCTGTATCTGGAACTGTGGAAACAAATTCTGGTGAAGAGATCTGGAGATTGAAATTGAAAACCAATTTCGACCGTCGAAATACTTTGCAGGAACTGGAAAAAGAGGACTGGGGAGAACCAGACTTCGATTCATCCCTTGTAAAAACCTGTCATCGTTTGCGACGGGTTCCTCTGAATGACTTCTCAACAGAAGATCTGCGAATTATGATCGGTCAACAGATCAGCTTGTTTTTTATTATTCCTCTTGCCTTGGAAACCCTCGAAGAAAATCCACTGGCGGAAGGCCACTGCTATCCCGGTGATTTACTGAACGCTGTATTAGGCGTCCCGGAGTCATTCTGGAATCTGCACACCGACAAGCGCGAAGTACTTCGTCGGGTCATCACCAAAGCAAACGAAATATTAGGCTCGCTGAAAGAAGACGAAACAAGAATTGTCCGCGAGGTTTTGGCGAATGCACCAGACTCACTGACCGATCCGTAACAGGAGATATTTCATTCGACAACAACGAACAAAACAACCGTGAACTTTCAAAAGCAGAAATCATCGTGGCGCACTCGCTGCGGGGGCTCTTGAAGCAGACGGCTGTGGGTGCGTCTTTTGAGGAGACCGAAGATTACCGACTTCTCATGGTTTCGTTTGATTATTTTATTCCGGAAGTCCTGGGCGAACTTTATCCTGAATGGAAATCGGATGCACTGGATGATCTGATCCCGCTGGTTGCGAAACGGTCCGGTGAAAGGGAAGCGATTCTTTTTGGCTTAAGCTGGCTGATCCGTGATCAGACTGTTGTGCCTACGTATCTTCAACTGCAGATTGACCCTGTCTTGGATCGCGTCAACTGGCTGGAATGTCGCATCGGCGAACGGGGACCGCAGGGCATGCTCCGCCGACCGGGGAATTCTTTCGACAGACAGCTCTATCGACTGCAGGGCCGGGAAGATCTGATCGACTGGGCTTATCATGTGACTTTTGGTGAGAAAAAATAAATCTGGATGGCATTGGATTTTTACTGTGAACACAAACTTTGATCTGTCAGTACTCTGGGAACGGTTAGAAAAAGTCAGGTCGCTGACTTTCGTCGCGGAGTCGTTCGGTACCGGGAGTGGCTGGAATGGCAGGGGCGCGGGTCCGGTCTCCGTTGAAGCAGTTGATTCGGTAACCCTGCTTTTTTATGAAACAGGTCAATGGTCACCGCCGGAAGGCAGCACTCTGAATTTCACTAACGTCTTTCGTTGGTCAGCGCTGCTTGATCAAAGTCTCATTCGTCTCGAGCATCTGCGATATGGTCGAATGAACCCGGTTTATCTGTTTGATCTACAACAGACCAGTGAATCGCGCTGGGATTCTGTCGAACCTCATGTCTGCAGCGATGATTTCTATACTGCGATGCTGGAATGCCAACAGGATCAACTGCACCTCGACTGGACCGTCAAAGGTGCCACGAAGAATGAGCGAATCCGCTATATCTATGCTTAAAAGCTTCCATTGGATGCACATCCTGTAAAAACATTATCCAGAGAGTGAAAATTCTTTCAGCTTCTGGCGATTTTCCAGGTTTGGCATGGGATATGCAAATATCTGTTGGGATGCGATAAGAAACAAACTCCCTGTACCCTCATCAGAAAGGCGGTTCCATGTTTGAAAAGTGGATCACAGATCAATGGACTGAAATTCCCATGGTACTCCTGTCGTGCCTGCTGACTTATGCTGTGATTCTGATCTATACACGGCTCACCGGTCTACGAAGTTTTTCCAAGATGTCCGCTGCCGACTTCGCGATGACGGTTGCCGTCGGTTCTGTCTTTGCTTCGACAATTTCAGGTTCCACGCCTACACTCATCATCGGTTTGACAGCGCTCGCCAGTCTGTTTTCAGGGCAGTGGATCCTGGCAGTACTCAGGCAGCAGTTTGACTGGTTCAGTAAGCTGGTTGACAACGAACCCCTACTGCTGATGCGCGGCAGTACGATGCTGGATGAGAATCTTAAAAAAGCGAACATCACCCGGGACGACGTCTACGGCAAACTGCGTGAGGCGAATGCGTTGAATGGCGACCAGGTGCTGGCGGTCGTGTTTGAGACAACAGGTGATATTTCGGTTTTGCATTCAGCGGATCCAGATGCGAAACTGGAGCCAGACTTTTTTCGGAATGTGATCGGTGCCGAGCAGCTGTTTGAAAACCGCGAACATCCTTCTGAATCGTTAGTCAGTACCAGCGTTTCCTGAAACATTCCTTCAGACCGGACCACAACATTGAACAGCACGATTACCACACTAGAAAAAACCAAAACCGTTTCAAGCGAGACTGGCTGGCGGCGCTGGCTGTGGTACGGACTGTTTTTGATTTGTATCATTCTGTCGATCACCGCGTTTCTGCCTTTACTGTTAGTTGACTGGTGGTGGGTGCGCATCGGTGATTTTCCACGACTGCAATTATTGGTTTCTTATATCGTCGTACTACTGGCAATTATCCCGTTTCGTAAGCGGATGACGGCGAAAATTGCTGCGATCACCTTGTGCGCGGGCATCGGCATTCAGCTGTTCTGGATCTTTCCTTACCTGACGATTGCGTCCAATGAAGTCGAAACCGCCCAGTCACAGGATTCAGAGAACCGGCTGCGGATTCTGACTGCCAATGTACTGCAGAAGAACACCAATGCGGCGGCGGTGCTGGAGCTGATTGATCGCGAACAGCCGGACATCGTGGTGCTGTGTGAAGTCAACCAACGCTGGATTTCAGATCTGTCGTCGCTGGAAAGAACCTATTCTTATCATCTCACACATCCGCTCGATAACACTTATGGGATCGCATTCTACAGCAATCTGCCGGTTAAGTCTGCGGAGGTGAGAGGTCTGGTGAAAGAGGACATTCCGTCAATTGATGCCACCATCCTGCTGCGTTCCGGAAAAGAGGTGCGACTGTTTGCCATTCATCCCAATCCTCCCCGACCGGGAGAAGATACCACCAAGCGGGATGCGGAACTGGTACTCGTTGGACGCGAAGTCAGCAAAAACCGAAGTGCGATCGTGCTGGGTGACTTGAACGATGTCGGCTGGTCGCGTACGACCAATCTGTTTCAGGAAGTCAGTGGGCTGCTCGACCCGCGCAAAGGCCGGGGCCTGTTTGCGACATACGATGCCACCTCCTGGATCTGGCGATATCCACTGGATTATCTGTTTGTCTCTGATGACTTCCGTGTGGCTGAAATCCGCACACTGCCTTACATTGGTTCGGATCATTTCCCGCTGCTTGTGGAACTGAGTTACGAACCCGACGCGGCTTTCACACAGGAAGGACCGAGCCTGGATGCCGGGGACCAGGAGGACGCTGCAGAAGCCGTTCAGTCGGCCCGGGAAAAACACCCGTCTCCCGAAAATTAATGACAGCCCACCGCGCACACTGACCGCTCAGGAACCGTTTCATTCGCTTTCTATTCGGGAAATGAACGTTTCCGGTGTACTTAAATGAAGAAAACCGAAGCTAAGTCGAGAAAACAGGCATTTGCTCACATTGGCACATCGTTTGCGAATTGAATCCCAGAAGTCAGATTGACTCTCAGCCTTTATTTCCGGTGGCGATGCAATGTAGATAGCCGCGGTTCTTTATCAGTTATTACTCTCCAGCGAATTCAAAAAGGGTTTAATATGTACCATCACGTTAAGAAGCTCATGTATACAGTCGATGTCAGTGATCCTGATCCCCGTTTCGGAAAGATGCTGCTGGAGCAGTTCGGCGGTGCGAACGGCGAACTGGCTGCAGCGATGCAATATTCCATTCAAGGTCTGAATTGTGAAGATCCTGCTCGAAAAGATCTGCTGATGGATATCGGCACAGAAGAATTGAGCCACCTGGAGGTGATCGGTTCACTGGCCCGGATGCACCTGAAACCTCTCCGTAAAAATGGTGAGGCGGCTTTGGAAGATCCCCTCATTGCAGTTGTAGGTGGAGGTGGCGTCTCCCTGAATAATTCCCAGGGAGTTCCCTGGACCTCAGCGTATATCGCAATCACCGGGCAGCTGGAAGTGGATCTGCGGTCCAATATGGCGGCCGAAGCCCGGGCCAAGATCGTGTATGAACGTCTGATTGACTACACCGATGACCCCGGTACTAAAGATGCGCTGAAATTTCTCATGACTCGGGAAATTACCCACTTGAAAGCTTTCGGCCAGGCGCTCGAAAGCATGGATAAAAAGCCGCTGGAAATCGGGAACCTGAAACCGGATGACAAGTGGGTCGATCAATATTTCAACGACTCAACTGGA
>TARA_R110002124_G_scaffold9586_20_pt1 | contig 15620 bp, 11 predicted proteins | sample TARA_R110002124 | Tara Oceans TARA_R110002124 (sample SAMEA4397445) | marine metagenome | biome: Polar Biome; feature: [SRF] surface water layer (ENVO:00010504); material: water (ENVO:00002006), including particulate matter (ENVO:01000060) such as... | depth 5 m | reverse complement strand
GCCGACACGGCGGCTGGAGCGCACCGTGCCCACCAGGGCGGGGCCGGCCGGCACCAGATCGATATCATGTGGCCGGAAGAACAGGCGGGCACTGGCGCGCGGCGCATCGGTGACGGCGACACCAATGGGCGCGCCATCAAAGCTCAGCTCGCCATTGGCAATGGTGACCGGCAGCTGGCTGGATTCGCCGATAAAGCCGAAGACAAAGGGGGAGCTGGGCGTATCGTAGATAGTGTCGGGGCTGCCGACCTGCTCGATCCTGCCCTGGCTCATGACGCACAGACGATCGGAGAGTTCGAGCGCCTCTTCCTGATCGTGGGTGACGAACACGGTGGTGTGGCCGGTGCGGTCGTGAATTTCGCGCAGCCATTTGCGCAGTTCGCGGCGGACCTGGGCATCGAGCGCGCCAAAGGGTTCGTCCAGCAGCAGTACGGCGGGCTCGATGGCCAGCGCCCGGGCCAGGGCAACGCGCTGGCGCTGACCGCCCGAGAGCTGGTTGGGGTAGCGCTTTTCCAAACCGGAAAGCTGCACCAGGTCGAGCAGTTCCATGGCGCGCCGACGGATTTCGCCCGATGGCGGCCGGGTGGAACGGGGGCGCACCTTGAGGCCGAAGGAGATGTTTTCCAGGATCGTCATGTGGCGGAACAAGGCGTAGTGCTGGAACACAAAGCCGATATTGCGCTGCTGCACGCTCCATTCGGAGGCATCGGTATCGCCAAAGAAGATGCGGCCCGCCGTGGGCATTTCGAGCCCGGCGATCAGGCGCAGCAGCGTGGTCTTGCCCGAGCCCGAAGGACCGAGCAGCGCGATCAGCTCGCCCGAGACAATGTCGAGCGAGACATCGTGCAGCGCCGGAAAGCGGTCAAATTCCTTGCGCACATTGGCGACGCGAACATCCATATCAAGTTATCCTAATTGTGGCCGGCAGCGGCGACTTCGGCGCTGAAACGCCATTCCAGAGCCGATTTGAGCACCAGAGTCACCAGCGCCAAAAGCGCCAGCAGCGAGGCCAGGGCGAAGGCTGCCGTGGCGTTGTATTCATTGTAGAGCATTTCCACCTGCAGCGGGATGGTGGTGGTCTGCCCGCGGATCTTGCCCGACACCACCGCCACCGCGCCAAACTCGCCCATGGCGCGAGCGTTGCACAGCAGCACGCCATAGAGCAGACCCCATTTGATATTGGGCAGGGTGACGCGGAAAAAGGTCTGCCAGCCATTGGCGCCCAGCGAGAGCGCAGCTTCCTCATCGCCCGTGCCCTGATCCTGCATCAGCGGGATCAGTTCGCGGGCGACAAAGGGAAAGGTGACGAAAATGGTGGCCAGCACGATGCCCGGCAGGGCGAACAGCACCTCGATGCCATGGCTCTTGAGGAAGGGGGCCAGAAAACTCCCTGCCCCGAACAGCAGCACATAGACGAGGCCGGAAATCACCGGCGAGACCGAAAAAGGCAGGTCGATCAGGGTGATCAGGAATGCCTTGCCGCGAAACTCGAACTTGGCGATGGCCCAGGAGGCGCAGAGCCCGAAGACCAGGTTGAGCGGCACCGCGATGGCGGCGACCAGCAGCGTCAGCCGGATAGCCGATTGCGCGTCCTTTTCCGCCAGGGCGGCAAAGAAACCGCCGACGCCCTTGCTGAAGGCCTCGTGGAACACCGCAAAGAGCGGCAGCACCAGAATGACGGCCATGAACACCAGTGCAATGGCGATCAGCCCAAACCGGACGGGAACGCTTTCACTGGTGGGCGACAGACGGGGCTGGCGGCGCGCGGCGAGCTTAGTGGCCATAACCATATCTCCGCCGGCTCCAGGCCTGAATGAGGTTGATGGCGAACAGCAGGGCAAAGGCGATCAGCAGCATCAGCGTGGCGATCACCGTGGCGCCGACATAATTGTATTCCTGCAGGCGAATGAAGATCAGCAGCGGCGCGATCTCGGAGATATGGGGAATGTTGCCGGCAATGAAGATGACCGAGCCATATTCGCCAACGCCGCGGGCAAAGGCCAGGGCAAAGCCGGTGAGAATGGCGGGCGCCAGGCCCGGCAAGACCACGCGGGTAACCGTCTGCAGGCGCGTCGCGCCCAGCGTGGCACTGGCTTCCTCGACCTCGTGGCTGACCTCTTCGAGAATGGGCTGGATGGTGCGCACCACAAAGGGCAGGCCGATGAAGACCATGGCAATGACAATGCCGGCCGGGGTGTAGGCGATGCGCCAGCCAAAGGGCGCGAGCAGCGCGCCAATGGTGCCGTTGGGGGCGTAGATGGCGGTCAGCGCGATGCCGGCAACAGCAGTGGGCAGGGCAAATGGCAGATCGATAACGGCATCAAAGATGCGGCGGCCGGGAAAGCGGTAGCGTACCAGCACCCAGGCGATCAGCGTGCCGAAGACGACATTGATGGCGGCGGCGAGCAGCGCACCGACAAAGCTGACGCGCAAGGCGCCCAGCACGCGCGGGTCGGCGGCGGCCTGCCAGAAGCCGAGCGGCCCCAACCCGGCCGAGCGGATGGCCAGCGCCAGCAGCGGAATCAGGATGATCAGCGAAAACCAGGTCAGCGTGACACCCAGGGTCAGCCCGAAACCGGGGATGACGCTGGGCCGGCGCAGTCGCCACCGCCGGCGCAGGTGAGGCGCCGCGCTCAAGGGCACGTTTCCGCATGCTTGGCAGATGACATGATCGCCCTCCAGTCCGAACTGCCATAAACTCTATTGGAGTGGTCGGCTTTCACAAAGCAAGGGCGTGGCGTTTGGACCGGCGGGACGGGAAAATTGTGCTCAGGGGGCCGTGGATCGGGCAATGACGGTCTTGTGCGGGATGCGGCGCCAGGTGGGGTGGCTGCGATTACGCAACTTGCCCCCCTCCTGGCCTCCCCTGGCAGGGGGAGGAATCAGCACGGCGTCCAGACAGCAATGGCGGCGATCAATCCTGAGGCGGGGACCAGAGCGGGGTTTCGCGCTCGAGCGGGGCCATGCTCGTGATGTCGGCGCCGCGGCGCATGGCGATGTTCATGCGAAAACTGTTGCCGATGCGCTCGGAGCGCTCGATGAACAGCGCGGCAATGTCGGGCGGGCAAAGCTCGGTGACCGTGCGGCGGAACAGGGCGAGCCAGCGCCGGAAATGATCATCGGAGAGTTCGGGTATCGCCATATGCTTGGGCATGGGGCGACCGGCATAGCGGCCCGTGCCCAGCAGCATGGAGCTCCAGAAATCGGCGATGGTGGCCAGATGATGCGGCCAGGCCTCGGGCGCGATAACGCGGTTGAAGACCGGGCCAAGCAGCGGGTCACGCCGGGCATCATCGTAAAAGCGGCTGACCACCGCCGCGATCATGGTTTCGTCGAGGCCGGCAGGGGTTTCCCAGCCGACGCGCTGATGCTGCGTGCCGACGGGCGGGCGGGGATTGTCAGTCATCTGGCCTCATCAATAACGTAGCTGCAGCGGCGGCCGCCCGAGACGATATGCTCATCGCGGGTGACGGTGACCTCAGAGCCCAGAACGCTGCGGAAAACCTCGAGTTCGGCGCGGCAAAAGCCCTGACAGGCTGTGGCCGCGGCGCAGATCGGGCAGTGGTTTTCGAGCAGAAGCAGGCTGCCATCGTCCTGTTCGCGCCATTCGGCCATATAACCTTCCTGACTGCGCAGATCGGCCAGCATGGCGACCTTGTCGCGCAGGGATATCTTGCCGGCCATGGCCGTTTCGTAAGCTGTCCTGGTATCGGCCTCGCGGGTGGCGATGATGGTATCGAGCGCCCCCTCGCCCAGCGTGCTGCGAACGATGTCGAGCAATTGCAGGGTCAGCGCGGCGTGGGTATCGGGGAAACGGGCCTGGGCCGCCGGGGTCAGGGCCCAGTTCTGGGTGGGACGGCCGACCCCGCTGGCCTGGCTGGTGGCAGCCACCAGTCCGTCTTCGGCCAGACGCGCCAATTGCTGGCGGGCCGCCTCGCCCGTGGTGCCCAGATAGCGCCCGATAGCGGTGGCCGACAGCGCGCCATGCATCTTGAGGGCCATCAGGACACGCTCGGCAGGGTTGCGCGGTGACCAGCCAGTATTTTCCAAGGGCGGGTTTTCAAAGGAGTGACTTGACATATCAGGCCCAAGGGTTTTCAAAGTCATGACTTGGAAATTAACCGGCGCAGCTGCAAAACGCAAGTGCGGCACGGCGCCCCACTACAGGAGACCCCATCATGGCCTTTGAACTTCCCGCCCTGCCCTATGCCCATTCAGCCCTCGCCGACCGCGGCATGGGCCAGGAGACGCTGGAGCTGCACCACGGCAAGCACCACCAGGCCTATGTGACGGCGCTGAACGGGTTCGTCGACAAGAACGCGGACCTGCAGGGCAAGTCGCTCGAGGAGATCATTGCCTTCAGCAAGGACAAGGCCGATCTGGCGCCGGTGTTCAACAATGCCGGTCAGCACTGGAACCACATCCATTTCTGGAATGCGCTGTCGCCGACCGGCGGCCAGCTGGGCGGCAAGCTCGAAGCCAAGATCGCCGCCGATTTCGGCTCGGTCGAGGCGTTCAAGGATGCCTTCAAGACAGCCGCGACCACCCAGTTCGGTTCGGGCTGGGCCTGGCTGGTGCTGGGCAATGACGGCAAGCTCAAGACCGCCAAGACGCCCAATGGCAGCAACCCGCTGGCGACCGGCGAAGGCAAGCCGCTGCTGGGCCTGGATGTATGGGAACACAGCTACTACCTCGATTTCCGCAATCGCCGTCCGGACTATGTCAGCAACTTCCTGGACACGCTGGCCAATTACGAGTTCGCCGAAGCCAATCTGGGCTAAGCCCCGAGCGCCCCACACAAATCCCGTGCCTGCCCCACCCGGGCGGGCACGGGACATCTGATGCCCAATGCCCGGCAGAGAACGCCCATGACCTATGTCGTGACTGAAGACTGCATCGCCTGCAAGCACATGGATTGCGTGGCGGTTTGCCCCGTGGATTGTTTTTACGAGGGTGAGAACATGCTGGTCATCAACCCGGACGAGTGCATAGATTGCGGTGTGTGCGAACCGGAATGCCCGATCGACGCCATCAAGTCGGACGTGGAACCGGAGATGGCATCATGGATTGCGTTCAACAGAACATATTCGCGGCGATGGCCGAACATTACTGAAATGGGCGTGCCACCAGCGAATGCAGAGGCCATGGCGGGACAGCCCAACAAACTCCGCGACCTGTTTTCCGAACAGCCCGGAGAAGGATCATGACGACGCATATGGCCGACTTTGATTTACCCGACAGCATGAAGCTGCACCCATCCCGCAAGCCGGTGATCGGCAATGCCGAGTTCCGCGCGGCCATGGCGGCCATGGCATCCACCGTCAGCGTGGTGACCGCCCGGCAAGGCGAAGAGGTGATCGGGCGCACCGTCACCTCGATGCTGTCGCTGACCATGAACCCGCCGAGCATTCTGATCTCGATCGACATCATGAGCCGGCTGGCCGACATCATTGCCAAGAGCCACGGCTTTTCGCTGGCCATGCTGGCAGATGACCAGCAGGCCGTGGGCGACGCTTTTGCCGGCGGGCTGCCGGCAGCGGAGCGGTTCACGGCAGGTGACTGGTCGCGCTGGCCCTCGGGGCATCCGATGCTGCTGGGCGCGGTGACGGCGCTGGACTGCGACGTTATCGGGGCGATCGAAACGGGCACGCATGTGCTGTTCGCCGGCGCCATCATCGAGGCCGAGACGACCACCAGCCGGCTTCCCCTGCTGTGGCAACGGCACCGATATCACACGCTTGGCGGGGTCGACTGACGCGCGCGTTGGTGCCAAGCTGCGACGCGGATCCGAAGAATGGCTCATGCGGAGCCGTTGGCGGGGTTGAATGGCACCCAGGGAGACAGGCTTGCCGCGCTACTTCTTTCACTATCGCACCGATGACGAACTGATCATGGACACAGCAGGCAGCGACCTGCCCGACCTCGAAGCAGCCGAACACAATGCTGCCGCGCTGGCCAAGGCGATTGTCGAGCGCGCCGCGAGCACGGGCGGCGACACGCGGGTGCCGCGCTCGATAGAGATCACGGACGCCTCGGGAGAAGAGCTGCTGTATCTGGTGTTCTGGGCCGGACCCAAGCTGGGCGACGATTCCGCGCCACCGATCGACACCAGCACGACGGTACACTGAGCCAGCGACTTGCCAGCCCTGCGCCCGGGCCGGGGGGCGGCGCCCCAGCCCGCCCTGGTGCGGCGGGCCGAACCGTCAGTTGGCGTAGATCTGGTCGAAGACACCGCCATCGCCGAAGAATTGTGGCTGCGCCTCTTTCCAGCCGCCGAAATCGGCGATGGTGACAAGGTTGAGCCTGGGAAAGCGCGCCATGTCCTCGGCAGCGGCGGCCTCTGGACGCGAGGGGCGGAAGTAATGGGCGGCGGCCAGAGCCTGACCGGCGTCAGAGTAGAGGTATTCCAGATAGGCCTGGGCCAGATCGCGGGTGCCATTGGCATCCACATTGACGTCAACCATGGCAACCGGCGGTTCGGCCAGCATCGAGACCGACGGGATCACGATATCGAAGGCGTCGGGCCCCAGTTCCTTGAGCGCGAGCCAGGCTTCGTTCTCCCAGGCCAGCAGCACGTCGCCGATGCCGCGTTGCACGAAGGTGCTGGTGGCGCCGCGTGCGCCGGTATCGAGGACGGGCACGTGGTGATAGAGCTCGGTGACGAAGGCACGTGCCGTTTCGTCACTGCCATCGGGCTGGGCCCTGGCCCAGGCCCAGGCCGCCAGCATGTTCCAGCGGGCGCCGCCCGAGGTCTTGGGATTGGGGGTGATCACCTCGACCCCGTCCGCCACCAGATCACCCCAATCGGCGATGGCCTTGGGATTGCCCTTGCGGACCAGGAAAACGATGGTGGAGGTATAGGGCGCGTTGTTGTTGGGCAGGCTGCCCAGCCAATCGGATTTGATCAGGCCGGCATCGGCAATGGCGTTGATGTCGCTGCCCAGGGCCAGGGTGACGACATCGGCGTTCAGCCCATCGATCACCGAGCGCGCCTGCGCCCCCGAGCCGCCATGGGTCACCTGGACAGCCACGGTTTCGCCGGTGCCCTGCTGCCAATGGTCGATAAAGGCGGCATCGAAGGCAGCGTAGAATTCGCGAGTCGGATCATAGCTGACATTGGTCAGCGTACGCTCCTGCGCGTGGCTGGCGATGGTAATGACGAAGATCAGCGACAGGGCCAAGCCAGCATAAGCGAGAAATTTGGACAGGTAGGTCATGTGTGGTCCCACTTGGTTCGCATGCTTTAAAGACTACCACATTAGTGGAGTATAACAAGAGAAGCAGGCGGTCGCCAAAAGCGTCCGGGAGAAATGCTTTGCTCGAATTGGCGGCACAGCGGGAAAAGCGTCGTCGCAACGGCTGGGAAACGCCGCCTGGCGCAATTTCATTCCAGGACCTTACCGAGATGCTAATGCCGGCGGCGCGTCATGCGCCCTTTGTCTTAGCTTGATATTGGCCAAAGCCATGGCAGACACAGAGGCAAGCGGTGCCTAGAGTGGTGATGCGAGCTGAGGAGTCGTCGGATGAATGGTGTACACGCAAACCGTCCTGCCATGCTGGAGCGCGCGGCAGCGCTGGAAAGTGAGGATGCCGGCTTTGCCCAGTTCCTGCGCTCGGCGGTGCTGGCCACCGATGTGGAAGATCTGGCGCGCCAGACCCCAGATGCCTTCGAAGCCATCCTGCGGCAATCCTACAGCCATCTGCTGGCCTATGACGGCGTGGGCAGCCGGCTGAGTGCGCGGTTGCCCGAACAGGTCGGCGACCCGCTGGTGATCGATATCGTCTCGCCGGACATGCCCTTCATCGTCGACAGCGCCCTGGCGGCGTTGCGCGCCGGGGGCGGCACGGTGCGGCTGTTCGCCCACCCCGTGGTGCGCCAGGCCGATGGCCGGGCACTCAGCGTGCTGCATATCCACAGCGACCCGGTCAGCGACCTGCCGGCGCTGGTGGCGGAAATCGACGCCACCATGGGCGATGTTGGCCGGGCGGTGCATGACTGGCAGCCCATGCTGGACCGCCTGCGCAAGGCCATTGCCGCGCTGGGCAAGCAGAAATCGAGCCAGATCGACGAGTCGCTGCAGTTTCTCGACTGGCTGGTGGAGCACAATTTCACGTTTCTGGGGATGCGGGACTACCGCATCGAAAAGGGCGCGCTGATCCCGGTAGAGGACAGCGGGCTGGGAATCCTGACCGACGCGACGGTCAAGGTGCTGCGCAGCGGGCCGACCTTCGTGGAATCCACGCCCCAGCACGCCGCCTTCATCGCCTCGAGCGAGCCGCTGCTGGTCACCAAGGCCAATGTGCGGGCGCGGGTGCATCGGCGCCAGCACATGGATTATGTGGGCATCAAGATCTACGACGCGGACGGCAAGGCCGCGGGCGAACTGCGCATTGTCGGCCTGTTCACGGCGCAGGCGCTGGCCACGCCGCATACCGATGTGCCGATCATCCGCCGCAAGATTGCCGAGGTGATGCGCAAATCCGGCGTCGACCCGATCGGGCATGATGGCAGGGCCCTGCTGAGCGCGCTCGACAGCTATCCGCGCGACGAACTGTTCCAGATCGGCGGCGAACAGCTGTTCGAATTCTCCACCGCCATTGCCGCGCTCTATGACCGCCCGCGCGTGCGGGTGCTGCCGCGCATCGACCGGTTCGACAATTTCGTCTCGATCCTGGTCTATGTGCCACGCGACCGCTATGACGGGGTGGCACGGGCGCGCATCACGCAATATCTGGCCGAGGTATATGACGGCCGCGTATCGGCGTTCTATCCGCATTTTCCGGAAGGCGAGCTGGTGCGGGTGCATGTGATCATCGGCCGGGTGGCGGGCAAGACGCCGCAGCCAAGCCGCTCCGAACTTGAGCGCAATGTTGATGCATTGACGAGCAATTTCGGCGACCTGCTGATGGCCACGGCGGAGGATCCGGCGGCGATCAGCGATTACCGAACGGCATTTTCGGCGGCCTATCAGTCGCGCAATGCGGCCGAGGATGCGCTTGCCGATATCGCGGTGCTGAGCGGACTGGGCGAAACCGGGCGGGTAGCGATCCGGCTGCGCGACCGGACCGGCACCGATGGCGCCCTCGGGCTCAAATTCTACCATCGCGAACAGGCGATTCCGCTGAGCGACCGCGTGCCGATGATCGAGGCGTTCGGCTTCAGGGTCATCGACGAGCGCACCTATACGGTGACTCCGCGCGACGGGGTGGAGCGCTATATCCATGACATGGTGCTGGCGCCAACGGACGGCGCGGCATTCGACCTGGCCAGGCGCGGCGCGGCAGTCGAGGACGGCCTGCTGGCGGTGTGGGATGGGCTGGCCGAGAGCGACCAGCTCAACACCCTGGTAAGCCGCACGGCGCTGGGCTGGAACGATGCGGCGCTGCTGCGGGCGCTGTCGCGCTATCTGCGCCAGATCGGCATATCCTATTCGCAGCGCTACATTGCCCAGGTGCTGGTGACCCAGTCGAGCGCGGCGGCAGCGCTGGTGGGACTGTTCAATGCGCTGCACGATCCGGCTGAAGCCAACCGGACGGCCAAAGCCGACGCGGCGCGGGCCCAGATCGACGCGGCGCTCGAGGCCATGGCCTCGCTGGACGAGGACACGATCGTGCGGCGCTTCCGCAACCTGATGGAAGCGGCGGTGCGCACCAATGCGTTCCAACGCGATGCAGCAGGCCAGCGGATGCCGGCGCTGGCGATCAAGTTCGACAGCGGCAAGGTGGACGGCATGGTCGCGCCGCGCCCCTATCGCGAGATATCGGTCTATTCGCCGCGGGTGGAAGGCATCCATATGCGGTTTGGCGCGATTGCCCGCGGCGGGCTGCGCTGGTCGGACCGGCCGGAGGATTTCCGCACCGAGGTGCTGGGCCTCGTCAAGGCGCAGCAGGTCAAGAACGCGGTGATCGTGCCGGTGGGCGCCAAGGGCGGCTTCGTCCCCAAGCGACTGGTGGCCGGGATGCCGCGCGAGGAATTCCAGGCCGAGGGCGTGGCCAGCTACAAGATCTTCGTGGGTGCGCTGCTCGATGTTACCGACAATCTGGTCGATGGCCATGTGGTGCCACCCCAGGCCGTGGTGCGGCGCGACGGCGACGATCCCTATCTGGTGGTGGCAGCGGACAAGGGAACGGCAACATTCTCCGACACCGCCAATGGCATTGCCATCAGCCGGGGCTACTGGCTGGGCGACGCCTTCGCCTCGGGCGGCTCGGCCGGCTATGACCACAAGAAGATGGGCATCACCGCGCGCGGCGGCTGGGAAGCGGTCAAGCGGCACTTCCGCGAGATGGATCGCGATATCCAGAGCGAACCGTTCACCGTGGCCGGGGTGGGCGACATGAGCGGCGACGTGTTCGGCAATGGCATGCTGCTCAGCCCGCAGACCCGGCTGGTGGCGGCCTTTGACCACCGCGACATCTTCATCGACCCCACGCCCGATGCGGCCAGGAGCCTGGCCGAGCGGCAAAGGCTGTTCGCCCTGCCCCGCTCAAGCTGGCAGGACTATGACAAGGCACTGATTTCCCGTGGCGGCGGGGTGTTCCCCCGCAGCCTGAAGTCGATCCCGCTATCGCCGGAAATGCAGACCCTGCTTGGCCTGCCGCAGGAACATGCCACCCCCGGCGCGGTGATGTCGGCGATCCTGAAGGCCGATGTCGACCTGCTGTGGTTTGGTGGCATCGGCACCTATATCCGCTCGCCGCTGGAGACCAATGCCGAAGTCGGCGACCGGGCCAATGACGGCATTCGCATTACCGGGGCAGAAGTGCGGGCCAAGGTTATCGGCGAGGGCGCCAATCTGGGCGTGACGCAGCGCGGCCGTGTCGACTATGCGCTCAAGGGCGGTCGCATCAATACCGACGCCATCGACAACTCGGCGGGAGTCAATTCGAGCGATCTGGAAGTCAACATCAAGATCGCCGTGGCGCCGCTGCTGGCGGCGGGGACGCTCGATATCGAAGCCCGCAACGCTTTCCTCGTGACCATGACGGACGAGGTCGCGGCGCTGTGCCTGCGCAACAATTATCTGCAGGGCCTGGCCATCTCGCTGGCTGAACGCGCCGGGCTGGCCGAACTGCCCGATCAGCGCGAGCTTATCGAACGGCTGGAAGAGCGCGGCCTGCTGGACCGGGCGGTCGAGTTTCTGCCCAGCGATGGCGTGCTCGACGCAAGGGCGGCCACCGGCGGCGGCCTGGTGCGGCCGGAGCTGGCGGTGATCCTGGCCTATGCCAAGCTGACGCTCTATGCCGACCTGCTCGAAGGGCACGCCATCGACGATGACTACCTGGCCGGCGAGCTCTACCGCTATTTCCCGACCACATTGCACGGCAGCTATCCCGATGCTGTCGCCAATCACCGGCTGAAACGCGAAGTGATCGCCACCGTGCTGGCCAATGCCATGATCAATCGCGGCGGACCGGCTTTTGTGAGCGAACTGACCGCGGCAACCAGCGCCAGCCCGGGCGAAGCGGCGCTGGCCTATGCAGCGACCCGCGATGCCTATGGGCTGACCGAACTGAATGCGGCCATCGACGCGCTCGACAATGTGGTCGACGGGAGCACGCAGCTGGCGCTCTATGCCGCGGTGATGGCCCTGCTGCGGCGGGAGAGCCTGTGGTTCCTGCGCAATGCCGATGTGACGCAGGGCCCGAGCGGGCTGGTGGAGCGCCATGCGGCCGGTGTCAGCGCGCTACGCGGACTGGACGCCGCCAGCCTGCCTCCCACGCTGGCCCAGGATGTCGAGGACATGGCCCAGTCCCTGCGGAGCAAGGGCGTGCCCGATGCGACGGCGCAGCGGATCGCCGAATTGCCGGTGGTGAGCTTTGCCAGCGATATCGTCCTGGTGAGCGAACGCGCCGGGGTGCCATTGGCCGATGGTGCGGTGGCCTTTTTCGGGGTGTTCACGACGTTCAACCTGTGGCCCGTGCTGGCGCAGAGCCGCGCCCTGCTGCTGAGCGACCGGTTTGACCGCATGGCGCTGGACCGGGCCCTGGCCAATCTGATGCGGGCCCAGCGCGACCTGACCGCCGATGTCCTCAAGGCGGAAGGGCTGTCGGTACAGGCGCAGCTGATCGACTGGCAGGAACGGCGCAAGGCGGGGATCGCGCGGACGGCGGCTGCGGTGGCCGAGCTGACGCAAGGGTCGCTGACGGTGTCGCGGCTGACGGTCGCTGCGGGCCTGATGGCCGATCTGGCGCAGGAGTAGCAGGCGGCGTTGGATGGCCTGGTGGCACGACCTCGTGGTTCGACAACGTGATCGTGACGTGGGGCGGTTGACCGGTCTTCGGCCCGTTCACCCATTGCGAACAAAAGCAGAATAGACTCCTTTGGACCCGTAACCCAAAGGTGCCGATTCGTGCTTGCCAGCCCCAGCTATCTCGATGCCCTGAACCCCGAGCAGCGCCGCGCCGTCGAGCACGGTGCGGGCCAGGCGTCGCCGGGGCCGCTGCTGGTGATCGCTGGAGCAGGCTCGGGCAAGACCAATACGCTGGCCCACCGGGTGGCCCATCTGATCGTGGGCGGCGCCGATCCGCGCCGCATCCTGCTGATGACATTTTCACGCCGGGCCGCGAGCGAAATGAGCCGGCGGGTGGAACGGATCGCCACGCAGGTGCTGGGCACCAGCGCAGGGGCGGTTACCGATGCACTGAACTGGGCCGGCACCTTCCACGGCATCGGCGCCCGCCTGCTGCGCGAATACGCCACCCAGATCGGGCTGGACACGGCCTTCACCATTCACGACCGGGAAGACTCCGCCGACCTGATGAATCTGGTGCGGCACGAGCTGGGGTTTTCAGGGGCCAAGAGCCGGTTTCCGACCAAGGGTACGTGTCTGGCCATCTATTCGCGGGTGGTCAATGCCCAGGACGAGCTGGAGGCGGTGCTCAAGACGACGTTCCCGTGGTGCGCGATGTGGAGCAAGGAGCTGCGCGAGCTGTTCAGCGGCTATGTGGCGGCCAAGCAGGCGCAGAACGTACTCGATTACGATGACCTGCTGCTGTACTGGGCCGGGATGATGGCCGAGCCGGCCATGGCGGCGGTGATCGCGGCACGTTTCGATCATGTGCTGGTGGACGAGTATCAGGACACCAACAGGCTGCAATCCTCGGTGCTGCTGGCGCTCAAGCCGCAGGGGCACGGCCTGACCGTGGTGGGCGACGACGCGCAGTCGATCTATTCGTTCCGGGCGGCAACGGTGCGCAATATCCTGGAGTTTCCGGCGGCGTTCAGCCCGGCGGCCGATATCGTGACGCTGGACCGCAATTACCGTTCGACGCAACCCATCCTGGCAGCCGCCAATGCGGTTATCGAGCAGGCGAGCGAGCGCTTCACCAAGAATCTGTGGACCGAGCGCGCTTCGGACGCCAAGCCGCTGCTGGTCACCGTGCGCGACGAGGCCGACCAGGCGCGCTATGTGGTGCACAAGGTGCTCGAGGCCCGCGAGGGCGGCATGGCGCTGAAAAGCCAGGCCGTGCTGTTCCGGACGTCAAGCCATTCGGGGCCGCTGGAAATCGAGCTGACGCGGCAGAACATTCCCTTCGTCAAGTTCGGCGGGCTCAAATTCCTCGACGCGGCCCATATCAAGGATTTGCTGGCCATTCTGCGCTGGGCGGAAAATCCGCGCGACCGGGTGGCAGGGTTCCGGGTGCTGCAGCTATTGCCGGGCATCGGGCCGGGCACGGCAGGCAAGGTGCTCGACGCCATGGCCAGCGGACCGGACCCGATGTGGGCGCTGGGCGAAATCCCCACGCCGCTGCGGGCCGGCGAGAGCTGGGGCAGCCTTGTCGAGCTGATGGGGCGGCTGGCGCGGCGCGATGCGGGCTGGCCGACCGAGCTGGGCTATGCCCGGCTCTGGTATGAGCCGCTGCTGGAACAGGCCTATGACGATGCCATGGTGCGGGTGCAGGATATCATCCAGCTCGAGCAGATCGCCGGGGGCTATCCCAGCCGCGAGCGGTTTCTCACCGAGCTGACGCTGGACCCGCCGGACGCCACCAGCGATCAGTCAGGCGTTCCCCTGCTGGACGAGGACTATCTGATCCTCTCGACGATCCATTCGGCCAAGGGGCAGGAGTGGAAAGCGGTGCATGTGCTCAATGTGGTGGATGGCTGCATGCCCTCCGACCTGGGGACCGGATCAACCCATGAGCTGGAGGAAGAACGCCGGCTGCTCTATGTGGCGATGACGCGGGCACGGGACGAACTCAACCTTATCGTGCCGCAGCGGTTTTTCGTGACGCAGCAGGCCCGGCATGGCGACCGGCACCTTTATGCACAGCGGACGCGGTTCATCCCGCGGGCCATGGTGGGACTGTTTGAAGACATCCTGTGGCCAGCGGTGACGCCGGCCCATATCGAAGGCCTGTCGCCAGCGCCGGTAAGGATGGATATCGGGGCGCAGATGCGGGGCATGTGGAAGTAGGTCTTGGGCCTGCTCGGCGGTGACGGGGCAGATGTTTCCAGCGCGGGGCGGTGTTATGCGGCTGCTCCCCCTCCCCGCCTCGGCTGGTGCAAGCGGCGGCTCCCCCTCCCGGCCTCCCCCTGAAGGGGGAGGAGTGATCTGCGGGCGAGGATGGAGCGGCCAGTTTTATGGGCGCTCATGCAAAAGTTGGATTGTGTTGGCGCGCCAGATGGGGAGAGTGAGGGAAGCCCTCTTTCCAAACCCCAGAGCGACCATGACCACCCTTTCCGACTGGCTTGCAGCCCAGAGCGTTGACGCCAAGCTGGCTTCGGTAATGCGCAGCATGGCGGCGGCAAGCATTGAAATCGCCGCCGTTCTGCGACACTCGGCGATCAGCGGGCAGACCGGACTGGCAGGGCACACCAATGTGCAGGGCGAGGCGCAAAAGGCGCTCGACGTGATCTCAAACGATATTGTTTTGAATCACATAAGACGAAATCCTGAAATTTCGATTCTGATTTCCGAGGAGCTGGATGAAGCCGTTGAGATCGGGAATCAGGGACCCTATCTGGTGGCGACCGATCCGCTCGACGGGTCTTCAAACCTGGACGTAAACGTTACTGTCGGCACGATCTTTTCCATTCTGGACGCCCGCAAGGGGCTGCTGCAGCCGGGCAATGCGCAATTGGGAGCCGGTTACGCCGCCTATGGGCCGGCGACCAGTTTTGTCATTACCTTCGGTCCGACGGCTGCGGCCTTCACGCTCGACGACAATGGCGTCTTTGTGCTCACCACCGAAACGCTCAGCGTGCCCAAAGCGTCCGCGGAATATGCCATCAACACGGCGCGCGAGCGGCTGTGGGACGCGGCGACAAGGGGCTATGTGGCCGAGAACGTGGCCGGGGAAACCGGGCCGGCCGGCAAGCGCTACAATATGCGCTGGATCGGGTCGATGGTCGCCGATGTGCACCGCATCCTGATGCGCGGCGGCATCTTCATGTACCCGCTCGACAGCGAGAATGCGGCCAAGGGCGGCCGGCTGCGGCTGCTCTACGAGGGCAATCCGATGGCCATGCTGGTGGCAGCAGCAGGCGGCAGATCGACCACCGGGCAGCGGAGCGTGCTCGATGTGATGCCCACCGATATTCACCAGCGCGTGCCGGTGGTGCTGGGATCGAGCGATGAAGTGGCGCGGGTCGAGGCCTGGTACGCCAAGGGCTA
>TARA_R110002124_G_scaffold31705_3_pt1 | contig 15645 bp, 15 predicted proteins | sample TARA_R110002124 | Tara Oceans TARA_R110002124 (sample SAMEA4397445) | marine metagenome | biome: Polar Biome; feature: [SRF] surface water layer (ENVO:00010504); material: water (ENVO:00002006), including particulate matter (ENVO:01000060) such as... | depth 5 m | reverse complement strand
TTTTTGGTCATATCTATAAACTGATCCGGAAAAACTAGATCACCGGGTTTAATTTCTTCTCTTAATGAACCCACTGCAGTAACAGCAACAATTTTCTCGCATCCTAATGACTGTAATGCTTTTATATTTGCTCTATAAGGTACATTAGTAGGTGTAAATTTGTGACCATCACCATGTCTTTTTAGATAATAGATTTCATGCTTATCTGTTTTACCGACCATTATATCGGAAGATGGCTCACCATATGTTGTTATAATAATATCACCTCTTTCATTAAAAAAGTTATAATCGCTCAGACCAGAGCCTCCTATTAATCCTATTTTCATTTCCAATATCCTTTCTCTGTAATAATTGTATCTATAAGTTCAAATGGTGTTACATCAAACGCAGGGTTATACACCTTGTCAGTATAAGATGAGATTTCATTAGCTGCTCTTTCTTCTATAGGAATATCTTTTCCGCTTTCAATATTACGATCAACAGTTGAATCTGGAGCTGCGACATAAAATGGAATATTATGATGCTTTGCTAAAACAGCTAAGTTATATGTACCGATCTTATTTGCAGCATCGCCGTTCTTTGCAATCCTATCTGCACCTACTATTACTAAATCGATTTTTTTATCTCTCATTACCGACCCAGCCATGCTATCTGTTATAAGCTTATATGGAATTTCAGAGCGTTCTAGCTCCCATGTGTTTAATCTTGCACCTTGTAGAAGAGGTCTTGTCTCAGGTACATATACTTCAACATTTTTCTTAAATGCATGTGCATATTGAATACATCCCAGAGCAGTTCCTATACCACCGGAGCAAAGCCCGCCGGTATTACAAATTGTCATAACCCTTGCATCGGCTGGAAACAAACTAGAACCAAATAAGCATAAAGTATCACACCGAGTGATATCATCTTTATGAATTTGCTTAGCACAGCTTAAAATGTAACGCCTCGTTTCAATTAGATCCCAATCAGTATTATCTAAACAATCTTCAAGCTGCCTTTTCATAATATCAACAGCCCACTTAAGATTGACAGCTGTTGGTCTAGCGTTGGCGATTAAATTCCAAGCTGGTAATATTTCTTCAACGAAGGCCTCCTGTACTAATGCATTACAGTCATAAGCTGCTAACACGCATGCGTAAGCTCCAGCTACCCCTAATGCTGGTGCACCTCTTATAGATAACCTTTTAATAGCCTCTATAACTTCTTTATAATCAGTGGTTTCTATATATTTTTCTACTTCTGGTAACTTAGTCTGATCTAAAATCTTTAAAACCCCAAAGCTTCGATCCCATGAAATTGTTGGTGCTAATTGTATAGGAAGGGTGTCTTTCATTTTTTCTTTAAAAAATCGGGATTTTGTTTTATGGTTTGTAACGTGATAAGCTCTTTTATTTTTGTAGTAGACCACTCATGTGACCTAGTTGTGTATATAATTTCTGGTGGAAGGTCATCACCTGTAAATGGCTTACCAATATAATCTTCTCCTAAAATTCTGATGTCCGGTCTAAAAAACTTAATTAAGTCATAGAGCTCTTCTTCAGTTTGATACATATATACACCGTCAATATATTGTATTGCCATTAATGTTTTATATCTCTCATAATAAGGAATGACCGGCTTATATTTTGTATAGCGAGTGGATGAGGGATCTTTTTGGAGGAAGACTAAGAATTTGTCGCAGTGTCGTTTAGCTTCTTCAAAGGTGTAAATGTAGCCGGGGTGTAATAAATCGAAATTACCAGCTGTAAATCCTAAGACCTCTTTATTCATTACACATATTTACAAGAGCTAATTTAATTGCTACCCTCTCGGACATTAATTCAAAATCGTATTTCTCTTTAAGCTTCTCAGTAGATAAAGTACAATTAGATCTATTGGCCTTTAAATCTAGTTTCTCTATGTCAATAAATTCCCAGTTGGGGTTACCAATTCCATAATGTGTCATTAATTCAGTCACCTCGCTAGTTATTAACGGGCGATCGTTTACAAAATTGACAATGTCTTTGTCTTTTAACTGTCTCTCTTCACATACTATTTTTTCAATAAATTTAACAAGCTCAGTAATATAAGTTTTAGAGTTTCTATATTGTACTAACCTATCATAATTTTTAAGCTTAGTCATATAGTTTCTCTCGTGAAGGTTATCACAGAACGGCATACGGACACGTAGTATTAACCCTTGCAGGCATGCGATTTCAAACGCATGCTTACTTTTTGAATATGTCGAGCTGTCTTTATCGTAAAAGCCAAAGTTTGGCTCATCATCCTCTGTCCATGCTTTTTGGTAACCGGTATATATACACCCAGAGGAGATATGAATATAATTTATATTGTGAATTTTACAAAGATTACTAATATTAAGGGGCACAAATGTATTAAGTTTGTAGCATAGATCTTTTTTAAGCTCCCCTTCATCCACGTTTGGTCGACCAGTAAACCCTGCACAATTAATTACATAATCATATCTTGGAAACGAAGAATACTTACCGCGGTATAGCTTTTTTTCTATTAAAGACGGGTCAGTGTAATCAAATTCAGAGCTTTGTACACATTCTACTCTAACGGACTCTACCTCTTTTAGTTTATTATAAAGATAAGTGCCAACGTAACCTTTGCCTATTATAAGTACTTTAACCCATTTAGTTCTCATACGTGTATTGTATATACCGTATAATATATTTCAACTACTCCTGTATGCAGTCTTTTATTTGCTGAATATTAACATCACCCTCAGCCATGCTCTCTTCTATTTGCTCACAAAACCCTTCAGCCAATTCTGTTAATTCATAATCTTCGGTATTGTCAAGAACTTCTTTTAAATTATATAAAGCTTCATACACTTCCTGTACTTTTTTATCAAACTTATTTAACACTGCTGATGGTTTCATATTGCTATTTATCTAACTATTAAAATTTTAAATAGTGTAATGGTTTAAAATAGCCTCTATTTCTGCCTTCATATAATTAATATGATACGATAAAAATCTATCATCCTGTAAATAAAAAACTACACACTTTCTACATCTCTTACCAGACATCTTTTCATATAAATAGGCATAAAGTGATAACTGTAAACCATATACATTAAATTCACAATTGTGTAGATGGCTTACTGGGTCCTTTAAGCGCTCGGAGTAAGGTGAACTAAATTTAAACTTTTTATTAGTTTTAAAATCACCTATTGTAAACTCATTTTTATGCTCATAGATAAGATCAGCCGTGCCGGCCACGCCACACTTTTCATCATATAAGAGATTTTCACTCAAGACCTTTTTAAATGAGTCAATTGACCTCTCTACTGCTTTATCGTAAGACTTACATAACCATCCCCAATCGCCTTCTGCTTCTCCATAATTAATATAATCCTCAAGTACCGCATGTATATTTGTACCCCTAGAGCATGCTTTATTCTTTTCTTGCTCCCACATCTCGAGTACAAATTCCTGCGACACGCCCTCTCGTTCTGCTACTCTCTTTGAATGACCATGTCTATCAAAGGGTTGCTTGTACTTACCAAGTAAGGTAGTTACTGATATAAAAGGTTTATTAGTTTCTATATGGGTGTATGTATGAGATGCTTCGTCAAATTTAATTTTCACTATTCTATATTATAAGTACATTATTATAAAATCAATATTATATTAACATATCTCCACAACTACGTGGTTTTTATAATAAATATATAAAATGGAACCGGAAAAATCCCTGCTCAGAGAGTTTATTAATGGTGGATGGGTCGTGCCTCTAATAGGAGCAGGAGCGATGCTAGCACGATTACTCTCTGCAGAGAACAAATACACATGGCTCCAGCAACTACGTAAAATACTAACTGCTGGTATATCAGCAGGTATTGCATGGTTCATTTTAGAGCAAACAGAAATATCTTCTCTGTATAAAGCTGTTACATACGGGATCATTGGGGTCATATCACCAGAAGTAATTGCAGGTATTGTTAAACTTGGTAAGAGATTTGCAGATAACCCTGAAAAAGTCCTGAAAAAATGAAGCCACGTTACCTAGTATACATTTTATCGGCTATAATTTTAGCCTTTGTCATAAAAGGATATTTTTACGTTGATGAAATACAGCACAATTTATGGGCCATAAAGCAAGGGGTCGCTATAGATCATGGTACTTTATGTTACTCTTTAGAAGATTTTAAAAAGCATTTGGTTTTATCAGGTGTATTGTCTATAGTTATTGCTGTTTGTTGCAAGCTAAAAGCCCCAAAGTAAATAAATATACATATGGGGAAGAAAATCACTCAATTACCAGACAATCAGCTACCATATGACGGAAATGAATTAGTTGCTATTGTTGAATCTGGAGAAACAAGACAAGGTACGTTAAGTTCGTTAGTAAGTTACCTCTCTGGAGCTCTTTATAATAATCAATACCCGCTTGCCACACCGCATAGAAATAATTTCTTTACAGCGACTCAGACATTTTTAGGTAGTATTAGTGCATCAGGTGGGTTAGTTATGGGTAGTAAGGCTGCAACAACTGGCACAGACGCTTCTGTTGCAGGTGGTTGCTGTAATACTGCAAGCGGTGGATGTTCTACAGTAGCAGGCGGTCGTAATAATACTGCTAGTGTATCAGGTACATTCATAGGAGGTGGTACATGTAATGCTGCTGCAGGTTGTTGCTCAACTATAGCTGGTGGCTTTAGTAGCTATAATACAGGAGCGTTTACAACTGTCGCTGGTGGATGTGAGAATTTAGTTTATGGCGGCTGTTCAGTTGTTGGAGGTGGTTCGTGTAATAAGAATTTTTGTAACCTTACAACCGTTGCTGGTGGTTGCTGTAACGTAGGTTGTGGTACTAACTCTGTTGTTGGTGGAGGTTCGTGTAACGTTACAACCGGTATATGCTCAACAATTGCAGGTGGATTTAGTGGATGTAGTATTGGACAATTCGGTACAGTTGCCGGCGGTTCGTGTAATGCTGCTTGTGGAAATTGTTCTACAGTAGCAGGAGGAACTGCAAATAGAGCATGCGGTCATAATTCATTTATAGGTGGTGGGTGTACTAACACCGCTACAGGCTCCGGAGCTTATGTTGGCGGTGGATGCCAAAATCAAGCTACTTGTAATAGTGGTGCTGTCGTTGGTGGTGTATCTAACACTGCATGCGGTTTAAGTTCTTTTGTTGGAGGTGGTCATAGCAACGTAGGGTGTGGTCAAGGATCTACTATTGTTGGTGGTGATACAAACTGCACTACAAGTAATCATGGATTTGTTGGTGGTGGTCAATATAACTGCGCATGCGGAGCATGTAGTGTTATTGTAGGTGGTGTGTGTAATTGTACTAGTGCGGCTGATACAATTATTGTAGGTGGGCGTTGTAATCAATCTACATGTGAATCGTTTGTTGGTGGTGGTTGTAAGAATTGCGCTAATGGTCAAAGCACTTTTGTAGGAGGTGGTACATGTAATACTGCGACAGGTACATGCGCTACAGTTCTAGCCGGTAGCTGTGGTACTGCTTCTGGTACTGACTCGATCGTAGGAGCAGGTAAATGTAATACAGCATCTGCGAATTTTGCAACAGTTGTCGGTGGTTGTAAGAATACCGCTGCAGGAGCAAGAGCTCTCGTTGTCGGTGGTCAATGCAATAGCGCCTGTCAGACAGATTCTATAGTTGTTGGTGGTTGCTGTAATATAGCTTATTGCGCCGGTGGTTTAGTTGGTGCAGGAGAAGATAATAAAGCATGCGGTGCTCATTCTTCAATTGTAGGAGGATGTGTTAATAGAATTTGTGGTGCTACTAGTTGTAATAGTACTATAGCGGGTGGTTTAAGTGGTTGCATAACTGGTAAATTTAACTTTGTTGGTGGTGGTTGCTCTAATTGTATTGCTAACACAGGAGGAGCAGCGATAGTTAGTGGATGTAAAAATCGTATTACTGGTAATGATTCATTTGTAGGCGGTGGGTGTACTAACACAATAGCAGTTGAAAATAGTTTTATAGGAGCCGGTAAGGTGAATGAGATCGCAGCGATGTCTCCTAATACTGCAATTTTAGGTGGTTGCTGTAATTGTGCGACTGGCTCGCCTCGCTCATTTATAGGTGGCGGTCAATGCAATCTCACCAGTTCTGCCGGTGATGCGGTAGTTGTCGGAGGGCTTTGTAACTGCGCGCGCGCCGGTTCTTCCGTTGTAGTTGGTGGTTGTAAAAATGACGCTAGTGGTAATGATTCTATAATTGGAGGCGGGTGTGGTAACAAAACTAGTGCATGCGCAACAGTTGTTGGTGGTGGTTTAGGAAATTGCGCTGCTGGTGGTCATGGATTTGTTGGTGGTGGTACTACTAACAAAGCTTGTGCATGCGCTTCAGTTACTGGTGGTCAATCTAACTTCGCGTTGTCTGCACACTCCTTTGTAGGAGGTGGTGCTACTAATTGCGCTGGAGGTAGCTGCGGTGTAATTGTTGGTGGTTTCACAAATACACTTTCTGGTGCTCATGCCTTTATTGGCGGTGGGCATAATAATGTAATATGTGCCGGTCACCATAATTCACAAGTATTAGGATCTCAAATTACTACAGTGTCAGCAAATATGCTGCATGCAGGTATGCTATCCCTAAGTGGTATACCCACATCTGAACCCGGTGTAGGCGGCGTGGTGTGGGCTGACAGTGGTACTTTAAAGATATCACAATGCCCGTAAGGTAGATTTCTCAAATTCCTTGCATATATAATTATATATATGGCAAGTACTATTTTTAATATTGAAGGAGGGCTCGGTAAGCATATTGCTTCTACTGCTGTTATTAAAGCATATAAAAACCAGCATAAGGATAGAAAGATTATCGTTGTTGGAGCTTGGCCGGAAGTGTTTTTAAGGAATAATGATGTTACTCGATTTTATAGACAGGGTAATGTACCTTACTTCTATGAAGACTTTATCTTTAATAAAAAAGATCTCGAGATCTTTGCTCAAGATCCATATAGACAAAAAAATCACATTACTAAAAAGACACACCTTATTAAAACTTGGTGTGATATGATAGGTGTAAAATATAATCACGAACCGTTAGAGTTAAATTTTAATATAAGAGAGCTAGAAGAAGCTAACACAATTGTACATCAACTATTGGAGCCGGTTAGAAGTAATGGTAAACCACTTCTCATCTTTCAACCGTTCGGAGGTCCCGGGCCACCAGCTCAACAAAACAATTATTCTTGGACAAGAGATTTACACCCAAACGTAGCTCAACACATTGTCGATCAACTGAAAGAACAATATAATATATTACACATCTGTTATGAGTTTCACCCTGCGTTAAATAATGTAATTAGATTCCATAATGTTATCTCTAAGAAAGTATTATGTGCGATGCTTCATTCCTCACAAAAGAGACTATTTGTAGACTCTTCTTTACAGCATGCCGCGGCCGCTATGAATCTACCATCAACGGTAGTATGGGTTGCTACCCAGCACAAGATATTTGGCTACGGTCTTCATGATAATATTGAACCTCAGAGTCAAAATTTAAAAGGTACAGTCGACTCATACTTGTATGATTACAGCTTTAATGGAGTTACTCATGAATGCCCTTATAATGACGTCAACAAGATCCATAAGATTGATGATATTATTGCATCAGTAAATAAGAGTTAGTAATAAGAACCGTATATATCGGTATCATTTACATCCATATCAAACACGTCATTTTGAGAACTATCATCAATGTCATATGGATCTTCTACTGTTGGGTATGTCTTACCATCTGATGTAAGCTGATTTGCAAGTGTTGTTGAGAGTGTGCCACTAAATGAATTATCATATATTTGCTCATTAACCGGTTCGCTTGACAATCCACTCTGAAATGTAAAGTCTAATCGCTTCCCTCTTAATCTATAAACATAATGACCTAGAGCAGGATTAAGAATAGACAGGTCTTGATCCATACGCTCAGTAATTTCATACTGTACCGATCCTCTACCATTAGGGCGATCGCATCCCAACACCTTTAAGTCTATAACATCACCAGCTTTTGGTTCTATTGATTGACCCACAGCTTCATAATCGAAATACGCACTTGCTGCTGTTGCAAATGTACTAATGTGAACAAAAGCAGTAAAATCATCTCCAGGATCAAACCCAAACTTAGTTAAAGCGAGAGCATCATCTGATAGCTCTATGTACATCTGCACGCCTGTTAATGGTCCTTGAAATTGTGATGTTGTCGATGACCCAAAATCGGTACCATATAACAAATCTGCAGCTGATAAATTAAAAGTGTTAATATAATAATCTACTGGTAGTCCAAAGTTATTAATCAAGTCGTTAAATGCTTGATCAAATACTAACTGCTCTGCCTGTAGGTTAGCAGGATTTACTAGCTCACCACATGAGGGTATCATAGTTGCAGCCAATACTTTATCTGGCGTACAATTTAGTCTATTTTCATTACATGGAGGTGATGACGGCATTTTACTTCTTCTTTAACATACCACAATGTGTACCCTCTTCATCTTCGTACATTTCAACTTCGACACCAGAATTACCGAGGGTTTTGGCAACACCTGGATTAAAATCCACCTCATACATATCTAATGTATTGTGCAGGGGCATGCCCATCAGCTTAATTTGATGAGCGCCACCATTTACTAAATTTGAAACATGAGGACATTTATGTTGATAGTCTTGTTTGACAGAATTTAAATGCTTCTTATTAAGACCTATTCTATTAGGATCTTTACCATTACGCATTTTTGGATTCATTATAGGATTTCCTTGAAAGTACTCGAGGAACGACATACTACCCTCGCTATAAATTTTATCATATGAGCTAGCAATTAAATCGATAAGGTCACCTATAGCGCTACTATTACGTAAAACCTTAAAGGCTAAATTCTCTACACTAAACTCACCTTCACGAGCTAACCCTCGTCTTCTCATCTTACCTATCTTTTCTTTAAGACGTTTTGCTCTATCATGCAGCTCTCTTGCATCCTCTCTCTCAACCTCACTAAGCTTTTCTTTTAAAATTTCTATGTCTTTCTGAATGGCTTTAGCTTTTTTATATACATCCCTCTCATCAATGGTTGGGTTATCATACATAGGCTCTGTTATCCAGCTATCATTCTTTAATGAATACAAACCAGACGCTATATGTGGCTCATCTTTATCTTGAATATACATTTCCACATCATGAGCTCTTAAAGTTATATTATGTCGTAAATTCCAAATAAAGCGTTGACCATCTAACGCTAATTTTACAAGTGTCTCATCATCATTAATATCATCTAGATCTATTAACACGTGAACATCTAAATCAGAGTATCGATTGTAGTTAAAATTACTATTACTACCTGTTAGAGTAACATCATATATTTTTACACCGTCGAGGTCTAAGTTAGTAATAAAATCTTTGGTGATAGCTAATAGCTTATCACGTACGTTCGGATCAAATTCTTTAGCCTCCGACCAAAACTTTTTATTAAGAGTTTTGTTATAGAACTTCACGTATATATTTATTAAAAAAGCCCGTCGAGAGTACTCTCGACGGGCTTTTAATTTTGTTATTAATAAAATCGCTTAAGCTCCTGGAATTGATCCGAGCTTAATATTGCCAACTTTGTTGTTTTTACCGTAGTTAATTTCTTTGGTATGAGTTGATCCAGCATCGATTCCATAGCCACCGCCATCTTTCATGACTGCCCCACCAGCGGGGTGAAGTTTACCAACTTTGTTCTTTTTACCGTAGTTAATCTCTTTACTAAGAGTTGATCCAGCATCGACTCCATATCCACCGCCATCTTTCATAGCTGCTTCTTCGTCCTCTTCTGGGTGATCTTTATCATCGTCCTCTTCGTTTTCTTCAATTTCTGTATCAGTAACATCAGTAACATCAACGTCGATGTCAACTTCTGTCTCCTGTTGAGCAATTGCTGTGTTTAAAATGTCGCAGAGGGTTTGAGCTAACTCACCGGGAATTGACACTGTGATTTCTTCGGGAACCTCATCAGTTTCAATGCCAAGAGCTTCAATTTCTTCTGTGTCGGTAAATGTTTCTGTTTCCTCAAAATCTTCGGAAACCATTACCTTGTTATAAAGTTTATCAAATACGGATTTACTGGCCATAAAATTATTTAGGCTAGCTCGAGCATTTTTCTCGGTTTCTTTTAAAATTTCTTCTTCTTCATCTTCTTCCCCTACATTACCTATTAACGCATCATCACCAGTAGGTAATGGCTCATCGCATCCTACACCAGGATCATTTCCATCACCATAAGTATATCCTTTAATATTATAGATGTTATTATCTTTGTCTTTATCAGAAAGCTTTGTTATATCTATTTTAGCGGGTCTATAACCACCTTTTTCTTGTGGACCTCCAGCCTCTAGAGGCGCTTTACCAACTTCACCCACCGGTACAGTATCTTCGTTTACTACTAACCTATCCAGTATATCACCGTAGGCTTTTCCTAATGAATTAAAATCGCTTTTTTTAGACATGTAATTATTTATAGCTCCTATTAAATATTTCCGTGGGTACACAAAATAATATGTATTATATGGGTAATAAAAACTTACCCAACGTCAACTGGAAGGGTGTTTATACCAAAGAACAAGTAAAGCATCTTAAAAAAGCTAGCCAAAATATACTATACTTTGCAGAGAATTTCTTTTACATTGTCAACTTAGATAGAGGTCGTGAACAAATTAAATTATACAAGCCTCAAAAGAGGTCATTACGTTTAATGCGCGATAATCGATTTTTTTGCTTATTAGCGTCAAGACAGATAGGTAAGTCAACTATGATGTCTATCTATATATTATGGCAGGCATGCTTTAATGCTGATCAGCGGATTCTTTTAGTGGCAAACAAAGAGGCTACTGCTATTGAGATCTTTCAGCGCATTAGAATGGCATATGAAGAATTGCCTAATTGGTTAAAGCCTCCAGTTAAAGAATATGCAAAGACTTCTATGACATTAGAAAATGGTAGTAGAATAGGTATTACAACTACAACAGGAACAGCTGCTCGTGGTCAATCCGTTAATTGTTTAGTTATTGATGAGATGGCATTCATTGAACCACACTTAGTAGAAGAATTTTGGAAATCGGTTTTCCCCATTATTACTTCTTCCACAAAATCTAAGGTATTTGTTTGTTCAACAGCCAATGGCACAGATAATTTATTTTATAAGCTATACACAGAAGCAGTAGATGGCTTAAATAGCTGGGCTTATGATAAGATAAAATGGAATGAGATTCCTGGTCGTGATAAAAAATGGGCACAGGAAACGAAAACTGCAATTGGCTCAGCCGATGCTTGGTTGCAGGAGTTCGAATGTGAATTTATTCACTCCGGGGAATCTACATTAGATGATGAGTTGTTTGAAGAAATGATGAACAAAGTATCCAGCCCTAAAATTTTATTAGATGATGGTCATTATAAGATATGGGAAGAGCCTGATGAGGCAAAACTATATGTCGCGGGGGTAGATATTTCAGAAGGAGTGGGTATAGATTCGTCTGTTATCCAGATTTTAGACATAACTGACATAAGAGATATAAAGCAAGTAGCGGTCTACAGAAACAACAAAATACCCCCTTTAGAGTTTACCAATAAATTATATGGTATTTTAAGAAACTGGGGGTCTCCCCTGGCTCTCGTAGAGAGAAACAATTGTGGCGCCCAGGTAGTGGATCGGTTATCTGTAGATCTAGGATATGAAAAAGTTGTATCATATGGTAATGCTAAAGCCCACCGGCGTAATGTAATGAGAGGAATGATCGCGCATACTAATACCAAGTATAAGGGCGTTCTTAACATGCGCTATTTTATGAACGAGGTTAGAGTGGTTAATATTAATGAAGAGGATACTGTAAAGGAGCTTAGAAATTTTGTACGATACTCTAACGGCACTTGGAAGGCTCGAAGCGGTTTTCATGATGATCGAGTTATGGCGATGTTGTATGCATTATTCATTTTAGAAAAGGAGATTACAGAAAGATTTTTTGAAATTGTGGAACTGGATGATATGGGCAAGCCTCTTGTAATAGAACCAATGGACTATGGTATCAGTTATTTTGAAGACCCTACTTCAATATATTTAGATAATGAGATAGTTGGTAGTAATAATCATGAAATACCAGTTGTTGTATGGGGCATGGGTGATGAGATGGATGATGAGATGAGTGATCTTGAAGCAATGGGGTACCACCTAATAGGAGAGACACCTCCGGAAAACTGGCAGGCAGGAATACCTAAACAAGTATAAATATATATATGGCTCGAAATACCGAACAGCAATCATTACTTAATAAATCAAGAGCAGATAAGTTTTTGCTGGTCTTTGATGTACCACCTATATTAAAAAACTTTGATAAAAAATTTGAACAGGATCAAACTCAGTTTATCGGTGAATCAGTACAATTTTCTATTTTTGGTGCTGCCGTACCAGAAGTTACTGTACCTGCTATAGAAAATAGATATGCCGGCAGCACTTTGTATGTATCTTCACATGCTAAGAACCCATACCCACCAGTAAGTGTTAATTTTAATGTAGATAACGAGTACAAAAACTACTGGGTTATGTATACTTGGCTTAACTTATTACATGATCAGTATGACGGTACATACAATTCTCGTAAATTAGAAACAAATGATCCAGATTTTTCAGATTATCAGACTGATTTAACTATTTTTGGTAAAGATGAATTTAATAATACCAGAATAAAATTTACATATACTAAAGCGTTCCCCACTACAATAGAAGCGGTAAACTATAATTACCAAAATCCAGATGAGATATCTTCAGGATTTACTTTTGTCTACTCACAATTACATACTGAAATCGTTGATTTTTGAAATTAATTGGCTGAAATAGGATAAATAATTTTATGGCACGACCCATTATAACCTCCCCGGGAGTAGAAATCAGAGAATCAGATCTTTCATTGACAACGCCAGCTAATGTAGGCACTAATATATACATTACCGGCTTTGCACAACAAGGACCTTGTGATGAAGTACTTAAAATAACCTCTAAGCAGGAATTAAATCAAATATTTGGTACACCAACCACCTCAGCCGAAAGATATTTTTACTATACAATAAACGAACTTTTAAATTCACCTGGTAATGTTTACGCATCGCGGCTACCATACGGTGTTGGGACAGGAGATGGATTTGGAGCTAAATACTCTGCATTAGCGTACCCGGTTACTGCGCGTGACGTGGCAGGAGCATCCCCGGCTGACTTAAGTATTGGTGGTAGCTTATCCGGTGCATATTTCTTAGGAGCACCTACACATATTGAATTATCTAAAACAGAGTACCTTAGCGCTATTGATGGTACAGGCTTTGATTGGTCAGCAGCCGGGTCAACAGCACACACCCTCACCGGTGCCCTAGCTGGTAAAGGTGCTATCGGTAATTTAGGTAAAGCTGGTTTAATTATTTTAAATAAATCACAAACTACTATTAATAACGGGTTTGAAGGGTATTATATAGGTGCTATTGATAACAGTAGTATTAATCCCGCGTCCAATTTCGAAGGTGTTCGGAGTGTTAGATCATTAAATGTAGCATTAGATACTAATGCTCCACTTACTCAAACCACAATTGTGCCGGATTCTACTTTAACTTTCCCTATTACAGCAAATTACAAAACAGGTAGAGGTAATAGTATATCAGAGGTAATGGAAAATCTTACTGATTATGATATTGATAATAGACAGTTTGATGATTACTTAAACATTGGAGTATTTAAATTACGCAAGTCTATATGGTCCACAGCTGCTACAAAACTTGATTATGTTTTATCTGACGGAATTGTAGGATCGGTTAACTCTAGAAGAATGCAAAATAACCCCAACGGTGGGGTTGATCAAAATATATTCCTTGAAAGAGTAGACGAGAATTCAAGAAATGTGACACTACTTGTTAATGATTTTGTTTCTGGTAGATTAAATGGTCAGACAGGATTAAACGCTGCTGGTGAGGTAAGCAAAAAGATTAGGATGTACTCCACAGATCTGGAAGCTTTAACAGCGGGTTATACTGCTGCTGAGTACGTACCAGCTGCTGGTACAACAGCCGGGGCATTAACATCTCTAGCTGTAGTTGGTGGTGGTGCTGGTACTGGGTTTAGAAAAAATGATTCATTATACCCATTAGGCACTTATACTAATGAAGTTGTTACTAGTAAGCATATTGGTAATATACCTAATAAGATTGATAGAGCGCTTGAAGGCATTAAGAATGATGAAATTTATGATATAGATGTTGTTGTTGAAGGGGGATTAGGAACCATTTGGTCAATCGCTTCTGCAGCAAATACAGCATATTACGATGAATTTGATAGCTCATCTGCAATTACTGCTGCAGTAAATGGATTAAGAACTTCTAATGCAATTGCAGGCACAGGATTAGCTCTTAGAAATGACTACTCAACCATCTTTAATAAATTTGAACAATTTGTTAAGCCACCTTATCTAGGTGGAAGTAGAGGCGATTGCATATTTATTGCTGATCCGATTAGACAAATATTTATTACTGGAGCTAATACAAAGGTCCTAGATAACAAAGATAATAATTTCCAAACATCAATATACTGGCCAATTAAACATCAGTTTGCAAATGAAAATACTTCCTATGCTGCTGTATATGGTAACTGGGCTCAAGTATACGATGGCTATTCAGGGCAGCAGGTATGGGTACCATTCTCAGGATTTGCTGGGGCTGCGATGGCAAGAACAGACGCGGTCGACTTCCCATGGTTTGCGCCGGCTGGATTTAGTAGAGGTTTATTGCCATTTTCTAATGATATTGCAGTAAATCCAAATCAAAAGCAGCGTGATGAATTGTACAAAGCTAACATTAACCCAGTAGCGGCATTCCCTGGACAAGGGCAGGTTATATTTGGGCAGAAGACTTTGAATAAGAAGCCGAGTGCATTTGATAGAATTAATGTACGTCGATTGTTCTTAGCATTAGAACGACCAGTTAAGAAGGCTTCAAGGTTCTTCGTATTTGAGCAAAACTCTGAGTTTACAAGAACAAGAGTTGTTAATACTTTAACTCCTGTATTTGAAAGAGCTAAAAATAATGAAGGATTATACGATTATCTAATTGTGTGTGATGAGAGAAACAACACACCAACAGTAATTGATGCAAATGAGCTGGTAGTAGACATTTACCTCAAGCCTACCAGAACGGCAGAATACATCCTAGTTAACTTCTACGCAACCAGAACAGATGCTAATTTTGAGGAGCTTATATAACGACTAATTAAATAATATTATGGCAACAACAATTCAAAACTTCTTTACAAGAGCGGCTGAAAAGCAATTTTCACGAGACTTCTTATTCCGTGTTAGACAAATTGATCTAGTAGGGGGTGTAAGTTTTAATGGAGATGAAGACTTAGTATACGCTAGAACAGCGCAGTTACCTGGTAGGGTTATTCAAAACCAAACTGTTAGTTATTACGGGCAAGAGTTTCAATTACCTGGTAGAGCAACTTACGAAGGTGCTGAAGGCTACATGTTACAATTCTATCATGATGAAGATTGTGAGTTAAGAACAAAATTTGAAGCTGCATCGAGAGCAGTTTTTAATAATGAAACATCTACCGGTCAATATGGTATGCCTGGTGATGAATCGGTTATTAACTTA
>TARA_R110002124_G_scaffold68091_9_pt1 | contig 15650 bp, 13 predicted proteins | sample TARA_R110002124 | Tara Oceans TARA_R110002124 (sample SAMEA4397445) | marine metagenome | biome: Polar Biome; feature: [SRF] surface water layer (ENVO:00010504); material: water (ENVO:00002006), including particulate matter (ENVO:01000060) such as... | depth 5 m | reverse complement strand
GAAGATAAAGCCAGAAGCCTCTACTGTCCTTGCCACCAGATTGCGCAGTGACTCGATATCTCCAAGATGGGTCGCGGCGGCGACATACCCTTCGGCCAGCGCAAGGTCCCGCGTGTACCGCCGTTGACGATGACAACGCGCCCACTCATATGAAACAAAGTATCCAACTTACTTCGGTTCATACCGGCTATCGTCGGGACGCTACTGTGAGGATTCCTCCACAAAAGCGTCAGCATAAGTTTTCCGTAAATTCCGCTTGAGAATTTTCCCCGAGGGATTTCGTGGGAGAGCGTCGACAAAAATAATTTTCTTTGGCACCTTAAACCCCGCTAGGTGCACGGCGCAGTGGCTGATGGTCGATTGCTCATTTGGCACTGCTCCTGGCTGCAACACGACAATCGCGGTTACTGCTTCAATCCATTGTGGATGCGGCAATCCGATCACCGCCACCTCGGCAACATCCGTGCACTGGTACAAGGCCTCCTCAACTTCCCGGCCCGCCACATTCTCACCGCCGGTTTTGATCATATCTTTTTTACGGTCTACGATCGTTAAATAGCCTTCCGCATCGACCGTAGCCAGATCACCACTATGAAACCAGCCTCCCGTAAAGGCTTCCGCAGTCCGCTGCGGATCGCGGAAATATTCAGTCAGCAGTTGCGGTGAGCGGTGTACAACCTCACCGATCTCGCCTACGGCCACCTCCTCCCCAGAGTCATTGAGTACCCGCGTTTCTACATGTAGCACCGGTTTTCCCGCAGAGCCGGGCTTACGCATCTGGTCCTCGGGCTTGAGGATGGTTGCCACCGGCGCGATCTCGGTCTGCCCGTAAAGATTCCACAGCCGGATCTGCGGCATGCTCGCCTGCATACGCTTCATGATCTCTACCGGCATGATCGAGGCACCGTAGTAGCCCTTCTTCAGGCTGGACAGGTCGGCCTTCTTGAAAAACGGAGAGTTCAACAATGCGATCCACACTGTCGGCGGCGCAAAAAAAGACGTGATGCGCTCTGACGCGAGCAGCATCAGCAAATTCTCAGCGCTGGGATCATCGGTAATTATATTGCTGCCTCCTACGTGTATCGATGGACCTAGAAAGCAATCGAGTTGCGCGCAGTGATACAACGGCATTGAGTGTAAATGCTTATCTTGCTCCGTAATCTCAGCGTCAACCAGACAACTGCCGTACTGCCAGATGATCGCCGTGTGACTCAGGACTGCACCCTTAGGCGCAGACTCAGTCCCGCTGGTATAGATTATCTGCGCCGGGTCATCTGCAGTGATTGACGGCTCCGATATTCGCGCAGGGGCATTCGCCAAATCGCTAAAGGGAATCATCCCGGATGGTGTGGGCAGACCCTCCTCGCTACCCATCCAGACCATCTGTTCAAGTGCAGGACACAAAGCAGCGAATTCATTTGCTTTGGACAACTCGCCCTTCCCCACCAGCAAGAGTCTGGCCTGACTGTGATTAAGGATATAGGCCGCCTCCCTTGGGTTGAGCATAAAATTGACCGGCACGAGTACCGCCCCGGTTGCAGCGATAGCGTATCGGGCCACTGCAAAAGTGGATGAATTTCTGGACAGGATAGCGACGCGGTGTCCCGCAAGGATACCCAGCTGCTGGAGCCCGCCGCCAACGTGCAGGCAGCGCTGGTAGAACTCGGCATAGGTCCAGCATTGCTCGCCTTGCTGGATAGCGAGTTTGCCAGGGTGCCTGGCAGTGGTACGACGCAGGGTATCAAACAAGGTTTGACCGGACAGCGTATTAGCACTGTGCATGGGCATGGATCTCCAATGAATATTTTTTTGTAACGGCTAGCTCGGAATGTTAATTATCCGATCAGCCGCAGGCTATGATGCGTTGCGCCCTTGTCACACTGCTCAGGCAATATAACTTATAGTTAAGTTTATTAAAAGTGGTGGCTGGAAACGTGAAAAGCGTCTTACCGATATCGCGATAGCGGATATTCCAATACGCCAACGAGCTTGTTTGCAGCAGACGGGCCCGCAGTGCAATACAAAAAGTACGCAGCCTGCCGTTAACGCCTTGACTATTGCCCCCAACTTATATAATTTTCCATATCTTATATATAAGTTAATTAGAAAAAATTGCAGGTGTCACTATGTCTCAATCCCCCAAGTCACATTTTGGTTTCTCCAAATTGCTTGTTCACGATCTGGAGCAATGCGCCGCATTTTATACTGCGGTATGTGGTTTGACAGAACTGGTCAGAGTGGATGCCGAAATAGCGGGCCGGCCCATTTCCGAAATTATGTTTAACACCACCGGCGAAGGTGCCGCGATGTTTGTTCTGCTGAAATTTATGGACGCCGAACCCGGAAATGGCCAGAGCGTGATCCAGGGCTTCCAGACGGAGGATATTGCCGCCTTCGTGCAGCGCGCTATAGAGGCAGGAGGTGAACTCGTCGATCCGATCAGGGATAACCCGGAGCACGGTGTCAGGGTTGCCTTTGTCAGTGACACTGAGGGGAACCTGATCGAGGTTGTGCAGGTGACTGAACAATTGGACGTTTACCAGCATTGAGCGCTAGTGTTCCTTAACCGAAATAAATCCCCCGGCATAGACTCAGGACAAAACCAGCATGGCGTACGAAATTGACGAAACCGGAACAGTGAATCTGGGTGGAAACCGCGTACCGGTACCCCGCAGTATCAGCCCTGAAGCGCAAGCGTATATCGCGCAGGATTTATGGGGCACAGACACCTCCGCAGACCCAGTCCCCATGTGGACAACTCGCGATGCTACCGCGATGGCCTTCGCCGCACTGAATCAACAGGCGCAGGAGATGTTCCCCGTGCTTATCGAAGAGGTCGAGATCGCAGGCGTGCATTGCCACCGCGTTCTACCGCTTCAGATTGCTGAGGAAAATCACGGCAAGCTCCTGATAAATTTTCATGGCGGTGGCTTTGTGATCGGCTCCGGGAGCCTGGTTGAGGCGATCCCGATTGCACACATTACAGGTATTCCGGTCATCGCGGTGGACTACCGACTCGCGCCGGAACACCCCTACCCTGCGGCTGTTGACGATGGTATGGCCGTGTATCGCGATACACTAACAACACATGCTCCCCGGAATATCGGCATCTATGGCAGCTCTGCGGGGGGATTTATCACTGGCCAACTTCTGGCTCGCGTTGCCAAAGAGGGCCTGCCCATGCCCGCCTGTGCCGGCGTATTCTCCGCTGGTGGGGACCTCATCGACTTTGGTGATACCAGTCACATTTTCACCCTCAACGGGTTCTTCGGTCATCTCCTGTTTCCGCTCAATCATGAACTGAGTGAAGTGCTGGCCTATCTCGGCAACGCCAGCGCACGCGATCCGCTGATCTCGCCGGTGCTGTCCGATCTGTCGGTATTCCCACCGGTGCTACTCCTTTCCGGAACCCGCGACGCCGTGCTCAGTGCAACTACCAATTTCCACCGAGCACTACGACGGGCGAACGTCGATGCCGACCTAATGGTATTTGACGCAATGCCACACACCCACTGGTATGCACTGCACCTACCGGAAACGGATGAGGCCCTGACCGTCATGGCAGACTTTTTTACCCGCAAACTGTCAGCCAGTAGCAACACACAAACCTGAATATTTACTACGCCCCTGACGCCACTGTATTTGAGGACTGTCCATGTATGCCATGCTAATTGAGGAGACCGGCGGTCCCGAAGTACTGCAATACCGCGAGATACCAACCCCCACACCCGATGCCGACGATATCCTCATAGAAGTAGCCTACGCTGGCGTTAATCCGGCTGACTGGAAGAATCGCCAGGGCCTGCTGGCAGCCTTTCGACCCTACTATTTTCCCTACATCATCGGCTTCGATGCTGCCGGTGTGGTCGTGGCAGTCGGGAGCAATGTCAGTGGGTTCAAGCCCGGAGACCGGGTGTTCACACCAACCAACCACGGCCAGGGTGGACAGGGTAGCTATGCGCAATACACCCTTGCCAATCAGGACCGGGTTGCCCACATCCCTCAAAGTTTGGGATTTGACCAGGCCGCCGCCCTTCCAGTAGCCGCATTGACAGCATGGCAGGCGCTGTTTGACCGCGGTGAAATTACCGCCGGGCAGCGAGTATTGATTCATGGCGGCTCCGGTGGCCTCGGTGGGTTCGCCGTGCAATTCGCGCGCTGGGCTGGCGCACAGGTCGCCGCTACCTGCAGTGGCGCCAACGTGGATTACCTGAAGAGCCTGGGCGTAGACCGCGTCATCGATTACCGCAGTGAGAATATTTCGACCGCGATAAAAAACTGGGCGCCCGGCGGACTGGATTACCTGCTGGACGCAGTGGGTGTCAGCACACTTCCCAACGCCCTCGAGCTGGTTCGCGCTGGCGGGACTCTGGTGAGCATTCCCACTCTGGTCGACGACGGCGACTATGCAGCGGCCGCGACAGCGGCACAGGCGCGGGACGTAAAGCGCGTTTTTTCGACTATGGACGATATCAATTGTGCAGCCACGCTGAGTAAGATTGCAAATTTACTCGCAAATGGTGAGATTGCATTGCCCCCTATCCGCGAATTGCCGCTGACCGAAGCGGCAGAGGCACACCGCCTGATCCAGTCTGGACACAATCGGGGTAAGCTCATCCTCAAGGTGGCGGATCTATAAATCTGCCCCCTATCTGGCCCCTTTCAGACTACAATCCAGGATTGTTAAACCAGCCCAATCCTTCTTCCAGAAGAGCTTGTGGGATAATTATCTTATATATATAATAATTGTAAGTATTTAGGGCATTAACCTGCCCGGCAGCGCCAAATTCGGAGTAATCTACATGTCAGATACGGTTTCAGTCACGGCGGGCATCAGTGCCGCGCTACCCATCCAGGATCATGCACAGCTCAGAGCGGCGATGGCCCACAGCGATGTGGCACCGTTACTGATGGTCTATACCCATTTTGCCAGGGACGAGGCATTTCTGGCGCAGTTCGCGCCCTACATCAGCTCTATCTTTGACCCACAAAAGCAGGCGCCCGAGGCTATGGTCAAGGAACTGCATGAAAGACTATTCCAACTCCTGACCCAAATGCCCCCGCCGCCTGATAAACCCCCTGGCAAAGAGTTGCTGCAAAAAATGCTCAGCACGGCGGTGGCAGAGCCTGTGAGCGAAGAGTTTGTTCCCATGCTGCTGGAGCAAATGGGTTTCAACCCACCCGAAATGCGCTGCGAGCGCGCTGGACGAGCAGCACCAACCGATGATTTCAAAGTGCTCGTTATCGGCGCGGGACTCACGGGACTACTGGCCGCCATCAAACTGCAGGAAGCCGGCTACGCTCTCGAGGTCATCGATAAGAATCCCGAGATCGGCGGCACATGGTGGGAGAACACCTACCCGGGTTGCGCGGTTGACACTCCCAGCCATTTCTATTCCTACTCTTTCGAGCTGAATCCAGACTGGTCGCACTACACACCCAACGGGCCAGAATTCCAGCGCTACCTGCTCGCTATCACCGAAAAATACCAGCTGCGAAAACACATCGTATTCAATACCAGGGTGACGGAATGTGCATTTGACGAAGCGCGGGCCATGTGGCGAGTCACCGTCGAGGATGCGGCGGGCAGTCGCGTGATTGAAGCAAACGCCGTCATCAATGCCCACGGTCCCCTCAACCGCTGGAAATATCCAGCCATCAAGGGCCTGCAGGAGTTCGGCGGCACACTAATGCACACGGCGGCTTGGGATCACTCGATCGCGCTGGAGGGAAAACGCGTCGCACTGCTGGGCACAGGAGCTAGCGGTGTGCAGGTGGGAAACGCCATTGCTGGCGATGTAGACCACCTCACCGTATTGCAGAGATCACGTCACTGGCTGATGCCAAATCACCACATTGAAGTACCCGAACCGGTGCGCTGGGCGCAGCGGCATATACCTCACTACGCGCAGTGGCTGCGCTTCCGTGCGTACTGGTTTGCTGCAGACGGGCTATTTGAGAATATCCGCATCGATCCCGACTGGCCGCATCCGGAGCGCTCCATCTCGGCACTCAATGACGCTGTCCGCGACTACTGCATGCAAAACTACCAGACAAAACTCGCAAGCCGACCTGACCTATTGGCAAAACTTGTGCCTGACTATCCCGTGTTCGGCAAACGCATTGTGATGGATATTAATTGGCTGGAAAATCTGTGTCGTGACAACGTGAGCCTGGAAGATACTGCGATTGATCATGTGGAGAAAGATGCCATTGTCCTTGTCGACGGGCGCCGCATTGAAGTCGATGTTATCGTCTGTGCTACCGGGTTTGATACTGCCAACATGGTGGGCACCATGGAAGTGATCGGCCGCAATGGTCGCAATTTACGGCAGGAGTGGAAGGATGACCCTCGCGCTTATCTGGGCGTGGCCATTCCCGGCTATCCCAACTATTTTCTGACAGTGGGACCAAACAGTGCACCCAACCACGCCGGCGGTCAGAACATCACCTCCGAATCACAGATCCACTACATACTGGAATGCCTGGAATTGCTGAGAAACAATCGTGCCGCCACACTCGAACCCACAGAAACGGCCTGCGATCGCTTCAATGCCGAGGTAGATGAAGCTCTGCAAGAGCTGATCTGGCTACATCCGAGTGCTCCCCAGAGCTATTACAAAAATGCGCGCGGACGCAATATCATGTCCTGCCCGTATCGGCTGGTGGATTACTGGTGGATGACACGCGCCCCCAACCCCGAGGATTTTGAGTTTTCCGGTGAACCCGCCGGAGATTACAACACAGCACTGGGAATAAAAGTCGAAGCCTGAATCACTGGCGGCATTTCGAAGCGCAAACTGAACTTTAAACAGAACATAAAAGACGGTTAACACAAATGGAAGACTCGCTCGAAAAACTGAAGGGAGGCGTCGCCGTAATCACCGGCGCGGGCTCCGGTATCGGCGAGGGCCTCGCACGCTACGCCGCAGAGGTCGGCATGACGGTCGTGCTGGCAGACATTGCCCAGGATCGCATCGATAAGGTCGCCGCGGATATCAAAAGTGCGGGCGGCGTTGCACTGCCTGTGGTGACCGATGTGAGTGAACCGGACGCACTGCAGGCGCTGGCAGATATCACCTACGACACCTTTGGCGGTGTGCGGTTGCTCATCAACAATGCGGGGATAGAGACGCTGGGGCTAACCTGGGAGATTCCGGCGGCCACCTGGGAGAAGACGCTCAACATCAATATTCACGGTGTCATACACGGTGTGAGAGCCTTTGCGCCACGCATGATCGCGTCCGGCGAGCCCTCTTACATAGCCAACACCTCGTCCATCGGAGCACTCGGCATAATGCCCGTGCAGACATCCTATATTTTGAGTAAACACGCCATACTCGCGTTCAGCGAGTGCCTCTATCTGGAGATGAAGCTTAAAAAATTGCCAATACACGTTTCCGCGATCCTGCCAGGGCCGGTATCCACGCGAATTTTTACAGATTCAGCAGGCACCAAGGATGCAACCAGCACCTTCCACCAGAAAGTGATGGAGGACATGTTGGCCGCCAACGGAATCAGCGGCGCAGAAGCGGCGAAAATCATACTGCCACAAATCGCCGCCGGAGAATTCTGGGTATCAACACATCCCGATATGACGAAAGAGTACGCCCGCAACCGCGCAAAGCACCTGACCGATCTCTCGATACCGTCCCTCCCGCCGGAGGTGATGGCTTCACTGGGCGACGTGCACGCCGGTTGACAACGTCCATTGGTGACGCCCATTGATGACAGAGGGGCGCGCAGCACTGAAAAAGGAACACTGATGATTACTGTTCAGGATCGAATCGAAATCGCGCAGTCCAGCCTGGACCGCTTGCTGACGCTTGTCTATGACCAGTACCGAGAAGCGGCAACACAACGTGGCTTGCAGTTTGTCGAATACCAGATTTCCCCACCCGTGAGGCTGCATGACGGGCCCGTCACAGTGTGGTTGCGCTGGCAGGTGGCGGATGTTGATGCATGGTGGGCAATGCGCGCACAATCCGGGACGCCGGATGTCGCACAGTTCTGGTCAGTAGTGGATTCGCTGTGTTTTTCCAGGGAGCGGCAGTACTTAACGGGCGATGCTCCAACAGACTTACCCGGCGCAGTCGATATCAGCAGTTTCATCAGCAGCAGCGCGGGCTACCGAGAGACAGCGCAGTTACGGCTCCAGAATAGCGTCGATGAAGCGCAACGCCCAGAGTTCGAAACAGCGCTGCGCAACGCGATGGCGGAACTGCCTGGCCTCAAGGTCGCGAGCCTGTCGGCCAACTACGCTCCGGAGTATGCAGCAGGGCACTACACCTGGGATCTACTCTATGCTGATTTTGACGCGGCAGAACACGCGCGCCAATCCGCGGCCTGGCAAATCACCATCACCGATACTCTGGCGCGATATTGTGCGGCGTGTCACGCGCTGCGCCTTGGGACAATCAGCGCCGGCATGCGTCGGCACGACCTGAAGAACGGCATCAAGCGCACAGCCTACTTCCGTCTTCTGCCCGGCACCTCAGTCGTCACGGCACAGCGTTTCGAACGAGACTTGCTGGAAATGCCGGCGCAGATTCCGAAGATTCTCAACTGGCGCTTGAGCCGCGCCAGTACGGTATCGTGGGACACCGCCGATTGCGCTCCCTGGACGTATGTCTGGGAGCAGGAATTTGCGAGCCTCGATGACTTGCTGGGGCCGTATATGACACACCCGCACCACTGGGCACACATTGATCGATGGTTTGATCCTGAGTCGGGCATACAGGCTGTGGATGTCCAGCTGTCTCACGCATTCAGCTTTCTTGAAACGAGTATTCTGCACCATGAGCTGCAATAACCGACGAGTAGACGACTGGGAGTAACACGCATGGCAAAACGACTGACGGGCAAGGTAGCGCTGGTTACCGGCGCGAGTCGCGGTATTGGCCGCGCGCTGGCACAGCGTCTGGCGGCCGAGGGTGCAAGCATCGTTGTCAGCGCCAGATCACTGGATGCCAGCGGTAAGTACGAGGGAACATTGAAGGAAACCGTAGCCCTGATCGAGGCTCAGGGAGGCACCGCCTACCCGCTGGTCGCAGACCTCGAACAGGAAAACGAACTGGACGGACTGGTGGGTAACGCGATTGAGCTTGCAGGTGGCGTCGACATTCTGATCCACAGTGGCGGCAAGGCCAACTACGCTCCCACTGTGGACATGTCACAAATCATGTACGACCAGACAATCGGGCACTATTTGCGATCACCTTTCAAGCTGGTCCAGCAAGTCGTTCCAGAGATGCGCCGCCGCGGTGCCGGGTGGATTGTCGTATTGGGCTCGGTCACCGCCCTACCCCCGCTACGGCCTTATGACGAATGGGCTACCTATGGTGGTAACTCCGTGTACTCGGCCATCAAGGCCGCCGTCCACCGCATGACCCAGGGGCTGGCGGCAGAGTTGCTCCCCGATAACATCGCAGTCAACACGCTAGCGCCGAGCACCGCTATTCGCACCCCCGGGGCTGCTGAGCATATTCCCGAAGAGTATCCGTCGGAGAGAATTGAATATATCGCCGAGACCGGCCTGGCACTTTGCCACTTGCCCGCCGCTGAACGCACCGGACTAACGGCCTACAGCTTGCACTTCCCCGCGTACCACAAGATTCCGGTTTACACCCTGGACGGGACAGAACGCATCGACGATCCCGTCATTCCAGCCTACGCGCACCCAGCCATTGTGGCTTCAGGCGAGGGAAATTGAGCACCGCGAGCCGATCAGTTGCAGTCGCGCTTGGCTCGCCGGGTGCTCGAGTAGGCGGTATTAAATTACTCATTACCTGATTTGTAAGGTATTATTTTGGCCAGAATAACTGTGCGCGGGGCAACAATTTTTAACATCGGCACCAGGGAAGCAGATAATTAGCAGGGCAAATAGCCCTGTTTGCGAATGCTTACCGTGAGTTCTGCGTAGTAGTCAAATCATCAAAGTGAGCAGGGCATCCCAGTGGCTAAATCAGGCGGAAAATCCAGCCGTCCTTCGGGGAAACCGAAGGCAAAGGCGAAGACAAAAGCAAAAACAAAATCAACGGGGTCTCGCGGCGTGGGACGGCCGGCGCGACTTTCGCGGGAGGCCATTCTCACTGCATCCATTGAACTGCTCGAGTCCGAGTCAGCTGAAGCATTTACCCTGGCCCGGGTGGCGCGCAAGCTCGATACCGTTTCCATGGCGCTTTACAATTACTTCCCGAGTCGGGAAGCACTGCTAAACGCGGTTGCAGACGATGTGTGCATGCGTTTTGAAATGCCCAAAATTCGCTCCGGACAACCCTGGCAGAAAAAGCTGCGTGCCTGGCTGAATGCGGTCAGGTCGCTGGTGGAACAACGCCCCGTCGTACTGCAAGTGCTAGGCGTGGACGGGCAAACTACCGCCGGCTGGTTGCGGGTATCCCTGCACGTGTCCCGCACGCTGCACGACGAAGGCATGCGGGGCAAGGAACTGGCGCTGAACAGTTACCTTTTCTGCAGCCAGGTAGTGGCCCTGTTGATGTTTGAACACATCGGGGCGACCTTCCATTCCGCCCTGTCGCTGAGCCATATCGAGGAACTGGAAACGGACGAACAGGACTTCCTGCTAGCGCTGCGCCCCTATCACACCCAGCTTTCCAGCAATGATGTACTCGAGGAAGGTTTCAACCAGATCATCCGCGCGCTGGAGGCAAAGCTGGGCGCCGCTGGTTAGGCCTACCGGTGCATTATGTGCCAGTGCAATGCATTGCCAACTGTCTCCTCGCTTCCGACCATAACCTCAATCATGAGCTTGCGTCCCGACAGAATTATGCGGTCATAATACCGATAGGCTCGGTCACAGGGGAGTGAGTTGCCGACGTGGATTCATATGGCTCACCATTACAATCCACAACGCCTGATGCAGTAGACACTCTACAGAACGGTTGCGACACATTTAACTTACATATAAGATATGTGTCAACAGATTAACCCGCATCAGTAATAAAAAAGGCCAGGAACATGTTGAACGAATCCCGCAAACAGGAACTCTCCAATCTGCTGCGCCCCGCATCCCCGCCGCGTGAACTGAGCAATGTCTATACCCCGGACCAACTCGGGCGCCTGCTCAATGTGGTGCGCAAGGACGGCCCGTGGAAGCTCATCATCGCCCAGCACTTCGCCTCCGCCGACGAGTTGATCGCTACCATGTCCGGCGCGCTGCCTGAGGGTTTTGAGCTGACGCTGGACATGTTCCTCACGCCAACCTTCCGCGGCTTTTACGCCAACTATTCCAGTGCGCTGTATTCCGAGATTGAGGATTGCTTCTACAACCCCACTTTTCTGCAACACGCGAAAGACTACTGGGGCGCGAAATATGCCAAGCCGCAGATGATGCTGTTCAATGTCAACGGGCCGGCGGGAAACACCGATCCCGGCCACCTGGATTCGCCGAGCTTTCGTGGTGTGCGCTATGAAAACTCTCCGACCTGGCTGTGCAGCGTGATGGGCAAGTCCGGGTTGTTCCAGGACTACCTGATCAAGATGGCGCAGGTGATCACCTGGTTTTCACACGATCCCAACAGCGGCTTCACCTACTGGCCCAACGGCCCATTGCAAGCACCGCAACGACTTCTGCCCCCGGTGTACAACCGTGGCGTCGTGGTGCAGAACGAGATGATGTACCACCGTGGTGAAGCCAATGGGCCGCTGGAGCAACAGCGCCCTGTGGGCCTGGATTTCACTACCACATTTTCCGGCGACCCTGCAGACAAAAACCAGTGGCTGCTGAAAACGGGCGACAACGTGATCGCTCGACACCATACCGACGAACTCCGTTTCCTGGTGCACTGGTCCGCTGAAGTATTCGAGGATTTCGCTGAACTCAAAAAAAATATGGACGGTAGCCACGACCTCACGCACGAGCAGGCAATCAACATGCTGATCGACGATGCGCGCGCCAGGGGTGTTGCTATTGAAACGCCGTCCGACCCGCTGCATGATGCAGCGTTCATTCGCGCGATCAACGCAGCCTACGATCTCGGCGGCCCGAGCAGTTACCCCGAGTGCGCATCGGTCACGCCGTTGTACATGCCTGACGTGGCCTAGCCTCGCCGAACACGGCGTCGAAGATCGCGCGGTATTCAACCGAACACCCTGCGGAGCCATTGATGCCACTCGAAATCCTCGCGATTATCGCCCCGGTGTTCCTCTGTGCCGCCGTGGGCGTGGTGTGGGCGCGTTCCGGACAGGCGTTTGAAAACGGATTTATCACCCACCTGGTGATGTGGGTGGGTGCACCCTGCCTGATTGTAGGTACGCTGGGCAAGGTGGATGTTTCACTGCACCTCCTCGGGGACATCGCACTGGCGGTGATTGTTCTGCTGCTGCTGTCCGCAACAGCGGCGATTCTGCTGTGCCGACTGCAAGGCATTCCCTGGCGTGATCACCTGCCATCACTGGTGTTTCCCAACAGCGGCAATATGGGTTTGCCGCTGGCGCTGTTTGCCTTCGGTGAGCAGGGACTGGCAGTCGCATTGACGATCTTCATGATCATCGCTGTCGCGCACTTTACTCTGGGTGTCGCGATACTGAGCGGAGACTCACCCGTTGGCGGCACATTGCGCTCGCCGGTGGTGTACGCAGGCCTGCTGTCCGTCGCGCTCATCGCGTTCGACTGGCGACTGCCCGACTGGTTGCAAAATACCGTATCGATGCTAGGGGATATCAGTATTCCATTGATGCTGATCGCGCTCGGTGTGTCTCTTGCGCAGATAAACCGTAGGTATGCACTCAAGGCAGTGCGGCTGGGCGTACTGCGCTTGCTACTGGGCTTTAGCGTGGGCTGGCTGGTAGCAGAACTACTGGGGCTAACCGGAATAGTGCGCGGCGTTTTGATCATTCAGTCGAGCATGCCGGTGGCAGTCTTTAACTACCTGCTCGCCATCCGCTACCGCAAATCACCGGAGGAAGTCGCCGGTGCGGTGATGGTCTCCACGCTGTTAAGTTTCGCCACGCTGCCTGCGCTGCTGTGGTTCGTGCTGCCCTGAGCGCGACCATATCGCCGCCCCGACACAATGCATGCGGTCCTGCACTAGTCGACCTGACCCGCCGCGATGATGGCGGGGTCGCCGGTGAGTGTCGCCCAGATTGCATCTCGCCTGATGATGCGCCAGCCCTCGGGGCGTCGCGCCCAGCGGTCAATGTATTCACCATTGGTATCAAATACAGGTCCCCCGCTGCCACCCACCGCCTGGTGACGGGCCTGGACATAGGCGCGGCTGAACGCCTCGTCGCCGTTGACATCGACCAGGATACTGCCGATCAGGTGTTGCGTCGGCCCGCAGATATCCAGGAATTGTGTCATGTTTGCGCGCAGCGCCACGATACCCGACTGCTCTCCCCCAGCCCCGTAATCAAAACTGAGATCCTCTGCAAAAACCTCGGAGAGTTCGTCCCATTGCTTATTGTCCAGAATACGGGCAAACCGCGACAGCCCCCGTATGATGTCCCGTTCGTCCAGCAGCGTTTGAAGATCAATCATGGTTTTCTCCTGAGATTTTCCGCTGGTGCCGACGCTTCAAAAAGCGCTGCTGGTCCAGCGCGATTAATGGTCTTCATAAGCTTCACCCTGTAATTTGAATAATTCAGCAACCGGCTCGACTTGCGCACGCCACCACTATGTTTTAATTCTCTAAGGCTGTGCCGGTGAGTCCAGTACAAACGCCGGCACAGCACGCACACTGAATAACACCGATATCGAGCTGCAATTCCCTGATTCAGGATCGGGATGCCCATCGGCCAGGCGATAGACTGCGTAGTATTTGCCCGGACAGGTATAACCGTGCGCATCCGCTGCCGGCTTCCCCGAGGTAAGGCCGGTGCGATCCTGGATACGAATCGCCGCATGCGCCAGCGAATCCAGATCCCAGTACCCGGCGAGATACCCGCTGGCAACACCGGTCTCGGCATCCAGTTCCAGGCGCAAGCGCGCATCGCGCAGGTGCAGTTCGCTGTCCAGGCGTTGCGCCGCCTGGATAATGCGCAAGTCGAAGCGATCCGTGGTCAGCACACCGTCCTGCAGTCGTCCGCGCACCCGATTGTGAAAACGCTCTTCTTCCGCCACCGGCAGGGATGCCCATGGCAACGGCTGGCCGTCGGTGCCAACGGTCACAGGCTGGTGGCTGGAATAAATGCCGACGTCAACAGCGTTGCCGCTAGCGCCATCGAGTGACAACAGGATGGTCATGCTGCCGTCGATAATCGCGACATCGGCAAATGACGCCGCCAGACCTGAGGGCTGGTAACCGCGCACACAACCCATCACCCGCCAGTACTGGTTGTCGATCGTGCGCTGTTCCACCTGGGCGGCGAATTCTGCCGGTGATGGACAGTGGCCAGGGGGGAGCTCCACTGTGGCCACCGAACCGTCGGAGGCCATGCGTGGCATCGCCAGCGGGCGTTCAATAGTGCGCATACCAGGGTCGGGGAAAGCGCCCGGATTGGCACAGGGATCCTCCTGTGGATCGTCGTAGTACCAGGGGGCCAACGCCTGCTGCAGCCGTTGTGGGTCTTCTTCGTATGTCTCCCTTTCCGCGGGCGAAAGGCTGCTCAGGAAGCGTTGCGAATATCCCTCGTTAAAACCGCCGGGACAGTCCTCGGGGCTCCCGCCGGGTGTCACCAAGCGAAACTCGGTGAACAAGTAGCCTTTGGCCTGTCCGGCCTGTCCGGCCTGTCCGGCCTGTCCGGCCTGTCCAGCATCCACGATTCCCGCCGCGTGCAGAACACCGCTACTGGCAAAAGCAAGGCTCGAGATCGCGCCTCGCAGCGCGAGTGTTGCCAGGGTCTTGTACAGCTGACGCATCACGCGAGCACCTCCGTCACGGGGCGTTGTGTTTCCATGGAGCGTGTGCCCCAGCGATCCACCGGCAGCCCCATTACCTGCTGCACCGTAAGGCCGACCCGCGAGACCGGATCGCCATTGCCCTTCACGTGAAGACCGGTGCGCAGGCGCCCGCCCGCCTGCCCCGCCAGCATCAGCGGTATCCCGGTGACATCGTGTGTCTTGGCCAGCGAGGTTTCCGAGTGGGCCAGCACCAGACAATTGTCCAGCAAGGTGCCATCGCCCTCGGGCACGTCCTTGATAATGTCCAGGAATTCGCTGAAAGCCACCATGCTGCGCTCCACAAACCAGGTGGCTTCGCTCTGGTAGCCCAGCGCGCTATCGACCGGCTCTTCGTGCGTGAGTTGGTGATGGTCGGCACTGCTGCCCGCACGGCGCAGTTTGGACGCGCCTGGCGAAAATACGACATTGAACACTCGCGTCTGGTTGCAGGCCAGCGCGAGCGCCAGCAATTGCGCGAGCAGCCGGTGATTGGCCTCGACCATCTCGATCTCTGTACCTAGCTGCACCTCATCGGGCGAGGCGGGCACCACGCAGCTCGCCAGCGGTTCGGGCTCACGCAGCAGTATTTCCAGCTGTTGTTCACTCTGGCGCACCGAAGTGAAGTACTGGTCCAGCCGGGCCCGATCGCGGCTGCCCACCGCCCCCATCAGGCGCTGGCGATCTTCCTTCACCGCAGAGAGCACACTCTGGCGCATCATCAGGGTCGGATCGGGCGTGAAGGTCGAGTCGTTCGGGTCCTGGAAGCCGCTGCCGAATATGCGCTGGTAGAACGCCACCGGTGAGACTTCCG
>TARA_R110002124_G_scaffold278486_2_pt1 | contig 15669 bp, 16 predicted proteins | sample TARA_R110002124 | Tara Oceans TARA_R110002124 (sample SAMEA4397445) | marine metagenome | biome: Polar Biome; feature: [SRF] surface water layer (ENVO:00010504); material: water (ENVO:00002006), including particulate matter (ENVO:01000060) such as... | depth 5 m | reverse complement strand
ACCGCATGGACCGGGCCAGATACACAGAGGTCAGGACACTCCCACAGAGGCTCAGCAACCACATCGAGCGTTGGAACACGCGGCACCACACGCAGAAACTGGCTGACATAGCCCAGCACCTCACGGCGCAATTTGATGACGTCACGCAGCACCGCCTGCACAATGTCCAGATCGCCAATGCGGATTTCACCCACCTGCGTGAGGTAGTTGCCGTAAATCATCCGCATCAGGGTCGATTTCCCGGCACCGGAAGCCCCGGTGAGTGCCGCGCATTTGCCAAAGGCAACTGCGAAGGAGGCATCGCTGATTACCTCGATCACGGCACTTCCCTGATTGTGCAGGCTAAAGGTGTTGGAAACGTTGCTAAGTTCAATCATGGCTCACACCTGCAAAACAGAACTGACAAGAAGTTGGCTATAGGCGTGTTGCGGGTCATCAAGCACCTGATCGGTCAGACCCGCTTCGACCACGCGACCTGATTTCATCACCATAAGCCGGTCCGCCAGCAGGCGCACAACAGCCAGGTCATGGGTCACAATGATCGCGGATAGCCCCATGTTGCGCACCAGCCCGCGCAGAAGATCCAGCAAACGCGCTTGAACCGATACATCAAGGCCGCCGGTGGGTTCATCCATGAATATCAGACGCGGGCCAGTCACGAGATTCCGAGCGATTTGCAAACGCTGCTGCATCCCGCCGGAAAACGTTGTGGGCCGGTCGTCCACACGGGAGGCATCGATTTCGACCCGCCCCAGCCAGTCCGTGGCCTTGTCGCGGATGTCACCGTAGCGATGCTCGCCCACGGCCATCAGCCGCTCACCGACACTGCCGCCCGCGCTCACCCCCCTGCTCAGACCATCGCGGGCGTGTTGGTGGACAAAGGCCCAGTCCGTGCGCGACAGCATGCGTCGCTCGGGTTCCGACATGGTGATCGTATCGCGTAGCCCGTCAGTGCGGGTGTCAAACGCCACTTGTCCCGCATCCGGGGGCAGATGACCGGCCATACAATTGAGCAAGGTAGATTTGCCCGACCCGCTTTCGCCGACGATCCCCATAACACCTCGCCGGGGTACAGGTCAAACGACACATCTGCCCAGCCAATATTTGCGCCATATCGATTGATGATGTTCTGAACAGACAGCAACCATCCCGGCTTCCAGGGGCTCAAGAACTGTCTCACGCAGTCTGCTCGCCATTGCGGTCTGCATAAGCGCATCGACCAGAGCGCAGACCTCAGCATCGGCTTTGCGACGCCCCTGAATATAGCTGTGCCCGACTTCACCAGTGTTCAACGTCAGCGCGCAGCGGGTTATCGCCATTTCACCAAGATTGAAGGGAGCCCCGGTCGCACCGGCGCGGGCGCGCACCATCGTGCTGCCGATCTCGGGTGCACGCAGCCACGTAAAAGCGGGGCGCGATATTTTAGCGTCCAATAGTGTAGCCACACGGCGTTCGGGCGCTTTGGCCAACAGCCCCATCCACGCTTTCCGGGGATTATCTTCGCTCACAGTGTCTTTCATCTCGACAACTTGTCTCTTTCCTATACAACTATACAGATCTTATCAGATTCAACGTTTGGAGACAGGGGAGAACTGTGAAGTTTGCGTGATACTCCTGACAAAACCCCCATCTGGAAGGCCATCGCCAATGCTTTGCGCAGCGACCTGGCCGAAGGGCGTTATCGCCCCGGTGACAAGCTGCCGACTGAGGCGGCATTGGCAGATCGGTTCGGCGTCAACCGTCATACGTTGCGCCACGGAATGTCTGTGTTGATTGAGGAAGGGTTGGTGCGCACACGCCGCGGAGCAGGGGCCTTTGTTGCGGCGACGCCAACCGACTATCCTATCGGGCGTCGAGTGCGTTTTCATGAAAACCTGATCGCAGCAGGCCGCAGACCAGAAAAGCGCGTGTTCGCGTTGGACGAGCGCGCGGCGACGATGGGCGAGGCTCAGGCTCTGCAAATCCAGGTGGGTGATGCGGTCTGTGCCTATCATGGGCTTTCACTGGCGGACGGCCAGCCAATTGCCGTATTTGAAAGCCTGTTTCCGATCCTTAGGCTTCCGGGCATTGCCGCCGCATTGAAGGGCACCAGTAGCGTAACACAAGCTTTGGGTGTTGTGGGCATTGACGACTATACGCGTGCCTCAACCCGCTTGGTGGCCGTCAGGGCCACGGCAACCCATGCCTTGCATTTGCAGGTAAGCGAAGGCGACCCGTTGCTGAGATCCTCAAGCGTCAATCAATGGGAGCGCGGAGAGCCTGTTGAATACGGTCGCACCTGGTTCGCGGGTGATCGCGTAACGCTGACGCTAGAAGCTTGAGACTTGCTGCCGCGCAGCTCACGACGACGTGTCACAAAAACTTCGCTTTGCTCACCTAGTTAATTCATATATTCGTGAATTATGGAAACACTGATACCCAATCGCCTGTCCACACTCGGCCACCCACAAAGGCTGGCTGTGTTTCGGCTGCTGATGCGGCGCTATCCTGATCGGGTGCCGGCTACGGAATTGGCGCAGGCGCTTGGGCTCAAGCCAAACACGTTGTCGACCTATGTTAATGCGCTGATGCAGGCTGGTTTGATCAGCCAAGAGCGTGTTGGAACGTCACTGCGCTATGCCATCGACATGGATGCCACGCGCGGGACCTTTGATTACCTCCTGAATGACTGCTGCAGGGGGAGGCCTGAGATTTGCGCCCCCAATGTCTATTCCGCCCCGGTTGGAGCCAGACCAATGACTGATCGAAAATTTAATGTATTGTTCATATGCACGGGCAATTCCGCGCGCTCCATCTTTGCAGAATCTATCCTGCGCGACCTCGCCGGTGATCGTTTCGTTATCTACTCTGCAGGCACCAGACCTCGCTCGAAATTGAATCCGTTTGCATGTCAGGTTCTGGAACAGAGGGGGCATGATGTGTCGGTCCTGCGACCCAAGAATATATCTGAGTTTCAGGGGGCCTGTGGTCCTGTTTTTGATTTCGTCTTTACCGTCTGCAACTGGGCGGCCAATGAAGACTGCCCCTCTTGGCCCGGCCAGCCTATCAGCGCGCATTGGGGACTGACTGATCCTGTAAAGGTTGAGGGGTCGGACGCGGAAAAGAGTCTCGCCTTTCACCAAGCCTATGGCGCGTTGCGCAACCGTATGATCGCTTTTGCCGCGTTGCCTGTCGCGTCGTTGGATCGGTTGTCCTTGCAGAAGGCTGTCGATGGTATTGGCCACTCAACTGATGAAGGACCATCCCAATGATCGTCCACCCCCTCGATGGCCTTGGCCGTATCAGTTAAGCTGGCCTTGAAGCCCTGTTGGAACGGGAGTTAATAACCGCATGGGTCAACGACGCGGTCGGCAGTCCCGAGATGCGTCCATCCGTAAAAATCCGACTAAAGCGATGGCCGCCGGAAGGCAGGTTTTGCGCATGAAGCCGATAGCGTGTAAAAATTGACGGTCGGCGTCTGCCATTCATTGGCGATGACGTCAGCTATACCGGGTGCTGGGACCTCGCTGCCAAATTGATCGCTTCAAGCTGATTGCCCAGCGGGCTTAGCACATCAGAATGTTATGAAGCTATAGATATCCTCATCGCATTCGAAGTGCTGATAGTTACCAGATTTCAAGAGTATTTGAAATCCCACTTACCGTTAAACATACCGCCGTAATATTCGATGACCAACCGATAGATAGTGAAGCATCTCACGTGATGTATTGTTTACCATCAGATGTTTAGATCGGACTTTAGAGAGAAACCGGATAGGCTAGAGCGGGCAAAATTATTCCCACTCAATCGTGCCAGGGGGTTTCGAGGTCACGTCATAGGTCACGCGGTTGATCCCCTTGACCTCATTGATGATCCGCGTCGCGGTCTCGCCCAGGAAATCGTGGGTGAAGGGATAATAATCCGCCGTCATTCCATCCACCGAATTGACCGCACGCAAGGCGCAGGCGAAATCATAGGTCCGCCCGTCGCCCATCACCCCGACCGTGCGCACCGGCAGGATCGCAACGAAGGCCTGCCAGATCTCGTCATAAAGCCCGTGCTTGCGGATCTGGTCGATATAGACCGCATCGGCCTTGCGCAGGATTTCCAGCTTTTCGCGGGTGATCTCACCGGGGCAGCGAATGGCAAGGCCCGGCCCCGGAAAGGGGTGACGCCCGATGAAACTGTCCGGCAGACCCAGCTCGCGGCCTAGCGCGCGGACCTCGTCCTTGAACAATTCGCGCAGCGGCTCGACCAGCTTCAGGCCCATCTTCTCGGGCAGGCCGCCAACATTGTGGTGCGACTTGATCGTCACCGAGGGGCCGCCGGAAAAGCTGACCGATTCGATCACATCCGGATAGAGCGTGCCTTGGGCGAGGAACTCCGCGCCGTCGATGGTATTGGCGTATTTCTGGAAGACGTCGATGAAAAGCCGCCCGATGATCTTGCGCTTGGTCTCGGGATCCGAAACGCCATCCAGTTCCCCCAGGAACAGCTCGGATTCATCCGCATGGATCAGGGGCAGGTTGTAGTGATCGCGGAACATGCCGACGACCTCTTCGGCCTCGTTCATGCGCAACAGACCATGATCGACAAAGACGCAAGTCAGCTGATCGCCGATCGCCTCGTGCAAGAGAACAGCGGCGACCGAACTGTCGACCCCGCCGGAAAGCGCGCAGATGACCTTCTTGTCACCGACCTGATCGCGGATCTTCTTGATCGCCTCCTCGCGGTAGGCGCCCATGGTCCAGTCCCCGGTGAACCCGGCGAGACGCACGAAATTCTCGTAAAGCGTGCGGCCATTCGGGGTGTGATGCACCTCGGGATGGAATTGCGCCGCGTAAAAGTTGCGTGTGCGGTCGGCGGTAATGGCAAAGGGGGCGCCGGGCGAGGTGCCCAGAACCTCAAAGCCGGGCGCGATCTCGGCGACATGATCGCCGTGGCTCATCCAAACGCGTTCGCGCCCCTCAAGGAACCAGCCCGTCAAAAGGTCGCTCTTGGCTTCGGAGGGTTCAACATAGGCCCGCCCGAATTCGGCGGTTGCGTGTTCGCCCGCCTCAACCCGACCTCCGAGGTCATGCATCATCACCTGTTGGCCATAGCAGATGCCCAGGATCGGCACGCCCAGCTCATAAACCCCGGCAGGGGGACGGGGTGAGCCGTCGCGCATGACCGAATCCGGCCCGCCGGAAAAGATCACGGCCTTGGGCGCGAAACTGGCGAGGAAGGCATCGTTAATGCTCTGATACGGGTGGATTTCGCAATAGACATTCAACTCCCTCAGGCGGCGCGCGATCAATTGCGTCACCTGGCTGCCGAAGTCGATGATAAGAAGGCGGTCGTGAGCTGGCTGGGTCATGCGGTTGCTGTAGTCAACAGCCGTACCTGGCGCAAGTCGGATTGAACTGGGGCATACCCAAAAGGGGGCTGTCCGCCCCCTCTGCCGCGCGAGGCGGCATTCACCCCTGAGGATATTTTAGGAAACCAAAGTGCTAGGACGCGCCCAGGGCGAACCCTCCACCTGGGGGCGGTGGAGGGCCACTTCGGTTTACGGTCATCGGCGTCCCCGCCTGTACCGCCCGACCACCGTGACCTGATTCCGGTTACTCAAAGGTTAAGCACTTGGGTTTGACAAATATCCTCGGGGGACGCCGCAGGCGGGGGGCAGACAGCCCCCATGGCGACTCCGGAGGGGGCGCATGTCGCTTTCTCCACCGACACGACGCAATTTGCGCCTATCGCGCCGCGCCGCGCCGCTATCAAGAAGGAAACCCGGATCGACTTCGGGGATTTATCGCGAGGGCGTGAGATGAGCGATTTGGCAGCCAGCGGACAGCAGGACCCATCCGGCGAAGAAACGAGCGGTCAATCGCGACGTCGGGCCGGACGCTCTGGCGGCAGAGCCGGTGGCGGCGCGGCGCGACGTGCAGAACGCACCGCACTTCGGAACGACCCTGTGCCCCGGATCACGCGCGATATCCCGAACTTTGAGATGCTGTCTGGCGACGCTCTGTCCGTGGTCGAGGCCAATGCCGAGATCGTGCTGGAAGAGGTCGGTGTCAATTTCGTCAACAACCCGAACGCTTTGGCGCGTTGGCGCGCGGCTGGGGCGGACGTTCAGGGCGAACGTGTGCACATCCCCCGAGGGCTGGCACGCCGCCTATGCCAAACCGCGCCGGCCAGTTTCACCCAGCATGCGCGCAACCCGGTCAACAATGTCGAGATCGGCGGAAAGGACCTTGTCCTCGCGCCGGTCTACGGGCCGCCCTTCGTGCGCGATACCATCGGCGGGCGGCGCTATGCCACGATGGAGGATTTCCGAACCTTCGTGAAGCTCGGCCAGATGTCGAAGTGGTTGCACCATTCCGGCGGCACGGTTTGTGAACCGACGGACCTGCCGGTGAACAAGCGTCACCTCGACATGTTGCTGGCCCATATGACGCTGAGCGACAAGCCCTTCATGGGCTCGGTCACGGAACCTCAGCGCGCACAGGACAGCGTCGATATGTGCGGCATCCTCTTTGGCGAGAAGTTCGTGCAGCAGAACACGGTGATGACCTCGCTCATCAACATCAATTCGCCGCTGACCTTCGATGACACGATGATGGGCGCGCTTGAGGTCTATGCGGCGAACAATCAGGCCTGCATCATCAGCCCCTTCATCGTCGGTGGCGCCATGGCACCGGTGTCGGTCATGGGCACTCTGACGCAGGTTCTGGCCGAGGTGATGGCCGGAATCGCCTATGCGCAACTGGTCCGCCCCGGCGCGCCGGTGGTCTTTGGCGCCTTTGTCACCTCGATTGACATGAATTCCGGCGCGCCGACGTTCGGGACGCCCGAGGCATCGCAGATCCTCTATGGGGCGGGGCAGTTGGCGCGCCGGCTGAACCTTCCGTTCCGCTCGGGCGGCGGCTTGTGCGGATCGAAACTGCCCGATGCGCAAGCGGCTTACGAATCCGCGCATACGCTGAACGCCGCGCTTTTGGGCGGGGTCAACTTCATGCTGCACGCTTGCGGATGGCTGGAGGGCGGGCTGGTTGCCTCGTTCGAGAAGTTCGTCATGGACGCCGACCAGTTGGGCGCGTTGCACAAGATGGCCGGCGGGGTCACGACGGACGAAAACGCGCAGGCGATGGACGCCATCCGCGAGGTCGGGCCTGGCGGGCACTACTTGGGGTGCGCGCATACCCAACGGAATTTCAAGACCGCGTTCTGGCGCAGTAAACTTTTGGATTACAAGCCCTTCGAGACGTGGGACGAGGAAGGCGCACGAGATACCCAGGTCCTCGCCGCCGAGAGGGTCGCGCTGCTCTTGTCGCAATATCAGCAACCTGCGCTCGACCCGGCCATCGCGGAGGCGCTGAACGCCTTTGTTGCTGAACGCAAGGCCGCGACGCCCGATGCGTTCATGTAGGGCGTGAGACGGTCCGGGCTGCGCCGATCTACTTTGCGGCGCGTGTCACTTCGCCGGTGCAGGGGGGTGTCTTGCGCGTCGGGCGCGTGCTCTTGCTGCAGGTCGCGCCCTTCGGCCATCAGGGCGATCAGAACCGACATGTGAGCCGTTATGCTGTACCCGGTCGCGCCGCGGCGCCGCGCGTGGTTCATCGCCTCCTCAATCGCCATCAATTCTGTCACGGCAGACCGGCTTGTGGGCAGGTCGCCCAGGATCGGCTCAAGATCGCGCTGCCGGTCGTAATGGGCCATGCCCGCAAGGGCAGCCCTTACCATTAATCCAGGGCGGCGCAGGGCGGTCAATTGTTCTGTCTGGTCGTGCATCATATTCTCCTCATGAAATTATGCATAACCTTTGCACAACCAAGGGTCGTGTTGCGGAACCTGACAGGGCGAAGTGCTGCGCCGCTAGGAATTGTTTACACTTTCGAGACATGCTGGGCAAAGAAGGTTAATTGTTAACCATACGGAAACTATTAACGAGTCATCATCTCGGCAATTCCAATGCGGGTCGGCAGTTTGATCGCCCACCCGCGAGACTGAGATGACAAGGGGATAGCTGCCATGACACACCATGTCCAAGACTGGACCAAAGCCTGGCCGGACTGGGTGCCGGAGCCGGTAAGGCATTATATTTGCCACACAAAAAGGGGAGAAACTATTCGCGCCCTGGCGCGGGAGGATGGTTGTCATCCCTCGACCGTGTTACGCCAGATCCGCCAGGTCGAAAATGCGCGTGACGATCTTTTGGTGGATGAGGCGCTGGATTGGCTCGCCTCATCACCGGGCTGCATTGTTTCTGAAAAGGAAACAATACCGCAGCCCTGTCCGGGCTTCACCGAAGAGGATGCGAAGCTCGCCAGCCGCAATATGCAGCGTGATGTAATCCCGGTATTGCGAAAACTCGCGCAACCGGGGGCTGTGCTGGCCGTTTCTGCCGAGATGGACAAGGCGGTGATCGTACGCAGCACTGACAGCGAGACGACGCAGCGGATGGGCGTGGTGGAACGGCGCGTGGCACAGGCGCTTGCCCTCAACCGCTGGATCACATGCGCGACCGGTGCAAGGCTGTGCCAGTATCGGATATCGAACCTCGGGCGCACGATGTTGAAAACCCTGATGGCGCAGGCCGAAAACCGTGCCGGGGGCTTTCGCGAGGCGCCCGGTGGATTTAGCGCGGCGCCGCCTGCGGGGGATGCGCCACGCCATCGGATGGGAATGTTCGACACGCCGGTTCTGGCGCTGGCGCGACGGCGCGACCGGGACGGTGATCCGTTCCTGCCACCGCAGCTGGTGCGCGCGGCTGAACGGATTCAGGACGATTTTGAACTGGCGCAGATGATGCCGCGCACCACGTCGAACTGGGACGATTACCTGACCGCTGGCACCTCGGGACCGGGCCACGTGCCGGACGGGCGTGACGGCGGGGCCAGCGCGGCGCGTGCACGGGTGAGTAATGCGCTCAGGGTGCTTGGGCCCGGCCTGGGCGACGTCGTGATGGAGTGTTGCTGTCGCCTGCAAGGCCTTGAGGTGGCGGAGAAAAAGCTGGGCTGGTCCGCGCGCTCGGGCAAGATCGTCCTGCGGATCGCGCTGCAACGCCTATGCCAGCATTACGAGGATATGCGCGACGGCGGCGGCCTGATCGGCTAGCCGCCCACCAGCCACCCGACGAGATAGGCGACCGCAGCGCAGACCACGCCCAGCATCACGGTTTCGCTCACAGTGCGCAGCAGCTTTTCCGTGGTCGCGCTCCACCGCAATAGGCCGAGAGCGGCGAGCGCCGAAAACGTCGCCGCAACCGACAGAATGAAAGTTCTTTCCGACGGTTCGAACAGGAAGTAGGGGACAAGCGGCACGGCACCGAAGACCACGAAGCTGGCAAAGGTGAAGAGGCCGTTGATGGCGGGGTTGTCCTCTGCCGGGTCATGCATGCCGAATTCGTAGGTCATCATCAGGTCGGCCATCATCTCGGGGTGGCGCAACAGGATGTCGGTGACTTTGTCGGCTTCACCGGGGGGGCAGGCCGCGTTGGCACAGGATGGTAAACAGCTCCGTGCGTTCCTGTTCGGGGTTTTCGGCGATCTCGCGCATCTCCATCGTGCGGCGACTGCGGTAGAGGTCATGCTGTGCGCGCCCCGACAGGAATTCGCCCAGGCCCATGGACACCGCATCGGCAAAGAGGTTCGCCAGCCCGAATACCAGCACGGCAAGCCCGCCGATCTGCGCCACGCCATCGGCGCGCGCCCCGGCGAACCCGGCGACAATCGCAAAGGTCGTGACGATCCCGTCATTTCCGCCATAGACGATCTGCTTGAGGAATTCCTGCGTCCGTCCCAGCCCATGAGCCTTGCGGCGATGCTGCGTCCAGTCGATGCTCATCCGCGCCTCCGGTTTTAGTCACAGATGGCGGAGTGGGCGATTAAGGGCAAGCCAGATGTGTCGCAAAGGTTTCCTATCAGCCGGACTTGCGCCAAGGTCTCATTGCGATAGGTTCACCTTATGAGCCTGACCCTGCGCCAACTCGCCTATTTCAAGGCTCTTGCCGATCAGGGCAGTTTTGGCCGCGCCGCGGATCTCTGTCGCGTCTCCCAGCCTGCCTTATCGATGCAGATCAAGGAAATGGAAGGCATCCTCGGCTCTGCCCTGGTGGAACGCAGGGCGCGGCAGGTGCTGTTGACCCCCTTTGGCCGTCGTATCCTTGAGCACGGCGAACGGGTGCTGGACGAAATGCGCCGCCTGGAAGAGGCCGCCCGATGGCGCGAAGGTTTGTCGGGTCGCCTCGCGCTGGGGGTGATCCCCACCATCGCGCCCTATCTGCTACCCGATCTTCTGGCGCGTGTGCGGGCCAGTGACATCGCGCTGGACGTGCAGGTGCAGGAGGGCAAGACCGCGCGGTTGCTGACGGATCTGCGCGAAGGACGGCTGGACGCGGCTATTATGGCACTGCCCTCGGGGGGCGAGGGCGTGGTGGAGCGTCCGCTCTTTGACGATCGGTTCTTGCTGGCGGGGACCGCGGCACGGATCGCGGCCGTTGACGCGGAGGTCGAAACCCTGCGGCCGCGCGCAATCGTGCCCAGCCAGTTGCTGCTGTTGGAGGACGGACACTGCCTGACCGAGCAGGCACTGGAGGTTTGCGGACGCGGAAGGGGGCACGCCCAGATCAACATGGGCGCTTCATCGCTCGCCACCCTGTCGCGGTTGGTCGCGGCGGGGTTCGGGCTGACGCTTATGCCCGAGATCGCGCTGCCGACAGAGGGACGGGACCTCACGTTGCGACGCTTTGCCGATCCCGAACCGCTGCGGACCATCGGACTTATACGCCGCGCCTCCTCGCCCGAGGGGGGGTGGTTTGAGGCATTGGCCGACCTCACCGCGCGGTCGGGCCGGGCGCTGGTGGCGCAGTCGCAGGTGACAACGGACACCGCCACGGCCGACACGCGCAGCACATAGATCTCGCTCGCGGGCGGCGCCCAGCGCGCGCGCCATTAAGATCGGGGCGGGACAAATCGGCACAGCGACATTGTCTGAGCTTGATCGAGCGCCAGATCGCATGATGTCATCACGTAGACGCCACCGAGGGTAAACTCATGTTCGACGCCACCGCTCTCGACCTTGCCCGGTTCCAGTTCGCCTTTACCGTGGCATTCCACATTATTTTTCCCGCGTTCTCCATCGGACTTGCCTCGTTTCTCGCCGTGCTGAACGCAGCGCATGCGATCACGGGGCGGGCGGTGTTCCTGCGGCTCTTTGATTACTGGAAGATCATCTTTGCCGTGGCCTTTGGTATGGGGGTCGTGTCGGGCATCGTGATGTCTTACCAATTTGGAACCAATTGGTCGGTTTTCTCGGATAAAACGGGGCCAATACTTGGACCATTGATGGGTTATGAGGTTTTGTCAGCCTTTTTCCTCGAAGCCGGCTTTCTCGGTGTCATGCTGTTCGGTCGCAGTCGGGTCGGGCCGGGCTTGCATCTGTTTGCGACCTGCATGGTGGCGATCGGCACGCTCGGCTCTGCCTTCTGGATCCTGTCGGTGAATAGCTGGATGCAGACGCCGACGGGGTACGGTATCAATGAGGTCGGTCAGTTCGTGCCAGAGGACTGGTGGGAGATCGTGTTCAACCCATCGTTCCCCTACCGCTTTGTGCATATGGTCCTGGCCGCTTACCTGACCACCGCGCTGGTGGTCGGCGGGGTTGGCGGCTGGCACCTGTTGAAGGATCGCAGCGACGCGGCCGCGCGCGTGATGTTTGCTATGGCCATGGGAATGCTGCTGGTGACGGCGCCCTTGCAGATCCTTGCGGGCGATATGCACGGGCTGAACACATTGGAACACCAACCGGCCAAGGTCGCGGCGATGGAGGGGCACTACGAGGGCCACCCCGAAGGGCGCGCGCCCCTGATCCTGTTCGGCATCCCGGACGACGCGGGCGAGAAGATGCGATATGCCGTGGAGGTTCCCAATCTGTCCTCGCTGATCCTGACCCATGATCTTACGACGCCTTTGCCGGGGCTGAAGGATTTCCCGGTCGACGAGCGTCCCAAGGCCGCGATCATCTTCTGGACGTTCCGCATCATGGTCGCCCTCGGGTTCGCGATGCTGGCCCTCGGCGCCTGGGGTGCGCTGAGCTGGTGGCAGGGGCGGCTTTATGACCGGCGCATGCTGCATCGCGCTGCGGTGATCATGGGGCCGATGGGCTTTGTCGCCGTGCTCTGCGGCTGGGTCACGACCGAAGTGGGCCGCCAGCCCTGGACGGTCTACGGGTTGCTCAAGACGCAGGATTCCGCTGCGCCAATCGCGCTCTCGGCGGTGTCAGCCTCACTGACGGCCTTTGTCGTGGTCTATTTCCTGATCTTCGGCACCGGCACCTATTACCTGCTGCGCCTGATGGCGCAACGGCCCGGCGCCGGAGACCCAGAAGCCGTGCACGGTCCGACGCGGGCAGCCGGGGTTATGCCCGGCCCTGCGATCAAAGATGAAGAGGGGATGCGATGATGCTGGTGGATGTCGAACTCTCCTACGTCTGGGCCGGGCTGATCGCCTTTGCGGTGCTGGCCTATGTGATCCTCGACGGCTTTGACCTGGGGACCGGCATCCTGTCGCCCGCCCTCGGGGGCAAGTCGCACCGTGCCCATGCGATGAACACCATCGCGCCGGTCTGGGACGGCAACGAGACATGGCTGGTGCTGGGCGGGGGCGGGCTTTTCGCCGTTTTCCCCTTGGCTTACGCGGTCATCATGCCTGCGCTCTATCCGCCGGTGATCGCGATGCTTCTGGCGTTGATCTTTCGCGGTGTGGCCTTTGAGTTTCGCCACCGCGATCCGCGTCACGAACTGCTCTGGGACATCAGCTTTTTCGGCGGATCGCTGGTCGCGACCCTGTCACAGGGTCTGATCCTCGGCGCGCTGGTACAGGGAATCGATGTCGAGGCCCGCGCCTATGCCGGCGGCCACTGGGACTGGCTGACACCGTTCTCGCTATTGACGGCGGTGGCGCTGACGGCGGCCTATGCGACGCTGGGCGCGACCTGGCTGGTGATGAAGACCACCGGTTATCTGCGGGACCGGGCGCGATGGCTGGCGTGGATCGCGGGCATGGGGACACTCGCCCTCGTCGGGATGGTGTCGCTGGCGACGCCCTTCCTCGATCCGCTCTACCTTGATCGCTGGTTCACACGGCCCAACATCTACTTTTCGCTCTGGGTGCCACTGGCCATCCTGGCCGCCGCGGCGATCTTCGTGATCGGGATGCGCCACGACCGTGATTCCTGGCCGTTTCTGGCGACGATCGCGGTCTTTGTGCTGAGCTTCATCGGGCTCGGCATCAGCTTTTTTCCCTACATGGTGCCGCATGCGATCACGATTCCTGACGCCGCTGCGCCGGACAGTTCGCTGTGGTTCCTGCTGGCGGGCGCGCTGGTGCTGATCCCGATGATCCTCGGCTATACCGCCTATGCCTACTGGGTGTTTCGCGGCAAGATCGGCCCGGACGAGGGCTACCATTGATGCGCCGGATGCTTTGGTTCATCGCGCTGTGGTGTGCCGGGGTCGGCTCGGTCTTGCTGCTGGCGCTCATCATCCGCAGTGTGCTGCTTTGAACGCCGGCTTGGGATTCACGATTTAAAGGGCGCGCGGGCCGGGGGCTGCACCCCGAAAACCCGCGAACCCCGTTGATTACTCAGCGGCGACGCTCTTGGCGCGATCCGCCAGATAGTCGAGCACCGTCTCGGGCGAGGACACGCCATAGGGGTCTGCATCGTGGTTGTCGCGCAGGCCCGGCTCTTCGAACCACGCCTCGATCACCCCGTCATTGATGACCGCCGCGTAGCGCCAGGACCGCATGCCAAAGCCGAGGTTGTCCTTGGCCACCAGCATGCCGATCTTGCGAGTGAATTCGCCCGAGCCATCCGGAATCACGCTGACATTGGCCAGATTCTGCGACTCCGCCCACTTGTTCATCACAAAGCTGTCGTTCACCGACATGCAGTAGATCGCATCGATCCCATGGCTGGCAAAGGTCTCGGCGTTTTTCTCGAAACCGGGCAACTGATAGGTCGAGCAGGTCGGCGTGAAGGCGCCGGGCAGCGAGAACAGGATGACGCGCTTGCCTGCAAAGAAATCCGCGGTGGTCTTGTCTTCCCAACGGAACGGATTGGGGCCCTCGATAGCGCCATCACGCACGCGGGTGTGGAAGGTCACATCGGGCAGTTTGTGTCCAGCTTTCATGTCTGATCTCCTTGTCGTCAGCCTCGATTTGTCTTGCTGCATATCAAGTATTCTGCAACTGCAAAGTCAACCTTCGCACCTGCCGAAAACACCTCGGGTGCGACAGTTTGCGCCAGCCGGAAATAACTGCATGCCGGCAATGCTGAAGAGGCATGGCCCGCAACCGGCGGCTATGCTATATGCTTGAAATCTCACTACGTCGCCGCGGGAGGACGTCATGCGTGATCTCAAAATCCCCGAACAACGCCACCCTGAAAAGGCGCGGCGTCCGGACAATCCGCAGCCCAAGAAACCGGATTGGATCCGGGTCAAGGCGCCGACCTCCAAGGGGTATTTCGAAACCCGACAGATCCTGCGGGAGAACAAGCTCTCCACCGTCTGCGAAGAGGCGGGTTGCCCCAATGTCGGCGAATGCTGGAGCCAGGGCCACGCCACCATGATGATCATGGGCGAGGTCTGCACGCGGGCCTGCACCTTTTGCAACATTGCGACAGGTCGCCCGCCCGAGGCGCTGGATGCGTTCGAGCCGGGCCGCGTCGCCGATGCGGTGCAAAAGCTGGGGTTGAACCACGTTGTCATCACCAGCGTCGACCGCGATGATGTGGAGGACGGCGGGGCCGAGCATTTTGCCCAGACCATTCGCGCCATCCGTCACCGCGCCCCCGGCACCACCATCGAGATTCTGACCCCCGACTTTATCCGCTGCGCTCCCGAGGCGCTGGAGAAGGTCGTGGCGGCCAAGCCCGACGTTTTCAATCACAACCTCGAAACCGTGCCCGGCCTTTACCCCGAGGTGCGGCCCGGCGCGCGCTATTTCCATTCCCTGCGTCTGCTCCAGCGGGTGAAGGAGCTGGATCCGACCATGTTCACCAAGTCCGGAATCATGGTGGGCCTCGGCGAGGATCGCCAGGCCGTGGTGCAGGTGATGGAGGACATGCGCGCCGCGGACATCGATTTCCTGACCATCGGGCAGTACCTGCAGCCGACGCCAAAGCACCATCGCGTCGACCGCTTTGTCACACCCGAAGAGTTCGCCTCTTACGAAAAGACCGCGTTCAACAAAGGATTCCTGATGGTCTCGGCCACGCCGCTGACCCGGTCATCCTACCACGCGGGGGATGATTTTGCCCGTCTGCGCGACGCAAGGTTGAAAAAGCTGGGTCACGGCTGATCCTGGGCGAGTAGGCTGGCCTGACCGCTCGGCAACGGGTGCATTGCCGGGACATTGCCGAAGCGGCGCATCGATCACGCCCCGATGACGAACGCGCGTCGTGGCAACAACGGTGCCACACCGACGCTGCGCCCGCTTTGGGTCGTTGCAGGGCAGGGCGGTCGTGGCATCAACCTCCCCCTCCCGATTCGCCTATTCGCTGGCGGGCAGGACTTTCAGATAGGCCGCGATGGCCTCCAGATCGCTTTTCGGCAGGTGCGACAGGTTCTGCACCACATCGGCCATCTCACCGCCCGCGCTGTCAAACTCCGGCGTGAATCCGGTTTCCAGATAGGCGGCGATA
>TARA_R110002124_G_scaffold11952_3_pt1 | contig 15694 bp, 11 predicted proteins | sample TARA_R110002124 | Tara Oceans TARA_R110002124 (sample SAMEA4397445) | marine metagenome | biome: Polar Biome; feature: [SRF] surface water layer (ENVO:00010504); material: water (ENVO:00002006), including particulate matter (ENVO:01000060) such as... | depth 5 m | reverse complement strand
CCGTAGCGGCCACCCACAACCCTGGGCATAACCGAACGCTTGCCTTCGGCACAGGCCTCGGCCAGAGCCGTCACCACATCCTGATACAGCGGCTCTCCGGTGGCGCCCACTTCCTTGGTGCGATCCATAACGGCGATTGTCTTCACGCAGGCGGGTAATGAACTGAGAAAACAAGCGACAGAGAACGGGCGGTACAAACGCACCTGCAGCACGCCTACATTCTCTCCCTGCTGGTTGAGCCTTGCGACCGTCTCTATCACTGTCTCGGCCGCAGAGCCCATAATAATAATGACGCGTTCTGCCTGCGAGGCGCCGTAGTAGTCGAACAGCTTATAGTGTCGCCCGGTGTTTGCGGCGAGGCTATCCATTGCAGACTGGACGATATCGGGTGTCTTCTCATAATAGAGATTGACCGATTCGCGCCCCTGGAAATAGACGTCGGGATTCTGCGCCGTACCGCGTATAAAGGGATTGTCTGGGTTCAAACCACGCCGCCGGTGAGCGTACACCAGTTCATCATCAATCATGTCGCGAATCACCTGATCGGGAATCAGGTTGAGTTTGTTGACTTCATGCGAGGTGCGAAAGCCATCGAAAAAATGGATGAAAGGAACCCGTGACTGTAAGGCTGACATCTGGCTGATCAGCGCGAAATCATGGGCTTCCTGTACAGAACTGGCTGCCAGCATCGCAAAACCGGTCGAACGCACCGCCATCACATCGGAGTGATCGCCGAAAATGGACAGTCCCTGGGCAGCCAGTGAACGCGCCGCCACATGAAATACGGTGCTGGTCAACTCTCCGGCAATTTTATACATGTTGGGCAACATCAACATCAAACCCTGCGATGCTGTGAAGGTGGTGGTCAGCGCACCCGTCTGCAGCGCGCCGTGCGCTGCACCTGCCGCACCGCCTTCGCTCTGCATCTCAATGACGTCGGGAATATTGCCCCAGATATTGGCGAGTTTTTGCGCCGACCACTCATCGGCATGCTCTGCCATCGGCGACGATGGCGTAATCGGGTAGATCGCGCAGACTTCATTCACGCGATACGCAATGTGGGCAGCCGCTTCATTGCCATCCATCGTCGCCGTGATTGTGGGTTGAATGTCACTCATCCATTATCACCCGGTGTTTCGGGTATCAATTCAATCGCATGACACGGACACTGCTCGTAGCACTCTGCACAACCCGTGCACACATCGTAGTCAAATCGATAACGCTTGCCCTGCCCCAGTTTGATCACCGCGCCCTCCGGGCAGGCCCCGTAACAACCATCGCATTCAAAACAGTTGCCACAGGAGAAACAGCGCTGTGCTTCAAACTGGGCCTCCTGCGCGGACAGCCCCTGCACAACCTCATCAAAACCGGTCTTCCTCGCGTCGACCGGCAAGGTGGGCTGCAGCCGCTGGGGCGCAGTGGTCCGATACCAGACGTGCAGCCGATCAAACCCGACCAGTGGGTTTTTCTCTGCCGGGCGATAAGGGGCTTGCCGCAAGAATCCGTCTATATAGCGCGCGGCCTTTTTGCCGTGCCCGACCGCCACCGTTACGGTGCGCTCACTGGGAACCATGTCGCCACCGGCAAAAATGCCCTCGTGACCCGTCATCATCTGCGAGGAGACAACGACCGTGCCGTCGTTGCTAAACTCTATACCCGGCACCTGCTTGAGAAACCCGGTATCCGTATCCTGACCGAGTGCGAGAATCAGTGAATCGGCTTCGAGGGTTTCAAATTCGCCAGTGGCGACCGGACGGCCGTCCTCAAGAATCATTTTTTCCACTTTGACTGTGGTCTCATCAATCTCGCTTATTGTTCGCAGCCAATTGATTTTGACGCCTTCTGCAACGGCATCATCGGCCTCGAATTCATGCGCGGGCATATGCTCTCGATCGCGGCGATAAATAACGAGCGCCTCATCCGCGCCCAACCGTTTTGCCGTTCTCGCAGCATCCATGGCGGTATTGCCACCACCGTATATAGCCACACGGCGACCCAGCTTTGGCGCATTGCCGGAATCCACATCCCGCAGGAAAGTGACCGCATCGAGAATTTTTCCCGCATCGCGCGCCGGAATATGCGCCTTTTTGCCAATGTGCGCGCCGATGGCGACAAACACCGCATCAAAGTGTCCTTGCTCCTTCGCCAGCACCAGGTCCTGCACCCTGTGATTCAGCACGATTGTGACACCCATCTGCTCAATGCGAGCGATTTCGCTATCCAACTCCTCGCGCGGCAGACGGTATGCCGGAATACCAAAATGCAACATGCCACCGGCAACAGGGCCTGCTTCATGGATTTCCACTTCGTGTCCCATCCGGGTCAGATGATAGGCGGCGGACAGTCCGCTGGGGCCGGCACCCACCACCAGAACGCGCTTGCCGCTGGCGGCACCAACCACGCTCGGCACCCAGTTTTCTGCAAGCGCCATATCACCCAGAAACCGCTCCACGGCGTGAATACTCACCGGGCTGTCGACGAAGGCGCGGTTACAGCTGTCCTCACACGGGTGATAGCACACCCGGCCATGCACGGCGGGAAGAGGGTTATCTTCAACGAGCTTCTGCCAGGCCTCCTCGAATCGATTCTCCTGTGCCAGCGCCAGCCAGGCCTGAATGTTTTCTCCCGCCGGGCAGGCGTTGTTGCAGGGAGGCAGCAGATCGACATAAACCGGCTTCTGCGTTCGCAATACGCCGGTGCCCTTTCCGTGCGATGTCAGGTCCGGAGCTGGCGTCATGTCGCCTGTCATCACTGCACTCCCGAGTTCAGTTAACGGTCACTTTCTGATAGGTGGTGTTAACAAGTTAACTCCCACACAGCGATAAAATCCATCTTGTGGGCCGCGAATCGACGTTTTCATGAGGAGAATCAATTTCCTGGCCTCAGCGGAAGGTAAGGAGTTGCTCCGGCGTGTCGCTGAAATCCCGCACGACATCGTGATTGCGCACGGCGTGTTCTACCACACCCTTGGAATAGGTGTAGCACGCGCCGTGCATATTGGCATGCTCCAGGGCTGACTGCCCACTACTGCCGCTCATATCAAACAGCCGCGAGAATGCGACAAAAACGCCCTTGCTCAGGACAAACGCGGCCTCACGCGCAGCCCCCTCAAACGCATCGTTGGCCCATGCCGAAAAGCCTTTCAGCATCGGCTTACCGGCAAACGCCTGTGGTTGGACCACGGTAGTGCCGTCCAGCAGCCAGCAGTGTATCGATTCTCCATTGAGCAAGACCTCGGCCCGGGCGGGACTGCCATCCGGCGGCTGGTCAACGACCTCGACGTCATATATACGCTGGGCTTCAGCCTGTGTGGCGTGCACCAGCGCCAGCAGCGCGAGGTCGTACCAGTGCGTACAGTTGCTGCGAGGATTCACACTGGCCACGATCTCCGATACCGGCGTATCCAGTGCGATACCAATCAACCCCTGCAGGGGTTTGAGCGCCTGGCCACAGGTACTCATGGGCACACGCAGCGCTCTGCCGGACACGCCCGTCACGACCCGTCCATCGTGTTGCAGCACCACTCGAAAGCCGTGGCAATCGTCTTCCAGTTCACCGCAAACCTCGCCCGTCGCGGTCTGAACAAGGCGGATGCGACGGCGATACAGGCCGTTGCCATAATCGGGATTGGGCGGATAGACAGGGGTTTGCAAATTCATAGCGCGCTAATGGTAACAGTTTTTCCCATGCGGTCTGCAAGCGCGATCTCCTGTCACAGAAACACAATCTGCGAAAAACTATTTACTGGCAAACAGCACCGCACCTGTTAGACAATTACTCAATACAAATAACTAGATAGAGACAACGATGCTCGTTCACCACTACCTTGAGTTTTACGCCAGAAATACACCTGACTCGCCCTGCTTCAGCCATCACGAAACGACGATGAGCTATCGTGAGGTCAATGACGTTGCCAATCAGCTCGGCAACGGCTTCCTCAACCTGGGCGTACAGAAGGAGCAACGGGTCGCGATTCTGGGCGAAAACAGCATCGAGCACGGCCTGTTGTTCATGGCCGCCAGCAAGGTGGGGGCCGTCGCTGTGCCGCTCAACTACCGGCTGGCCCCGGCGGAGCTCGCCTTTATTATCGGCGACTCCAACACCCGGGCGCTGCTCGTGCTGGCAGGCATGGAAGCGACGCTCGATGCATTGCGCCCCCAACTTCCGCCCGATATTGCCATTATCACAGCCAACCAGCCCGACAGCCTGCACTGGGATGACTGGATAGCCCGCTTTGCCACGACCAGCCCATCTGTCGAGGTGGATAAAGACGAACCGTTTCTGCAGTTGTATACCAGCGGCACCACCGGTAACCCCAAGGGTGTGGTGACCTCGCACTTCAACGTCCTGCAGCTGACCATGATGAATATCATCGCCACGCCGCGGCGACCGGATGCCGGCACTGCAGGCATCCTTTGCGCACCGATGTTCCATATCGGCGGCGCCGGCTCGGTGGTGGCGAGCATCTATAACGGACAACACACACTGCTGCACCGGGTGTTCGATCCAGTGCAGGTACTGGATGACATGGAGCGATATCCGGTCACCAGTATTTTTATGGTGCCGGCGATGATCATGGCGGTGTTGCAGGTCCCCGGCATAGAGCAGAGGGATTTCAGCAAACTGGAAACCATGTTTTACGGCGCCTCCCCGATCTCGGAAACCGTGTTGCGCCGCGCGATCGAGGTCTTCAAATGTGAGTTCATCCAGATGTATGGCATGACCGAAACCACAGGTACCGTGGCCACCCTGTCGCCCGGCGACCACCGCCGGGCGCTGGCGGGCAAGCCCGAACTGCTGAGATCCTGCGGTCGCCCCTCCGTGGGAGTTGAGATCAGCATCGTGGATACCGCGGGTAATGAGGTAGACACCGGCGAGGTGGGTGAGATCCGGGTGAAATCTGACACCAACATGCTGTGCTACTACAACCTGCCCGAGGCCACCGCGGCCAACCTGACCGATGGCTGGCTGCACACCGGCGATGCGGGTTACGTGGATGACGAGGGCTATCTCTACCTCAAGGATCGTATCAAGGACATGGTTGTCAGCGGTGGCGAAAATATCTACCCGGTGGAAGTGGAGAACACACTGGCCAAACTCGAGGTGGTGGCTGACGTCGCAGTGATCGGTGTGCCCGATGAAAAGTTCGGCGAGGCCCTGCTGGCCTTTGTCGTCACCAAACCGGGGATGACATTAATCGTCGAGGAGATGGTTGAGTTTTGCCGGGACAAGATCGCAGGATACAAGATTCCGCGCCAGCTGCAGATTGTCGACGAACTGCCGCGAAATCCATCAGGCAAGATTCTGAAGAAAATCCTGCGCCAGCCCTACTGGGAAAATCGCGACAGGGACATCGGCTGATCTCAACTGCCACCTCTGGATCAGGAGCATACAACCATGCCAGACACTCGAACCGATCAATTTGAAACGCTGATACTTGAGGAGCGCGGGCAGGTAGACTGGCTGACGCTGAATCGCCCCGACTCCCTGAATGCCCTGAACCCGACCATGGTGTCAGAACTCAGGTCCTATTTTCGCGATCTCGCTGACCGTCAGGATCGCCGCATTGTCGTACTCAAGGCAGCGGGCCGGGCGTTCTGTGCCGGATTGGACCTGAAGACAGTTGGCAAGCCCGAGGAATCCCTGGCAATGGGAAGCGTGCAGGCAGGCTTGATCTCACAGCGGAACATCGCGGAGATTTATCTCGCCATGCGCCGCTGCCCGCAGCCGATTATTGCGCTGATCAACGGCGCGGCGTGTGGCGGTGGCTTTTCGCTGGCCATGGCCTCGGATATCCGGATTGCGGATACCACCGCGAGGATGAACTGTGCCTATATCCGCATTGGTCTCGGCGGCTGTGACATGGGCTCCTCCTACTTTTTGCCGAGACTGGTGGGCGCATCACTGGCGTCGGAACTGATTCTCACCGGCAAGTTTATCAATGCCGAGCGCGCGCTATCCGTTGGGCTGGTATCGCAAGTTGCCGAGGCCGGTCAGTTGGAGGCAGCCGCAGAGGAAGACATTCAGTTAATGCTGACCAATTCACCGCTGGGTTTGCGGCTGTCGAAAGAAGCGCTGAACATCAATATCGACATTGGCAGCCTCGAGGCGGCGATAGCGCTGGAAGACCGCAACCAGATTCTCTGCTCGCAAACAGCCGACACCCAGGAAGCGATGGCGGCCTTCATACAGCGGCGCACGCCTGGGTATAGCGATACCTGACCAGACAAGAACCGCAAGCAAGCCTTTAGAACTGAGCCCACGCCCGCCAGCCGCTCCTCTTCATGGACTGACCACCCTTTGATCTCCCCACAACGGCACGGCAGGTGTCAGGATTTTTTACACATCAGAAATGCAGAAAAATGTCAAACCAGAAATGAGACATGAATTCAATAACTTGCAAAAAACGGCATGAGGTTTGCCTGTTAAACGCGCTGGCTCGTTAAATTTCAGGAGGAAATTCACATGACCACGTCAAGTAGATATAAGAATACAATCGCAGCAGTCGCTGTCGCTTCAATGTCCCTGCTATCGACAAACGCTTCAGCCGCGTTGCTGGACGCCTTTGCCAATGGCGGTTTTGAGGGTTACACAGGTAACACCAATTCATTCAACAGCGCGACGCCCCCGGGCTGGACCACAACCGCTGGTACACCGGATGTTTTTAACGCGAGCACCACGTTTTCTGGCTTTGCGTGGAAGTCCAGCAGTACCGGTGGCGACTTTCTGCACGGTATAGGGTGGGATGGCCGTTCCAGCCCGTACGTTGAGAGCGCACTACAAGTCGGCCTCACAGGGTTGGACATTGGCAAACAGTACGAAATTTCGTTTGAGCAGAGTATCAGTAACTCCGTCTTCTCCGAAGCGGGCGGTTACTGGGAGGTTATTTTCGGTACCGAGAGTCATAACTCTGATGATATGCTCCTTCCGGCAAGCGGTGTAGCGGTGGACTGGACCTGGCAGACCATGATCTTCACTGCCACTTCCGAAATCCAGACACTGGAAGTCGTAGCACACAGCACGCTGGGGCCTCGCGCTGATATTGGTATTGATAGCTTCTTCCTGGGCGACCCGGGCACCAATCCGGATAACCCACCTTCAGATGTGCCGTTACCGAGTACTCTCGCCTTGGTAGGCCTCGGCTTGCTGTTGGCAGGACGACGCCGTCGCAAGGCGCAATAGCGCGCCGTTTCAACACCGGCTTTCTGGTTGCCAGTAGTATTACTGCCAGGAAGCCGGTTGCCAGCTCACTGTCGCTTATTTGCGGCTCGCTAGATACCGGACTCTGGGGCTACTGACGAAAGGGCAACAGGGGATGGCGCTCAAACAGTCTACACGCCTGCCTTTTACGTGAAATGCTGCAGGCGAGGCTTGAGCAGGATGGGCCCAAACAGCGTGGTCAACAGCACCACCAGTACCAGGGCCGAATACATTTCAGCTTCGAATATCTGGTGGCCGAACGCGAACGCGGCGAACACCAGGCCCACCTCGCCACGTGGAATCATGGCAAAGCCGATACCCCGCCGGTCGAGGCCCGGGCCGCGGACCACATAGCCGGCAACCCCTTTGGAGACAACAGCCACAAGGGTGAGGGTACCGATCAGCAGCAGCACCTGTGGATCCAGCAGCGTTTGCAACTGAACCTGCGCACCGATACCAACGAAGAAAATGGTCAGCATGATATCGCTGATGGGTTTAACCAGTTCCTCCAGCCGTTGTTTTTGCAGGGCATCCCCGACCCGGAAATCCACATCATCGAGTATCAGGCCGGCGACGAACGCGCCGATCAGGGGAGCCAGCCCCGCAAAATGGGCCAACTGGGCAAAGGACAGCGCCAGGCACAGCGCGAACCCGGTCCAGACGCTGGAGTGCTTGTTCAGTGAAATGATATGCACGACGCTGGGCATGAATTTCTGCCCGATCAGCAGCGCACAGCCAAAAAACAACAGGGCCTTGGCGACAATCCACGCGAGATCCACTGCGGAAAACTCGCCACTCACCGCCACGCTGGCGAGTACCGCCAACAGCAGGATACCCAGTACATCATCGATCACGGCGGCACCCAGGATGACCCGCGCCGAGTTCGTATTGATCATGCCGCTGTCGCCGATCACCTTGGCCGTGATGCCCACTGAGGTAGCCGCCAGCATCGCGCCGACGAACCAGCCCTTGATACCAGTGCCAAAACCCAGCACGGCCCCTGCTGCCAGTGCGAGCGCAACCGGCAACACCATGCCGGTGACGGCCACTGCGAGAGCGTTGCTGCCAACCCTGATTAGCGCGCGCATATCCGATTCCAGGCCGACGATAAACAGCAGCAGGATCAACGCCAACTCCGAGGAATAGACCATAAACTCGCTGGAGCGCAATAACGTGCTGAGATCAAAATCGATGCCCACCAGAGCCAGGTTGCCCAGCAGGATGCCGGCATAGATCTGGCCGAGAATCTCGGCCATGCCCATGCGCTCAAACAGGAAGCCGCAGATATCGGCCAGCGTGATCATCAGAATCAACAGCAGGCTGGTGCGGGTGAATGTCTCGCTAATCCCGCTGGCCGATGCGACCGTCGGCAGCAGTGTGGCCACCACCAGCAGACAGGCTACTCGCCTAGCCCTCGTTGCCCTGTGCGCCATTCACCGCCTCGCTGTTTGGAATTATGCGCTCTATTGTAATCGAAGAGCAGGCTTTGCGGGTGATAACTCAGGCCGCCCTCATCCCGGCCTCCTTCCCGGGCATCAGACTCGGCGCAGCGCGAGCAATACCATGGGCACGACCAGCAGGGCAGCCATCAGGCCAGCCCAGATTCCCTTGAAGATGGCGTAGTTCAGGGGACTGACATGACTCACACCCAGCAGATAGAATCCCAGCAGGGTCAACGGAGCAATGATACAAATACCGAACAGGCCGAAGATCAGGGCGCTCTTGAAGGTGCCGGCGGGCAGTCGGTCAGCCACGCGCTGCATAAAGGAACTGGCGCCCAGGTAAATGGGCTCCAGCTTGCCCTTGTTGAGCTTGCCCCGCTGCAGCGGGATGATGATCAGGGCGACGATGAAGGGCAGGATAAAGGCGGTGGCAAGCACGTCCACGGCGAAACTGTGGTCGCCACCCCAGGCCAGGGCAGGGCCACTTTTCAGCAAAAACCAGGCGATTACGCCATTGAAAATGGTATTGGAAACCCCGCCCACGAGAATCTCGTGTCTGAGGTGTTGCCTGGCTGCTGAAATCGTCATGCTCGCGCCTTGTATTGGACCCGCTGTCCTGCCTGATCATGGCACAACACCCGGGCCGCAGGCATGGGCTCAAGCGGCCAGAATGGTAGACATTAGCCGCCATGGGCGCACCGCGTGGCAATTTGTCGTCCGCCACATTTCGTCCAGGGGGATCCCGGTAAGGAAGGCTTAACCGCGTAAAGACCCGCGGAGCCGGAAGTCGTGGAGATGATAATCCCGCCAGTGAAGTAGTATCGGGCCGGCACCAGAATTTCTCGCCAAACCGGTGGCGAGATTCCTGTCAGTTCTACCCTGATTCGAAGCAGATGGGACATCACTACTTCTCTATGATATCGATGCGGGCAGCACGAAACATTTGCAGCATACGCCCAACCTCTGTGGCTGCCAGGGTAGTGCCGAGATCATCGTAAATCTCTCCGATCATGTCTTGAAAAGCGATGAGACGGATAGGATTACCGCCAAGAGCAGCAATGAAAGGCTGGTGGGCTTCCCAAACCTGCCGATCCCCTTTGACATGTGCAACAGCCAGACAGTAGGTGAACTTGTCTGTGCCGGTGGCATCTCTTACAGCGCTCACAAAGGCCTCCGACCATTTAGGGACGCAAAGCTCGCGAAAGGACTGCCACGCCTTTCGTCCCCGAACGGTTTTATCGTGCAAAATGGCATCAATTTCCGAAGCTGGATTAAAACCGCTTTGCCAGCTTTTGCAGCTCACTGCCATAACGGCTTCCGGCCCCGAGAGTCTGGGATGGATCGCGAGCACATCGATGTCGCTGTGATTCGAATCCTTATTTAAAACAAAATCCGGATGATCCTTGCGCGGCAAGAATTTGATATTGTGCTGGACGAAATATCCCTTATGGACGAGATACTCCTCGACGATCTGCTCCAATATGTCTTCTTTGGTGGCCACGATTCACTGTCCTTATCGTTATCGATCCACCCTATCAGCAATTCTCCAAAGCGCAAGGGATGGACTGGACAGACTCAATGCTCGTTAATTCCGGGCTTTGCGCTTAGGCTTTTCAGTCTTCTTTCGCTGATTTCGTAATCCCCGAGATGCGCCCTCATCAGGCTTTTCCAGAGCCTGCCGTGATTGGGCGCGAAGAAGTGCAGGAGTTCATGCACAATCACGTAATCCCAGAGATCCTGGTCGAGCTCCAGCAATTCCGCGTTGAAATTCAGGTGGCCATTCGTCGAACAGGAGGCCCATTTGTTGTGCATGGGCCGCACGCCAAGCCAGATAATGTCCACTTCCAGCTTCACAGCCCACTCCCGGACGCGGCGCTTGAAGGCGTGTTTCTGCCTCGCTGATTTTGAGATTCTAGAGTCGATTTGCCTTCTCCAGAAGAGAGAACAGTTCATCCACCAGGGCGCTGACCGCAGTGAGATCTTCGGTTTCAGCGAAGATGGCGAAGGTGACTTTCTTGCGCAACTCGCGCATCGCATTCTCGCTCCGCCGCCAGTTCGGAAAGTCGGTGAAGGCGTTACGAATTTTCCGGCTGACATCCTCAGCGTTGGCTATCTGGGCGTCGAGTAGGGTGCGGTAGACAAAATAGGTCAAGCCATCGAACGATTTCTCAGCCTGCACCTTTTTCCTGGCCTCGTTACCCGCTACTTCCCGCAACAATTCCTCCAGCGCTTCGGCAGTACTGGTCTGGCGATTCTCAAAACTCTCCTGGACCGCCCTGGCACGCTCACCCATAGCGATAAGATAGGGATCATCACTACTTTCGTCTGCCAACCTTTCGATGCTTTTGATCAGGTTGATGACCTTGGTGCTGTCACCACGATTCATCTTATTGATCAGCTCTATCGTTTCGGCATTGATCTCGAGGATCTCATCCAGGTTGCCTACGCCGTAACTCCCTATCTTATCCTGCACGAGTTGATTGGTTTTAGCCTGAAAGTCCCGATCCACCATCACCGTCTTCGTGTACGCCTTGCGTACCACTTGATAGATCGACGATAGGGTTGCGTAGTCGTCAATGAATGGGCGGAGGAAGGCGTCGGGCGAGATGATTTCGTAAAGCATCTCTATCTCTTTGTATTCTTTGAAGAACTCCTTGCGCCGCTCGGGATCTCGAAAATGCTCGACGAGAATTTCGATATCCGTATCGACGAAATTGTTTTCAATTAGGCCAAGGTAGTCCGGCGCTTTCGAGGCCATTTTGTTCTGAAACAGAACCTTCAGCAGCTGCAGGTCCTTGACGATGGCGTTGATTTCCTCACTGTCGAAGGCCAGGGCTTTTTCCAGCTTGTCGAAGATACCGACAAAATCGAGCACGAAGCCGTGAGGCTTCACCATTTCCTGGGCCTCGTTCTCATAGGGCCGGTTCACCCGGGCGATGGCCTGCAGCAGGGTGTGGTCGCGCATTGGCTTGTCGAGATACATGGCATAGAGCACGGGCGCGTCGAAGCCCGTGAGTAGTTTCTCGGTGACAATGAGAATCTTCGGCAACTGGTCGAGCTTGCCAAAGCTCTTGCGGATCTGTCGCTCTCGCTTCGAGTCGAGGTGAAATTCTTTCAGCAGGGCGGAATCGTTATTGCTCCCGGTGTACACGACCTCGGAATACTCGGCGGGCAGGAACTGGTCCAGAGCGTGCTTGTAGTGAGCACAGGCCTCCCGGTCGACGCCGACCAGGAACGCCTTGTATCCCAGCGGTTCGACATTCTCCTGGTAATGGCTGGCAACAAACTTTGCCACCTGTTGTATGCGCTCCTTGCCCTTGAGGAAATTCTTCAGGTTCACCGCTCGCTCGAGAATCTTGTTCAGCTCCGCGATATCGGCCACGCCCTCGGCTTCGGCGAGGGAGAGAAATTCCTTGTCCAGGGTCTCGTGAGGGACGAGCATCTCGTTGGGGGCCAGTTGGTAGTAGAGCGGCAACGTGGTGCCGTCCTCGATGCTGTCGGCGATGGAATATTTGTGCAGGTAGCCCTGATCGTCCTCGCAGCCGAAGGTCTTGAAGGTGCCCTTGCCATAGACAGTCTTGTCTACCGGCGTGCCGGTGAAGCCGAGGTAGGTCGCGTTCGGCAGCCCTGCCATCAGGAAATTGCCGAGGTCGCCGCCGGTGGTGCGGTGGGCTTCGTCGATGAGGACAAAGATGTTCGAGCGCGTGTTGAGATCCGCCGGCATGTCGCGGAACTTGTGGATCATCGTCACGATGATGCCCCGGTAGTCCTCCTTCAGCAGTTGGTTGAGCCGGGCAATGCTGCTGGCGTGCTCCAGGTTGGCCAGGCCCAACGCGGTGAGGTTCTTGAGCATCTGGTCTTCAAGCTCGTTGCGGTCGATCATCAGCAGCACGGTGGGCTTGTCTGCCTCGGGCGCGCGGAACAGCCGTTCCGCCGCCTTGATCATGGTGAAGGTCTTGCCGCTGCCCTGGGTGTGCCAGACCAGGCCCCGGGTACGAGCGGGGTCGAGGGCGCGCTCAACGGTGGCGTCCACCGCGCCAGTCTGGTGCTGGCGCAGGATGTACTTGTTCAGTTCCTCGTCCTTCTCGGCAAAGACGATGTAGTCCTTTAAGAAGGCAAGTACCTGGGGAATAGCGCAGAAGCTCTTCACCTTGGCTTCCAGCTTGCCGACCTCCTCGTCCTTCCAATTAAAAATGTTTCGCCGCACCGTGTTCCAGCTCACCCCGTAGGAAAAGCCGATGGCGTCGGTGGCGGTGAAAAGTTGCTGCGACACGAACAACTCAGGCGTCTCGCGATGGTAACGGCGGATCTGGTCCACCCCCAGGGCAATCGCCTCGTCCTTGTTGGCATTCTTGCACTCGATCACCAGCACCGGGATGCCGTTGATGAGAAAGACGACATCCTCCCGCGTGCCGTAGTGGCCGTTGTGAAAGGCCCACTCCTCAGTGACTTCAAACACGTTGTTCGCCGGGTTGCCGTAATCGATCAGGATCAGGTCGCGCTCGCGCTTCTCCTCATGATCAAAGAACTTGCCCCGGTTGCGCAGGTGCTCGACGAATTCCCGGTTGCCGTGGATGTCGGTGTGGAGATGGCGGAACTGCCCGAGCAACGCGCCCTCGGCCTCGGCATAGCGCGGGTTGAATTCCCGCACTTTGGTGTAAAGCAAGTCATCGAAGAAAAGCGAGCGGTTTTTGGCGCGAACGGCGGGAGGTGCATCCGGATCGAACCCGCGTCGTTGCTCGGCCTCCTCGCGGGAGACAAATGTCCACCCGATCTCCCCCGCATAAGCGAGGATGCGAGCCTGCACCGTTTTATGCTCGCTAGGCTTCACGCGCCCTGCCCCTCCAGTTCCGGCAGATTGAACAGCAGCGCCACCAGCTCATGATTTATATAGTAGTTCTCCCGGCCCAGGCGTTGCTTGCTAAGAATGCCATCCTTTGCCAGCGTGTCCAGATAGCGCGTGGCGGTGGCACGCGAGACGCCAAGATCGCGCTCCAGAAAAGCCACTTTGGTATAGGGGTGCTGAAAGATATTGTTGATCAGGTCCTGGCTGTAGAAGCGGTAATCCCTGCGAATCCGCTGTTTGTGCTGTTGTAACAACACGGCGATGCTCTGCACCAGTCCGCTGGTGTGTCGCGCCGTTGCAGCGACACCGCGCAGCATGTACACCAGCCAGTCCTCCCAGCCGTTGGTGTCGCGCACCCGTTGCAGGCCAGCGTAGTATTCCGCCTTGGTCTGGCTGATATAGCGGCTGAGGTACAGGATAGGTGTATCCAGCAGTTGCTCCTTCACCAGATACAGAATATTGACGATGCGCCCGGTGCGACCGTTGCCGTCATAGAAGGGGTGAATGGTTTCAAACTGATGATGGATAAGCGCCATTTTCACCAGTGGGTCCAGCGGGCTTTCGGCGTGCATAAACTGTTCAAGTTCAGCCATAAGCGCCCCAACCTGCAACGGCGAAGGCGGCTCATAGACCACCGCCCCGCTCTGCTCATTTTTCAACACAGTGCCGGGTGTTTTGCGAAAACCCGCGGCATTGCCTTCCAGCTCTGCCTGCACCTCGAGGATGGTATTGAGGGTGAGCAAGCCGCTTTCCCGCACCTGCCGAAAGCCAATGTCCAGCCCCTGCGCGTAATGCGCCACCTCCTTGCTGATGGGGTCGGCATGCTGCGGTTGAATCTGGTATTTGTAGAGCGCGTCCTGCGTGGTGATGATGTTCTCGATCTCCGAACTGCTCTGCGCCTCCTGCAGCGACAGCGTGGAAACCAGCAACCCCTCATTGGGAATCGAGCGCGCCAGCCCCTTGAGCTCCGCCAGGTAACGGTGGGCCGGCACTAGTGCCCGCAGCACGGCAGGCGTTTCCAGCTGCTGCGTTGGGGGAAATGCGATGGGGCGGTAGGCGCTCACAGTTCTCCTTCTTATGGGCTTATAGGCACCGCAATTGCTCAAATATAGCCCTTTTTGAGAAGAATGCCTATTTGCTTCTCATTTTTGGCGTTTTATGAATTCGGTAGGAGTGGGCTATATCCAGGGGCATTTCCGGCCTTTAGCACGCTCGTAACACACCATCAAAACCAACCTAACTATATGTTTTATATTGATATATTTGTTTAATACTGTATATTTAACCAGTATTTAAAAAGCCACACAGGACTCCCCCATGGACCAATTCCCTGTTCCCTCTATCCAGTCAGATGCCCGCAAACTCGCCACACTGGAAGACGAAATCACCGAACTCGCCGCACACCTCAACGCCGCGACTTACCGCCTGTTAACACTGATCCGCGAATTCGACGAGCGCCACGGCTGGAGCGGTGCGGGCATGAAATCCTGCGCCCACTGGCTCAACTGGAAATGCGGCATCGCTATCGGCGCAGCGCGCGAAAAAGTGCGCGTCGCTCACGCCCTCAATGATCTACCGCAAATCAGCTCGGCGCTACGCGGCGGCAAGGTCAGCTTCTCCAAGGTGCGCGCAATGACCCGCGTCGCCACGCCACAGAACGAGGATTACCTGCTGATGATCGCCGACCACGGCACCGCCGCCCACGTCGAGCGCGTGGTGCGCAATTACCGCAGGGTAAAACGCAGTGAAGCGCTGGAACGCGACAAACAGCACCACGCCCTGCGGGAACTCACCTGGTATATCGACAGCGATGGCAGCTACGTACTCAAGGCGCGCATGAGCCCGGAGCAAGGTGTCCGCTTCGCGCAGGCACTGGATGCCGCAACAGGCGCAATCCATGAAGAACAGCGCAACGCTGTAGAAAACGTTCCCGCGGAAACGCCTAACGGCAGTGAAACCCCCATCGCCGCCCGCCGCGCTGATGCACTGGAACGCATCGCCGACAGTTACCTCAGCAATTCAGAGCAAGCGGTGAACGGCGGCGACCGCTGCACGCTCCATATCCATACCGATATCAATACCCTGCAAGCAGACGGCGACGGCGCAGAAGCCGAACTGGAATCGGGCGGATGCATGTCTGCGAACGTGTGTGCGGAAACATCCCGCCGCCTCGCCTGTGACTGCGGCGTGGTGCACTGGCTGGAAG
>TARA_R110002124_G_scaffold53558_3_pt1 | contig 15703 bp, 12 predicted proteins | sample TARA_R110002124 | Tara Oceans TARA_R110002124 (sample SAMEA4397445) | marine metagenome | biome: Polar Biome; feature: [SRF] surface water layer (ENVO:00010504); material: water (ENVO:00002006), including particulate matter (ENVO:01000060) such as... | depth 5 m | reverse complement strand
TAATATTTCTCCTTATCCGGTTATGCCTCTGGAAAGCTGAGAACCGCAGAGGGCCTGAAAGGCCCCTTTTGGCACCGGTATGAGTGCTTTCCATGTGGAATGTGGGTGCCGTTAAGGCGAAGCCGGAGAAAATGCAACCATAAAACAGGCCACGCCGGACAAAAGCCGCGCTGAATCGCCGCAACCCCGATTCAGGTCCTGCCCAAGTTGGTTGCCTTGCGATGGTCCGAAAGTCCCAGCTGCGTGAAATTCTTAAAGCTTTCCAGGATGTCGGCCATATATTCCTGCGAATTCCAGTGCACCGTGACAGCACCGATCGCGTTGAACGAGAAGGCCATCAGCAAATCGCCGGCGATTTCGGTCTTGGTATTTCCGGGTAGATCGCCATTCTCGACAGCCTCCTGTAAAAGCGATCGGAACACCTGGCCAATATTGTTTCGCGCCTTGCGGATCGCCTCAAATTTTTCGGGATCGCGAGCCAGTTTGATCTGGGTGGTACTGCTCAGGACCTGGATGCCGGGATTGGCCTTCAGATCTTCTCCCAGAGCCACCAGTATTTTCTCCAGCCTTTCTTTCCAGTCCCCACTCCCGTTCATCACCTGTGATAGGCGCGAGCTGGTATTTTCCATCATTCGCAGAACGGTTTTTGTGAAAAGCTCGTCCTTTGATTCATAATGATTGTAAATCGCCGAACTGGTGATACCGGCCTCTCGCGCGATCATCCGCATATTCACCTCCGAATAGTCATATCTGGCAAAGAGAGCGGATGCCGAATCCATGATTTTCGATTTCGTGACTTCAGTTGAGCTGCCCTTGGGACGCCCTAATGTTCGCTTTTTGCGTCGGCTTTGACTATTCGCTTCGATCAGGAAACTCCTCCGGCCAGCATATTATGAATGGTCCCCAGGTTCATACCATACCGGAGAACTATAGGCCCTCTCTTGAATATAGGCAGGATATTCCGACGAGATTTTTATTTTATATCGTTCGGCATCATAAGCCGTCCACCGCCTGGACGGCAATTGGAGCACCCGCACATAATAGAAGGCATAGTCTTCGGCATTGAAATCCGGGTCACTCCAGAAAACGGAAAATTCGGGATTCCCGTTGGCGCTACTGGTCAATGCAACGTCATAGACCTTTTCTTTCAACTCGCCATTTGACGTGCGCCAGCCCTTCACAATTTGTACACGTTGCAAATTGACATCCTCCGGATCTTTCAGGGCTTTTACGAGGAAAGTGGGCGCCCGCCCATGCTTTCCGGAAGACAATACCCCGCCCATCGGAACTCCGTTTCCATAGCCCCATTCGGCAAAGGATTTTCGCTTGAGATCATCTGCCGCAAAGCTCCAACCCGCGAACAGCCGTAATTTGATGCGCGGTCCGGTTGTCGCATAAATCTCGCGGCGCTTTATGGCATCAAATAGCTCTGTCCGCGTATTGGCCCGTGCCCAGATACCCGTGTAGCCGGAAGCGGTCAGCTTGGCGTTGGGCCATAGCGCGTGCCCCATCTTGCTGGACGAGCGTACCGCAGAAGGCTCCGAGTCCTTGAACTTCCCCCAGAAGTTATTGTCGTCCGCAGTGGACAGGGCGGTGTGCGTGTCGGTCGAGCCCATCAGCCCGAACTGATAGGGATTTGCCCCCAGTTTCGCCTGATAGGACAGCCCTTTTTTCAGACCGCTGCGGGCATATTCGCCTGCCAGCATCTTCTTGCGCAAAACAGGGTCATTGGGTTTTGGTTTGAGCGAAATGTCGGTTTCGTCCCAGGTTTCGAAATCCGCGAATTCATCGTCTGGCGACAATAATGGATGCGCTTCCCCGTCACCCTTGACCTGGGTAACTTCATAGACGGGCTCCCAGCGCATGCGCGTTTTTGCATAATCCGTCGTCAACCGCTTTCCCGACAAGGTGGTATCATCGAACATCAGCCCGCCGGACAGATTTCCATTATGCGCGATGGCGAGTACATTGCCCCTGGTCGAACGCTCATATTGATCTAGGAACTCCCACAGCCGTTCGGGGTCATCGCTTTCGAGCGCGGAGAACGGGATTATCTGGCCGGTTTTTTCCGGCCCGTCCCTGAACACGACAACCCGGTGCATGTTGCGGCCACCCGGCATGGAGGTCCATTCATAACCGGCAAAGGCGGTGAACTTGCCCGGATCATTATATCGCTCTGCAACATCCACGACATATTTCCAGACGGTTTTTGTAAACGCCTTGCCGGGCACTTCCTGGGGTCGCACGCCTGTCACCATGGCGACATATTCGTCCATGATCGGCCCCATGCCTTCGGCATTTTTCAAATATCCCTGCCATCTTTTTCCGAGGGTGGTGGAGAGCGCCGCTTTGCTTCCGTCTTGAATGCCGGTGAGCAACCCAAGATATTCCGCATGATCGGCGACCATCAGAAAATCCAGCGGACGACTCAGTTTCGCCCGCTGGCCAGACGAAGTCTGCACTTCTTCACCCCGGGCAAATCGGTAGGCGGCTTCGGGGCCCAAATTCTGGTTGCCGAAACTGTTGCTGTCAAAAGACAGGTTGGAGTGCACATGCAGGTCCCCCCAGTAGACATCATCTGGCACGGGCGAGACCTCGACATCTATCGCGGCATCATTTTCCGATGCCAGGGTTCCGGCGTTCTGGCATCCGGCCAACCCCAGCGTCGCCGACGCGATCAGCAAGGCAATCATTCTATCGGGCAACGGCATCGGTCTCTCCTGACTGAACTGATCTGACACCCGGAACACCGCTCGCACGACCCCCGCCTGTCAGTTTTGATGATGGGCCATACCAATAAATGATCGTATATTCATTTAATAGAAGAGATAGGGATATGCCTGTCAACAAAAGCAAGGGGGAGAAGAATTATGGTTTCCAGAACACGCGCATTCAAAACCAAGCTGGCCTACGGGACCATGCTCGGCGCCATCGCATGCAGCACTCCTGCCCTGGCCCAACAGGCCACGGATGATCAGGTTGAAGACGATAGCAATATCATTGTCGTGAGCGGTCGCCTGCGCGGCGATTCCGAATCCGTTCAGGACGTGCCGCTTGCCGTCACCGTGATCAGCACCCAACAGCTCGGTGCCCAGGGCGCCCTGAATATCGAGGATCTGGAAACGCTTTCCCCCAGCCTCGTCATCGACCCTGTCGCAGCAGGCCCGGGTGCAGGTGCAATCTCCCTGCGCGGCGTCAGCTTCGAGGATGTGGAGAAAAGTTTCGAACCCACTGTCGGCGTCGTGATCGACGGGGTCTTTACCGGCACCAATACCGCCCAGCTCACAAATGCATTCGACTTTGAAACGATCGAAGTGTTGCGGGGACCGCAAGGCACCTTGTTTGGCCGCAACACGATTGGCGGTGTCATCAATGTATCGCGCACGCGGCCGACCAAAGAATTTGGTCTGCGCGCCGAAACAACCTTCGGGAACTACGGCCGGGAAGAATTCAACGCCGTACTGAATATCGGAGACAGCGATGTATTCGGTGCAAAATTCTTCGCCTCGGACCGCACATTCGACGGCTATTACAACAATGTCACACTGGGGCGCCGCACCGGAGCAAACAGCATCCGGAATGTTGGCGGTACAATCCTGATTGAACCAAGCCCGGATCTCGAAATATTGCTGACCGCCGAATTCACCAAAATCGGGGGGGATCCGGCCGTGTCCTCACTTTCCCTAACGGGCGAGGCAATTTGTGGCATTCCTGCGGTTGCGGCACAATGCAACCGCAACACGGAAGATGATCTGTACACGGTTTTCAGCAACACGCTCGGCAGCACCGATTTCAATGAGGATGCGTATTCCGCGCGGATCAATTATGATTTCGGCGACTTGACCATTTCGTCTATCACCGCGCTCAAAGATTCCGATGAACTGGTCATTCAGGACTTTGACGGAACTTCCATTCCGTTCTTTACCACCAGCCGTGCCCAGCAATATCGCCAGTTCAGTCAGGAGCTGCGTCTCGCCGGAGATTTCACCGAAGGATTCAGCGGCGTCGTCGGACTGTTCTATTTCAACAATGAATATCAGTTGCAGCAAACGACAACCCTGCCCACTGGCTTTGCCCTGCCCGCTGAAACGGATCACGAAACCAAATCCTATGCCGCCTTTGGCGACTTTGATATCACCCTGACCGACCAGCTTCGCCTGAGTGTCGGCGCGCGGTATTCCACAGACAAGAAACGGTATACGCGCTCGATCTTTGCCGGACCGGGACCGCTTCTCGCCCTCTCCAACAAGGACAAATGGAGTCAGTTTACGCCACGCGTCAGCCTCGACTATCGCTTCAACGACGATATTCTTGTCTACGGATCCTATGCCCGCGGTTACCGGTCCGGTGGCTTTAACGGTCGCGCCAACAGCCCGACTTCCGTCGCTGTGTCCTTTGGTCCGGAAACGGTGGATTCCTTCGAAATCGGTGCAAAGACCACATTCGCAGACGGCCGTGTCACGCTCAACATGGCAGGCTTCTACACCAAATATAACGACAAGCAGGAAGATGTGGTTCAGGCCACACCACCAGGCTCTCCCAATCCGCAGGAAACCGTAACCCTGAACGCGGCAACGGCCTCCATATTGGGTGCGGAAATTGACATGCGTGCCGAGCTATTCGACGGCTTTACGATAGTCGGGTCACTCGGTTTGCTCGATGCGAAATATGATGATTTCTTCATCGACCTGAACCTTGATGGTGTGCAGGATCCGGGCGAAGATGCGTCAAGCCGGGAATTGCGCCGGGCGCCGAATGTGTCTGTCTCGATTGCCGCCAATTACGAGCTGGCGGTTACCGACAGTGACAGCCTGAACTTCAATGCAAAATACAGCACGACGAGCTCGTATCAAACTACTATCGTAGCAGCGGCGGGCAATTTCGGACAGAATGATCCGCGCGGCCTGCACCAGTCTCAGGACGATCTGTCTGCATCGATCACCTATACGCATACATTTGTTGATGACTCAGAAATATACGTGCGCGCTTTCGGACGCAATCTGGCCGATAATCGCGGGCTGGGTTCCGCTCTGCCTGTTGCCGGACTGTTTACATTCGGAACCGGAATTGCACCGCGCCAATATGGCGTGACGGTCGGGTTTGACTTCTGATCATCGAAAACCGGTCATAGCGACGCCGGATATGGAAACATGGCGCTAACGATTTGCGTTCCCAAAACGCTACCTCGAGGGTTCTGCTTGTCAGAGCCCTCTTTTTTTGGATCACCGGATATCGCCACAATGCAGAACCGCGGCGCAATTCAGCGGACCCGTCAGTGCTACTTCAAATAATGCTTGACAACGAGAACAGATATGGAACATTAAGAGTTCATTGATAGAACATATGGGATTGTCACATGCTCGGTATCGCTATTTCTTCCTTTTTCGCGCTCGCATTATTCGGCTCCATCACCGTGATCGCGCTGATGTTTGCTCAATATCGGGACAGGATTGCCAGCGTGATTGAATCGGAGCTGGGATCCGAGCGGGAGGGCGCCGCTATCGCTTCATTGCCCTATCGTCACCGGACCGTCAAAGCGCCGCAGCTTATGAACCAGCATCGCTCGCTGCAGCCCGCTCCGCTGCGCGTTGCCGCTTGACCTTGGCATAGCTCCGGACGCTGAACGGTATCAAGATCAGATAGCCGATACTGATCGCGGAAAGCATGATCCATGGAGAATTGATCAGCGCAACGCCGATCAAAGCAATGATAGCGATCGCTTCCAGTCTGATATTCTTGCGCAACCGGAGGGAGGACCAGCTGAACGTCGCCGTGTTCGACAGCATGAGAAATGCAATGAGTACGATCCAGGGCGCCACCAACGCATAATGGCGAAAGAATTCTTCGTCCGTGATCATCCATAAATATAGCGGCAGCATCGCCAGTCCGGCACCCACGGGTGCCGGGATTCCCGTCAGAAATCCGGCGGACTTGTGCGGCTGGTCATCAGCGTCGATCAGGGCATTGAACCGTGCCAGCCGGAGCGCGCAGGCGACAACCATAGTGAGCGCCAGCACCCAGCCGAATTGCGGCATATATTGCGTCGACCAGAGAAACATGACCAGCGCAGGAGATACACCGAATGCAATCACATCCGACAGTGAATCCAGTTCCGCACCAAAGCGGCTTTGCGCATTCAGCAGACGGGCGATGCGGCCGTCCAGGCCGTCCAATATCCCTGCCAGAACGATCGCTGCGGCAGCCAGCACCCAATTGTCCATATAGGCGAAACGGACACTGCTCAGGCCGACGCAAAGCGCCAGCGCAGTAACCGCATTCGGCACGAACGCGCGCAGCGGGATGCCGCGCTCTGGCTGCTTCAACGAACCTTTTCCAGCCATCAGCCTTGCCGCAATCCGCTATCAGGCCGACCGGTGATCATTGCCCCACACCTTCGATCTCTTTCATCTCGCCAACCACTGCAAGGACAGTTTCACCGGCGATTGACCGTTGTCCGAGCACGACATTGGGCGTTGTTCCCTTGGGGAGATAGACATCGACCCGGCTGCCGAATCGAATCAGTCCGATTCGCTGTCCGGCTGCAACAAAATCACCTTCCTTGACAAAAGACATGATCCGGCGTGCCACCAGACCGGCAATCTGGGTAAAACCGACTTTCAGGCCATCATTGCGTTCTACCAGAAAATGCTGCCGTTCATTTTCTTCACTCGCCTTGTCGAGGTCGGCATTGAGAAATTTGCCGGAAATATAGGCCTGACGCTTTACCGTGCCTTCGATCGGCGTGCGATTGATGTGCACATCGAAAACGCTCATGAAAATCGAAACCCGGATCAGCTCTTCGTCCCCGAGTCCACCCTCGCCCTGCAATTCGACCGGCGGCTTCACCGGCATTATCAAATTTACCAGGCCATCGGCGGGCGCGACGATATATTTCTCGTCTAGCGGCGTCACCCGTTTCGGATCCCGGAAAAACGCCAGTACCCAAGCGGTAACACCCGCCATCGGCCAAGCCAGGGTCTCCCACGCCATCAGCGCAAAAAACACGGTTATAACCGCAGCGATTACCGCAAATTTGCGGCCTTCAGGATGCACCGGGGGAAAAGACCATTTGGCTTCTCCCAGCCCCTTGTTTGAATATTTTTCGATTGCCATGAATGCTACTTAGGGACCGGTCAGAGTTCTGACAACACTCCCGTTGATATATTGAAATTTCGGTATCGGCATTTCGCAAAGCCACGGGCCACAGATCTCCGCAACTCTAGGTTGAACAAATGCCAATCTTTGCTAAGAGGCTGGCAACATCATTCCTCCCTTGTGTTCCCGTTTCAGGAAAGAATTACACGATATGTCGAAAATCAAGGTCAAAAACCCGGTCGTCGAAATTGACGGCGACGAAATGACGCGGATCATCTGGCAATGGATTCGCGAACGGTTGATTGAACCCTATCTCGACATTGACTTGCATTATTATGATCTCTCGATCGAAGTTCGCGATGATACCAACGACAAGATCACGGTTGATGCCGCAAATGCGATCAAGAAACACGGCGTCGGCGTAAAATGCGCGACGATCACGCCGGACGAAGACCGGGTCGAGGAATTTGGTCTCAAGCGGATGTGGAAATCGCCCAATGGTACAATCCGCAACATCCTCGGCGGCGTTGTATTCCGCGAACCGATCGTGATCGACAATGTCCCCCGCCTCGTGCCGGGCTGGACCGATCCTATCGTGGTCGGCCGTCATGCCTTTGGCGACCAGTATCGCAGCACCGATTTCAAGGTCCCCGGCCCCGGCAAGCTGCGTCTGATCTGGGAAGGCGACAATGGCGACACGATCGACGAGGAAGTGTTCCAGTTCCCGTCCCCCGGTATCGCCATGGCGATGTACAATCTCGATGACTCGATTCGGGATTTCGCCCGCGCCTCGATGAATTACGGACTGAACCGCGAATGGCCGGTCTATCTGTCGACCAAGAACACAATCATGAAAGCCTATGACGGGCGCTTCAAGGATCTGTTCGAGGAAATCTTCCAGGCAGAGTTCAAGGACAAGTTCGACAAGGCGGGAATTACCTACGAACATCGCCTGATCGATGACATGGTGGCTTCGGCACTGAAATGGAGTGGCAAGTTTGTCTGGGCCTGCAAGAATTATGATGGCGACGTGCAGTCGGACACGGTTGCGCAGGGCTTTGGTTCGCTCGGCCTGATGACTTCGGTATTGATGACCCCGACCGGCGATTGCGTCGAGGCCGAAGCGGCGCACGGCACCGTCACCCGCCATTACCGCCAGCACCAGCAGGGCAAGGCGACCTCGACCAACCCGATCGCCTCGATCTTTGCCTGGACGCGCGGCCTGATCTATCGCGGCAAGTTCGACGATACGCCTGATGTAACGCGTTTCGCCGAAACTCTGGAGCGGGTCTGCATCCAGACCGTCGAAAATGGTGACATGACCAAGGATCTCGCGATCCTGATCGGCCCCGACCAGTCATGGATGACGACCGAACAGTTTTTCGAGGCGGTTCGTTCGAATCTCGAAACCGAGATGCAGAACTGGAAATAGTCATTCCGTCCGGCTGGCGGCTTCGGGTGCGTGGACATCCTCTCGCCCGAAGCCCAGCCCGACAATCCGCCCCGGGATACGGCGCAAAAGTGCCACCCGGTTCAGCACCCGCAACAGCAAAAACGGCTTCTCGATTGGCCGAGTGCGTCGCAACAGCGGCGCGATCACGCGGTCCTGCGCGAGCTTCTGAAAGGCCTGCATCCGCCGCACCGGCTTGATCCGGCGGCGATAAATCTGTTCCAGCAACGGGTCAGGACTGCTTCCTCTCGCCATGGGCGCGGCCAGCACATTGGCAGCGGTCACTGCGTCCTGAACGGCGATATTGATGCCGACGCCGGCAATTGGTGACATCGCATGCGCCGCATCACCTATCGCCAGAAAACCAGGGCTGTGCCAGCGCTCCAACCGATCCAGTGCCACTTCCAGCATCTTGACCTGATCCCAGCTGCGGATCTGATCGAACGCTGAAGCCAAATCCGGTACCAGAGACCGCAGACTGTCGCGGAAGGTCTCCAGCCCGGCCGCTCTCACCCGGTCTGCCTGTCCTTTGTTGAAGACAAACGCACACTGATAATAGTCCCCCCGGTCGATCATCACCATGAACCTGCCTGCCTGCACAGTGCCGAAAACATCCCCGCCATGGGCGCCCGGTTTGTCGATCCGGAACCAGAAGACATCCATCGGCGCGCCGATCTTGCGCAGTGGCAGCGCCGCCTTGCCGCGCAACAGCGACCGCCTGCCGTCGGCAGCAATCACCAGTCTGGCGTATAATTTATCACCGCTTCGAGTCTCGACACCACAAACGCGCCCTGACCCGTCCCGGACAAGATCAACCGCTTCGCTGGCCATATGCAGGTCGAAGCCGGGATATTGATTTGCCTTGCCGGCAATGAAATTGAGCAAGTCCCATTGCGGCATCATCGCGATATAGGGTGCCGCCACCGGCAATTGCCGAAAGTCGATAACCTTCATCTTGCGACCGGCAATATGAATGGAGGCCTGATCCACCCGGCTGTGCGGCAAACGAAGCAATTCCTCAAGCAGCCCCAGCTGATGGAAAAGTTCCAGCGTCGACGGATGCACCGTATCTCCCCTAAAATCGCGGAGGAAATCCGCGTGTTTCTCCAGCACAGCCACTGTCAGTCCGGCACGCGCGAACAACAATCCTGCCATCATCCCCGCTGGACCGCCGCCAACAATCAAAATATCGTGTTTATTGGGATTCATTGACCCTCTCCACAATGTAAGCTGCTGACAAATAGCATGCTTCGTATATAGAGTCCTCCCATGCACAGTCCGCTCGACAATCCCGCCTTTATCGACGCCATCGTGATTCTCGGCGCAGCCGGTATCGTGATCCCTGCCTTTACCCGGTTCCGGATCACGCCGATCATCGGCTTCATTCTGGTCGGTCTTCTGCTCGGCCCTTCGGGCCTGGGGTCGCTCCAAAGCCAGTATGAATGGCTGCAATTTGTCACAATCAGCGACCGCGAGGCGATCGAACCCTTCGCCGAGATGGGGATCATATTGCTGCTGTTCTCGATTGGCCTCGAACTGTCGTTCAAGCGGCTCTGGTCGCTCAGGCGGCTTGTCTTCGGCGTCGGTGCGGCCGAGTTGCTGGCGTCCGGACTGATTATCGGCTCGGTGCTGTATCTGCTTGGCCAGAATGCGCCAGGAGCGCTGGGCCTCGGTCTCGCGCTGGCCTTGTCGTCGACCGCGCTGGTACTGCCCATGTCCGGGACCAAAAGCCCGGTCGGACGTGCGGCGCTGGCCATGCTTCTGTTCGAGGACGTCGCCATCGTCCCGATCATTTTCCTGCTCGGCGCCATTTCACCGGCGATAACCGCCGACGGCGGCTGGGACGAGCTGGGGCGGACGCTGCTCATGGGCGGTGCCGTCATCATCGGCATGCTGGTGCTCGGCCGCCTGCTGCTGCCGCGGATATTCGCGCAGGCGGCGCGGACCAAGAGCCCCGAACTGTTCCTCGCGGTCAGCTTGCTGGTTATCATTCTGGCCAGTCTGGCAACAGCAGCAACCGGTCTTTCTCCCATTGTCGGGGCACTGCTTGCCGGCCTGCTGATCGCTGAAACCGAATATCACGGCGAAGTCGAAGTCATTACCCAGCCGTTCAAAGGGCTGGCACTCGGGGTGTTCCTGATCACCGTCGGCATGCAGGTCGATATTCGGGTCGTTCTGGAAAACTGGGCCAGCCTGATCACCGCCGTCGTCGGTGTGGTTCTGGTCAAGGCCGCCGTCACGGGCGGCTTGCTCCGTTTCGCCGGCGCTCGCCCCGGCACCGCCACCGAAGCCGGCGTGTTGATGTCCAGCCCCTCCGAAACGACCCTGATCGTACTGGCCGCAGCGACGCAAGCGCAGCTGATCCAGCCCCAGACCGCGGCCTTCTGGCAGATCGTGACCGCCATTGGCCTGACCATCACGCCGCTGCTGGCCCGCTTTGGCCATGACATCGCCCGGCGGATGGAGATGCGCAGCGATGGTGGTCCGGCACCGGACGAGCAACCGGTCGAGGCCCAGCAGACCATCATCATCGGCTTTGGCCGGGTCGGCAAGCTGGTGGCAGACCTGCTCAAAACCCACGATCAGAAATTTCTGGCAGTGGAATCGAATATCGATGCAGTCGCCAAGGCCCGCCGCGAAGGCTATCCGATCATTTTCGGCAATGTATCGCGCAACGAGATGCTCGACCGGCTGCGGCTAGGCCATGCCAAGGCGCTGGTCCTGACGATGGACGAACCGGTCTTGTCGGTGCAGATCGTCAAAAAGGTCCGTGCATGGGTGCCCGACCTGACGATCATTGCAAGAGCCCGGGACATTGAGCACGCGGCCGAGCTTTATCAGGCCGGGGCGACCAATGCGGTACCGGAAGCGCTGGAAGGCTCCCTGCAACTGTCAGAGGCGGTGCTCGTCGAAAATGGCGTGGCCATGGGCCCCGTCATCGCTTCGATCCACGAATTGCGCGATATCTACCGCAAGCAGATTCAGGAAGAAGGCGATCTCGAGCAGGAACCCAAATTAAAATCGATGAGCACAACCACTGGTCAGGCGACCGCTGACGATCTGGTTCCCGACGGACTCAGCCCGCAAGAACAGACCTGATCGCCGCAATCGCGTCCTCGGCCCTTGCGCCATCGGGTCCGCCGCCCTGGGCCATGTCCGGACGACCGCCGCCGCCCTTGCCGCCAACCGCTGCCACGCCGGCCTGAACCAGATCCACGGCGCTAAAGCGTCCGGTCAGATCATCGGTGACACCGACGGCCACCGTGGCCCGTCCCTCATTGACCGCCACCAGGGCGCTGACGCCGCTCGACAGTTGCTTCTTTGCCTGATCCACCAGTCCGCGCAATTCCTTGGGATTGAGGCCCTGGATCACTTGCCCCGCAAAGGCGATATCGCCGATCGTTTCCGTCTCCGCCGCTTTCGCGCCGCCGCCGTCGCCAGCCAGCGCCAGCGCTTTCTTTGCCTCGGTCAGTTCGCGGTCCAGCTTCTTGCGTTCCTCCACCAGCGTCGCGACGCGATCGGCCGCTTCCTCCGGCGAGGACTTGAGTGTCGCCGCAATCGCCTTGAGCTTCGCGTCGCGGTCGGTGAGCCACAGGCGTGCCGCTTCGCCAGTCAGCGCCTCGATCCTGCGCACACCGCTGGCCACTGCCGATTCCGCGATGATCACCATCACCCCGATATCGCCAAGCGCGCGGACATGGGTGCCCCCGCACAGTTCGACCGAATAATCCAGCTTGTCCTCTGTCCCCATCGAAAGCACCCGGACTTCGTCACCATATTTTTCGCCAAACAGCGCCAGCGCGCCCGCGGCTACTGCGTCGTCAGGACTCATCAGGCGCGTCGTGACCGGGCTGTTGCCCCGGATCTGCGCGTTCACATCAGCTTCCACGGCGTTCATTTCGGCTTCGGTCAGAGCCGATACATGCGAGAAATCGAAGCGCAGCCGGTCCGGTGCCACCAGGCTGCCCTTTTGCGTTACATGGTCGCCGAGATGATGCCGCAGTGCCTTGTGCAGCAAATGGGTGGCGCTGTGATTGGCCCGCAGCGCGCTGCGCCGATTGCCATCCACGGCCAGATGCACGCTGTCGCCGACCGACACCGAGCCGGACCGGATTTCGATCTGGTGAGCATGCAGGCGACCCAGCGGTTTCCGCGTGTCGGTAACGTCGGCCTGAAAGCCGTCCGTTCCGGAAATTTCGCCGGCGTCGCCCATCTGGCCGCCGCTTTCACCGTAGAACGGGGTCTGGTTGGTCAGCAGGGTGACTTTATCGCCGCTTTCCGCCGCCGCGATCTCCTGGCCATCCTTGACCAGCGCGACCACTACGCCCTCGCCTTCCTCTGACGTATAGCCGGTAAATTCGGTGCTGCCCTCACGCTCGGCGATGTCAAACCACACGGCATCGGAGGCCTGATCGCCGGACCCTTTCCAGGCGGCACGGGCAGCGGCTTTCTGTTCCGCCATCGCCTTGTCGAAGCCTTCCCGGTCCACGCCGAGCGAGCGGACGCGCAAGGCGTCTTCGGTCAGATCATAGGGAAATCCGAACGTGTCATAGAGCTTGAACGCCGTTTCACCGGGCAGGACATCGCCTTCACCCATGTCCGCGATCTCGGCGTCGAGCAGCTTCAGTCCGTTGGCCAGCGTCTGCCGGAAATTGGTTTCCTCGCGCAGCAGGGTTTCCTCGATCAGCGGCTTGGCGCGGATCAGTTCGGGAAAGGCATTGCCCATTTCGCCGGTCAGCGCACCGACCATCCGGTGCATCAGCGGATCCGCGGCCCCCAGCAAATGGGCATGGCGCATCGCGCGGCGCATGATCCGGCGCAGCACATAACCGCGGCCTTCGTTGGACGGCAACACGCCATCAGCGACAAGAAAGGACGAGGCACGCAGGTGGTCGGCAATGACCCGGTGACTGGCCTGATTGTCGCCGGTGGTAACCGTGCCGGTCAGCGAACCTGATTCGGCGATCAGCGCCCTGAACAGGTCGATCTCATAATTGTCGTGCACGCCCTGCATGACGGCGGCGATCCGTTCCAGGCCCATGCCGGTATCGATCGACGGCTTCGGCAGGTCGACGCGGTCGCCCTCGCCCGCGCTGGTCATATTGCATGAACACCAGATTCCAGATTTCGACAAAGCGGTCGCCATCCTCGTCCGGACTGCCGGGAGGGCCGCCGGCGATATGCTCACCGTGATCGTAGAATATCTCGCTGCACGGGCCGCAGGGGCCGGTGTCGCCCATCGACCAGAAATTGTCACTGGTCGCGATTCGGATGATCCGCTCGTCCGGCAGGCCGGCGATTTTCTTCCACAGGTCGAACGCTTCGTCGTCTGTATGGTAGACGGTCACGGTCAGGCGGTCCGGGGAAATGCCCCAGATTTTTGTGATCAGATTCCAGGCATGGTGGATCGCCTGTTCCTTGAAATAGTCGCCGAAGGAAAAATTGCCCAGCATTTCAAAGAAGGTGTGATGGCGTGCGGTATAGCCGACATTGTCGAGGTCATTGTGCTTACCGCCCGCCCGCACGCATTTCTGGCTCGAAGTCGCTGTGGTATAGGCAGCTTTTTCGGCGCCGGTGAAGATATTCTTGAACGGAACCATCCCCGCATTGATGAACATCAGCGTGGGATCATTATACGGTATCAGCGGCGCCGACGGTACGATTTCGTGACCCTGATCGGAAAAATAGTCGAGGAACGACCGTCTTATATCATTGGTTGTTTGCATGGCATCGACTTAGGCGAGCGATCTGCCGTTGACAATCCTGTCATTGCACTAGCTCGCAAAATCGGCGTCTGTCAGGCGAAGGCATAGGGGCCGCCCTTTTCGAGCGCTGCCTGATATTGTGGACGGGCATGAATCCGCTCTAGCCAAGCCTGCAAATTCGGATAGCGACTGTCCAGCCCGGCGCGTGTCTGACAGGCTTCGAGCGGAAAGCTCATCATGACATCGGCTGCGGTCAGCGTCTCCCCGGCAAAATAGTCACGGTCTGCCAATTCGGTCTCGAGCCAGACCAGCAGGTCTGTGACCATCTGACCGACCGGCTTGCGCGCCGGCAGGCCAAGCAGGCCGAGGCGGCCAACCACGAGCAGCCCGTAAAGCGGCGGCATCATCGAGCCTTCGGCGAAATGGAGATACTGGGTATAGAGGCGCGCGCCCGTCGCGTCGTTCGGTGCGCCCAGTTTGCCGCCGGCCTTTGCCACCAGATATTCGGCAATCGCGGCGGTCTCAATGATCACTTCGCCGTCGTCCTCGATCATCGGCGATTTGCCAAGCGGATGAATGGCTTTCAGACTGTCCGGCGCTTTCTGGGTCTTGGGATGACGTTCGTAGCGCTTTATCTCGTAGGGAAGCCCAAGTTCCTCCAGCAGCCATATTATGCGTTGGGAGCGACTATTTTCGAGGTGGTGGACGATGATGGTCATAATGGCCTTCCGCAAAGTTCAAAGTTGGTCGAAGTCAGGGCCAACGAAGCGTTGTAAGCGGTCAAATGTCAATCTTTTCCAACATTTGATCCATGCAATATGAATGAAAAACGGGCCGTCCTTGATGTCGGGGGACAGAAGGACGGCCCTATGCCATGGATCGCCTCGGGGGAGAGTGATCCGGCAAAAGCGGAATTTTCTTCATGGATCGGTCAAGGAGCAATGCGTTCTCGACCAAAGGGCAGCGGAGCGACGGGAAGGGCCTATCTGGTCGGCACCTCCGCCATTGCCACGCTGACCTACAAATCAGCTAAGCGTCATCATCACCGTCACCGGCCTTGCCGATCGGACCGGTCATCATTTCCTCGGCCACTTCTTCCTGCTTGCCGCGGATCTGGTTTTCCAGCTTCGCCATCATCTCCGGATTTTCGAGCAGGAAGCGTTTCGAATTCTCGCGCCCCTGTCCGATACGGACCGAGTCATAGGAGAACCATGCACCCGATTTTTCAACGACTCCGGCCTTCACGCCGAGATCGATGATCTCGCCCACCTTGGAAATGCCCTGGCCGTACATGATGTCGAACTCGACCTGCTTGAACGGCGGCGCGACCTTGTTCTTGACCACTTTGACGCGGGTGGTGTTGCCAACAATATCATCGCGTTCCTTGATCTGGCCGGTACGCCGGATGTCGAGGCGAACCGAAGCATAGAATTTCAGCGCGTTGCCGCCCGAC
>TARA_R110002124_G_scaffold138219_3_pt1 | contig 15707 bp, 9 predicted proteins | sample TARA_R110002124 | Tara Oceans TARA_R110002124 (sample SAMEA4397445) | marine metagenome | biome: Polar Biome; feature: [SRF] surface water layer (ENVO:00010504); material: water (ENVO:00002006), including particulate matter (ENVO:01000060) such as... | depth 5 m | reverse complement strand
CTCACGCAATTGCGGATCGACACCCGTCCAAACCACGTGGCGTGGCTGAAAAAATCCCCTGTGCCTGTCGCCGGGCCGCTGCTGGCCGATGACAATGAGACCATGATCGGCTCGATGTTGATTGTGGAAGCTGACAGCCGTGCCGATGTGGAAGCCCTGCTGCCGAATGATCCCTATGCCATTGTTGACCTGTTTGAGAGTGTCGAAATTCACCCCTGGAAATGGGCCATTGGTTCACCTGCTGCCTGAAGCAAATGTCTGGAGATATCTATGGCCTACTGGCTCTTTAAATCCGAACCCTTCAAATGGTCCTGGGAGATGCAGAAAGCAAAAGGAAAGGCGGGCGAGGAGTGGGATGGTATCCGCAATTATCAGGCGCGCAATTTCATGCGCGAGATGAAAATCGGCGATCTTGGCTTTTTCTATCACTCCAATGAAGGCAAGGAAGTGGTCGGAATTGTGGAAGTCTGCAAGGAAATACACCCCGACAGCACCACCGACGACCCGCGCTGGGAATGCGTCGACATCAAAGCCGTAAAAGATGTTCCAAAGCCGGTATCGCTGGCCGATGTCAAGGCAACGCCGGAGCTTGCCGAAATGGCGCTGGTCAAATCCATGCGGCTGTCCGTGCAGCCGGTGCGGCCTGATGAGTGGGCGCTGGTCTGCAAGATGGGCGGCCTGTAATCCGAACGCCCGCAAGACATCGAACGAAAGTTGCGCTACCAAAGTTTCAGACGGCATGACTGGATTCTATCGCATAGCTTTGCATAATGGCGGCACGAACAGCATTTCATATTTTCCGTCTGGGAGGACATTCCATGAGCGAAATCATACTTCATCCGGTGCCTGAAAGCTGGGCCGGTTCAGCCCATATCGATCAAGAAACCTACCAGAAAATGTATCAGGCATCAGTTGATGATCCCGAGACATTCTGGGCTGAGCATGGCAAACGGATCGACTGGATCAAGCCGTTCACCAAAGTGAAAAACACCTCCTTTGCCTATGAGGATGTTTCCATCAAGTGGTTTGAAGATGGTCAGCTCAACGTGTCCGCCAATTGCATCGACCGGCATCTGGCGAAGCGCGGCGACCAGACTGCGATCATCTGGGAACAGGATGACCCGGATGCGCCATCAGACCATATCACCTACCGGCAATTGCACCGCCATGTCTGCCGCTTCGCCAATGTGCTGAAAGACCTTGGCGTTGGCAGAGGCGACCGGGTGATCATCTATATGCCGATGATCCCGGAAGCGGCCTATGCGATGCTGGCCTGCGCCCGCATCGGCGCAATACATTCGATCGTTTTTGCCGGCTTTTCGCCCGATGCACTGGCCGACCGTGTCACCGGGTGCCAGGCAAAACTGGTTATCACTGCCGATGAAGCGCCCCGGGGCGGTCGCAATACTGCGCTGAAAGCCAATGTCGACACGGCGCTGGACAAGGTTTCATCAGACGTCAAAGCACTCGTCGTCAAACGCACCGGCGGCGATGTTGTCATGCAGGAGGGCCGCGATGTCTGGCTGCATGAAGCGGAAGAAAGTGTCTCCGACACATGCGAGCCAGAGCCGATGAATGCGGAAGACCCGCTGTTCATTCTCTATACTTCCGGCTCGACCGGCAAACCGAAAGGCGTGGTGCATACCACCGGCGGCTATATTGTCTACGCTGCCATGACACACCAATATGTGTTCGATTATCACGATGGTGATGTCTACTGGTGCACGGCCGATGTCGGCTGGGTCACCGGCCATTCCTATATCGTCTATGGCCCACTCGCCAACGGCGCGACGACTTTGATGTTTGAAGGCGTGCCGACCTATCCCGATGCTTCGCGTTTCTGGCAGGTCTGTGAAAAACACAAGGTAAACCAGTTTTACACCGCACCCACCGCGATTCGCGCCTTGATGGGCAAGGGCAATGAATTTGTCGAAAAATGCGATTTGTCGTCACTGAAACTGCTGGGCTCGGTTGGCGAGCCGATCAATCCTGAAGCCTGGAACTGGTATGATCAGATTGTCGGAAAAGGCAAATGTCCGATTGTCGATACATGGTGGCAAACCGAAACCGGCGGCATTCTGATTACCCCGCTGCCGGGCGCAACAGCAACCAAGCCCGGCTCGGCGACTTTTCCCTTCTTTGGCATCGAGCCGGTCATTCTCAACGATCAGGGAGAGCTCCAGAACGGCACTGCCGAGGGCATTCTCGCCATCAAGGATTCCTGGCCAGGGCAAATGCGCACCGTGTGGGGAGACCACGACCGGTTCGTCTCGACCTATTTTGAACACTTCAAGGGCTATTATTTCACCGGCGATGGCTGCCGCCGCGATGAAGACGGCTATTACTGGATCACGGGCCGTGTCGACGATGTGCTCAATGTTTCCGGACACCGGATGGGCACTGCTGAGGTGGAATCCGCGCTGGTCGCCCATCCCAAAGTGTCAGAGGCGGCCGTGGTCGGCTATCCGCACGATATCAAGGGTCAGGGAATTTACTGCTATGTCACCTTGATGGAGGGTGACGTCCCATCCGATGAATTGCGCACCGAATTGCAGAACTGGGTGCGCAAGGAAATCGGACCGATTGCAAAGCCGGATATTCTGCAATGGGCTCCGGGCCTGCCGAAAACCCGGTCCGGGAAAATCATGCGCCGTATTCTGCGCAAGATTGCCGAAAACGAGACCGGCTCCCTTGGCGACACCTCCACCCTGGCGGATCCGTCAGTGGTTGATGATCTGATTGCCAATCGCGCCAACAAGTAAGCGCAGAAGAACCTTAGAAATCAACGGCCCGACCGTTGATTTCCCAATCGCCGTAACGCGCCGGGTCGTGGCCACCGCGGCCGCCCTTCTCGAGCGGCAGGTTTTTTGCCGCAGCAGCGGCTTTGTCACGGCGGGCCGCTGCTTCGGCCAAAGCGCGTTCCGCCTCTGCAGGCAGAACTTGGCTTTCGCCGGTGTCCGCCCGTGCCGATTCGGTGGCTTCTGTGGCATTTTCCGGCACTGGTACCGGGGTCAGGCCTGATTCATCCGCTGTTTTATCCATGGCGCTGATATAAGGCGGCACGGGGCACTTGCAAAGTCACATTTGTTTGCCCAATTTGGTCGCAGGATCTGGATTTTCTAAGGCTGACAATCATGAATTTCGCCAAGACCGCCATGCTGCTGGCTGCTCTGACAGCCCTGTTTATGGGCGTTGGATATCTCATCGGTGGCACCGGTGGCGCATTGATTGCGTTTTTCATTGCTCTGGCAATGAACCTGTTCAGCTACTGGAAGTCTGACAAGATGGTGCTGCGCATGCACAATGCGGTGGAAGCGCATGAGGAAAATGCTCCGGAATTCTTCGCCATTGTTCGAGGCCTGGCCGAAGCGGCGGATCTGCCGATGCCTGCCGTCTATCTGATCAAGAATCCGCAACCCAATGCCTTCGCTACCGGCCGCAATCCGGAAAATGCAGCTGTAGCCGCGACCACCGGCCTGCTGGAGATTCTGGAGCCGGAAGAGGTGGCCGGTGTCATGGCCCATGAACTTGCCCATATCCAGAATCGCGACACGCTGACCATGACGATGACTGCAACCATTGCCGGTGCGATTTCGATGATCGCCAATTTCGGGCTTTTCTTTGGTGGCAATCGCAACAATAACGGTATCGGCATTTTCGGTGTCATAATCGCGGCGATTGTTGCGCCATTGGCTGCCGCAATGGTGCAGATGGCGATCAGCCGGACCCGCGAATATGCTGCTGACAGGCGCGGCGCGGAAATCTGTGATAATCCGATGTGGCTGGCCTCTGCCTTGGCCAAAATGGCTCGTGGAGTCGGCCGCTTTGAAAATGTGACGGCGGAGCGCAATCCCGCTTCTGCTCACATGTTTATCATCAACCCGCTGTCAGGTGCGCGGATGGATAATCTGTTTTCCACCCATCCTGATACGGAAAACCGTATTGCAGCACTGCGGGCAATGGACCAGGACTGGAACGCGACTTATGACACAGCCGATCAAACGCAGACCCGGCGCAGTGGCCGGCCGCCAGATACCGGTCCCTGGGGGTGAGTAATTCCAAGGCAGGTGGCTCCACCACAAAGCCGCATCGTTCAAGTCCCGAAAAGCGGGATCACGGCAAATCGGGCCAAAATGATCACGGCCGAAATAATCAGGGCCGAAACAATCAGGGGCGGCGCAATTCGCCGGGCCTGGCGCCACGCAAGGTGGCCGCCCATCTGCTGCGACAGATCATCACCGGACACACGGCGCTCGATGCACTGCTGGAAGACAGCAAAGACAGTGGCTACGCGCGTCTGACACCGCAGGACAAGGCACTGGCGCGGGCAATTGCCTCCACCACCCTGCGCCATTTCGGTGAAATCGAGCAATTGGTCAGCAAGCGCCTGACCGGCCGGATGCCGCCATCTGCGCCCTATCTTCCCGGCGTTATTTATACCGCTGTTGCCCAGATCCTGTTCATGGAGGTCGCCGATCATGCGGCCGTGTCGCTGGCCGTCGACGCCGCTGCATCCGACCCCAAAGCCAAACATTTCAAGCCGTTGGTCAATGGCATATTGCGCGGTATTCTGCGCGAGCGGGATGAATTTCAACCTGATGCCACGCTGAATGCGCCTGACTGGCTTCGCGAAATGCTGATCGGCCAGTACGGAGCGGAAAAGGCCGGCGCCATCATGCAGGCCAACATGCAGCGGGCCGGACTTGATCTGACTATCCGGAAGGATGCTGAAGGCTGGGCGAAGCGGCTGGATGGCGAACTCATCGGCGATCACACCGTGCGTCTCGCTCCGGGTACGAAAGTGTATGAGCTGGACGGCTTCAAGTCCGGCGCATGGTGGGTTCAGGATGCGGCAGCGTCCGTGCCGGCTGATTTGCTGTTGCAGGCGCTGCACCGCCGCGCTGCAATCTCCGGCGCCAATCTGCTGGATGCCTGTGCCGCGCCCGGTGGAAAAACGGCGCAACTGGCTGCGGCGGGTGCGAAGGTGACTGCGCTTGATATTTCAGAGCCACGCCTCGTCAGACTGCGTGAAAACATGCAGCGGCTGAATCTGCAGGTGGATATCGTCGCCGCTGATCTGCTTGATATGGACGAGCAGCCGGTGTTCGACGGCATTTTGCTGGATGCCCCCTGTTCAGCGACCGGAACGATCCGCCGGCATCCGGATGTTCCCTGGTTGAAAACCCGGAAACAGATTGACGAGTTGGCCGAGTTGCAGCGTAAAATGCTGGCCAAAGCGGCAAAATTACTGCGTCCCGGCGGAATTCTGCTGTATTGTAGTTGTTCGCTGCTCGCAGAAGAGGGCGAATCCCATCTGGATTATGTGCAGAACGAGCTCGGATTTCAGATCGATCCCATCAGCACAAATGAAACCGCCCTGTGCAGCCCGTTAACCGTTGCAAATGGTGTCTTCAGAAGCACGCCTGACATGCCAGCTGGCCTTGACGGATTTTTTGTAACACGGTTAGTGCACCCTTAACGTAACTGCTGTAACTGCTGTTGGCGGCAATTATTCCGGCATGCAATTTTAAACCCAAAGGATTTCGTGGTTGGCAGACGCGCGTAGAATGGTCGAAGTCAGAGTTCCCGGCGTCTTCGCCGGACGCTTCCGCTTGTCTGGAGTGGTGTTGCGCGCCGCCACACAATCCTTCAAGCGCAGTTTCCATTCAAGTTCGATGTACCGCTGGCGTTATGGCGGACCTGCGCCCGAGCGGCTGCTGATTGCGCCACCTGATGTGCGCACTGCGGACCCGACAATCGCCTCGGAACTGATTGACGGCACATTCGTGTTTGCCGGCGAGGTGGTTGAGGCCCCCAATTATTCGCCGTTCGAGGTTATTCCGCCGACCCTGGAGTGGGGCCGGGAAATCAACGGCTTCTCCTGGCTGCGGCACCTCAAGGCGACAGATAATCCGGCGGCCCGTCAGGTTGCCCGTGAACTGGTTGAAGACTGGATTGAAATTCACGGCAGATGGAACGATCTAGCCTGGGAACATGATGTCACATCGACGCGCATTCTGGCCTGGCTGGCCCAGTCACCGCTGGTTCTGCAGGGCAGTGATCACGAATTTTATTCCACTTTCCTGAAATCTCTCAACCGCCAGGTGCGCTATCTGCGCCGCATCGTCAACGAGTTGCCGCCCGGTATGCCGCGCCTGAAGGCATCCATCGCGCTGGCGGCTGCAACCTTGTCGATGTCCGGTCAGAAACGTTATTCGCGCACCAGCGCCAGACGTCTGGATGAAGAGCTGAACGCGCAGATACTGCCCGATGGCGGCCATATCAGCCGCTCGCCTGCCGTGATCATCGATATCCTCACCGATCTGCTGCCCTTGCGGCAGGCCTTCACCGCCCGAGGCCTGGAGCCGACCAAGGCGATCATGACGGCGATTGACCGGATGATGCCGATGCTGCGCTTTTTCCGCCACGGCGACGGTGCATTTGCGCATTTCAACGGGATGGGCGGCACCAAATCCGACCTCATCGCCACATTGCTGGCCTATGATGATGCGCGCGGCAAACCGGTTCTGCAGGCCAAACATACCGGTTACAGCCGGATGGAAGCCGGCAGTACAATTCTTATTGCCGATACCGGTGGTACACCACCAATGCGCCTCAGCGAAAAGGCCCATGCCGGCACGCTGTCGTTTGAGTTTTCCAGTGCCCGTCAGCGAATCATAACCAATTGCGGTGCGCCATCGGCTCATCTTGCTGATTGGCATCATATGACCCGTTCGACCGCTGCTCACAGCACCCTGGGCCTGAACGACACATCTTCGGCCCGTTTCCTGACCGATTCCAGTGCAGAAAAATGGCTTGGCCCGGTGGTCATTTCGGGGCCGGAGGATGTCCGCTCGACCATCTATGAAAACGCGCGCGGTCATGAACTGGTCATGAGCCATGACGGTTACGCTGCGCTTTTCGGTCTGGTCCATGAGCGCACGCTTATTCTGGAGCAGGACGGCAAGAGCCTGTTCGGTGTCGACACCCTGTCCGGGCGGCCTATCGAAGGCTATGACGAGTTCGCCATCCGGTTTCACATTCATCCCGGTGTGTCCGCCAGTATGACATCCAGCGGCGAAAGCGTGTTTCTGTCTTTGCCGAATGGCGATGCCTGGGAATTTGAAGCCACGCCCGGCGTCGACATTGCGCTGGAAGAAAGCATCTATATGTCCGAGACATTCGGCCATCGGCGCAGCGAACAGATTGTAATTTACGGTAATGCCGGCAAGATGAATTCGGTGACATGGTCATTCGTGCAGTCCGGCAGCGCCCGCTCGCGCCCGCTGTCGGAAGTGGATCTGGAAGAGGCCATGCGGCTGGAAGAAGAGAATTACGCCGCAGAGCCGAATTTTGTCGATGAGCCAGAACCGGTTGATGACGCGGAATCCGATGATGAAGCAGTTGGCAAAGACGCTTAGCTGCCGTAAGCAGGGCGCACTTTCCGTCACCCTTCATTGCGAGCCTTCCCATGTCTGCGCCCATCGCCAAAGCGATTACATTTCCGGATATTGTCCCGGTCAAAACCGCCCTGCTGTCTGTTTCCGATAAAACCGGTCTTATCCCCTTTGCCCAGACGCTGCATGATCAGGGGATTGAGCTGATCTCAACCGGAGGCACCTATAAAGCCATCCTTGATGCCGGCATTCCGGTGCGCGACATTTCATCGCTGACGGGCTTTCCGGAAATCATGGATGGCCGAGTGAAGACGCTTCACCCTTCTGTCCATGGCGCGCTGCTGGCATTACGCGATGATCCGGATCACCGCAAGGCCATGGCGCAGCACGGCATATCGCCGATCGATCTGGTTGTGGTGAATTTGTATCCATTTGAAAAAACCGTCGCATCCGGAGCCGACTACGCGAATTCGGTGGAAAACATCGATATTGGCGGCCCGGCGATGATCCGCGCTGCGGCAAAGAATCACGGCTATGTCTGCATCGTCACCAATACGGATGACTATGAAATGGTCGGACATGCCATTGCCAAACAAGGTGGCCTGACGCTGCAGGCGCGCAAGAAGCTGGCGGCACGTGCCTATGCCCGTACTGCCCGTTATGACGCCGCGATCAGCACCTGGTTTGCCGCCCAGCTGGATGATCAACTGGGCAGTGAACGGGCCTTTGGTGGCACGCGGCATCTGCAGTTGCGCTATGGTGAGAACCCGCATCAAAAGGCAGCTTTTTATCGCAGCGATGAACCGCGCAATGGTGTCGCCACAGCGCTCACCCTGCAGGGCAAGGAGCTATCCTATAACAACATCAATGACACCGATGCGGCCTTTGAGCTTGTCAGCGAATTCAACCCTGCGGACACGTCGGCAATTGCCATCATCAAACATGCAAATCCCTGCGGCGTTGCCACTGCCGGCACATTGAGTGAAGCCTACCGCAAAGCGCTGGCCTGCGATCCGGTATCGGCCTTTGGCGGCATTGTCGCGCTCAATCAGACTCTCACCGCGGACATCGCCGAGCAGATTCTGAAAACCTTCACCGAAGTCATTATCGCGCCGCAGATTGATGAGGGTGCGAAATCTGTTCTGGCGAGAAAACCAAACATTCGTGTGTTGTCCGCAGGCGGCCTGTCGGACCCGCGCGCCGGTGGACAGATGATCAGATCGGTGGCCGGCGGTTTGCTGGTTCAAAGCCGCGATAATATCTGTGCCGCGGATCTGGATTTGAAAGTGGTGACTAAACGTGCGCCGACACCTGAAGAACTTGCCGATCTGCGCTTCGCCTTCACAATTGCAAAACACGTCAAGTCCAATGCCATTGTCTATGCCAAAAACGGTGCCGCAGTGGGCATCGGGGCGGGACAGATGAGCCGGGTTGATTCAACCCGCATCGCCGCACGCAAAGCTGAAGACGCGGCCGAAGCCCTTGGCGTGCCCGCGACCCTGACACAGGGCTCGGTTGTCGCCTCTGATGCGTTTTTCCCGTTTGCCGATGGCTTGCTGACCGCAGCAGAGGCCGGGGCAACTGCTGTCATTCAGCCCGGCGGATCAATGCGCGATCAGGAGGTCATTGATGCAGCCGATGCAGCCGGGCTGGCAATGGTGTTTACCGGCGTGCGGCACTTCCGGCACTGACAGCAAAGCCGAGAACCACAAAGCCGGCAATGAGGAACCCGATCAGGGCGCTGATGCCGATACGCTGGGATTGTGAGAACGCCGTCAGCAGGCCGACCGCCAGCGGACCGGCGAAACTCGTCACCTTGCCGACCATGGCGTATAATCCAAAGGCGCTGGTGCGCTCTGCAGGTTCGGTGATTTCCGCCAGATAGGTGCGGCTGGCAGATTGCAGCGGGCCGGCCGCCGCGCCGATCACGCCACCGATCAGATAGTAACTCAATTCGGCGATGCCGCCGGACACCGGCACAACGAATAAAATGGCAGTATTTTCAACAGACAGGATTGCGACGGACGACAGGATCAGAATTATGATACTGCCTCTGATGACGGCAATTGAACCCAGCCGGTCGTTGAGACGCCCGCCGATCAGTGCCCCGGCCACGCCGGTAATGGTGAGGAAAATTCCGAACAGGCCGAGTTTGGTCGTGTCCCAGCCAAACACGCTTTGTGCGTAAATTCCGCCAAATGCAAACAGTGCAATCAGACCATCAACATAGAGCATGTGCGCCAGCAGATAGAGAAACAGCTTCTTGTCCTGACGCGCCTGTTTGATGCGCGTCACCAGATCGCCGATGCCCTGGCGCGCCGCAGACAGCAGGCTGATGCCGCGCCGCCGTACCGTGTCCGGCGTGAACAGAAACAAGGGCAGTACGAAAACCACATACCACAATGCAGTCAGCGGTCCGCTGGCGCGCGTGCCTTCGGCCAGGCCGGGATCGAGGCCGAATAGCGGCACCATGCCCAGCAGTGTTCGGCCGCTTTCGGGCGAGGCCACCAGAAATCCGAGCATGATGACCAGCGATGCAAGCCCTCCCGCATAGCCGATTGCCCAGCCGGTGCCTGACAGCCGGCCAAGACGCTCTGGCGGCACCAGATCCGGCATCATTGCATTGGTGAAAACCGTGGAAAATTCAGCACCGATGGTCACCAGAATATAGCCCAGGAGAACCAGCAGGATGGCACCGGTCTGCATGCTGACGACGCCATCAGCGCTGTTTGATAGAGGTGCGGAAAACCACAACAGCAACGCTCCTGAAACCAGCAGAACCGAGAATGCGGCGATCCACGGCTTGCGCCGGCCTGTGACATCGGCAATTGAGCCCAGGACCGGCGACAGCACTGCAATCAGCACGCCAGCCACCGCAGTTGCATAGCCCCAATAGGCCTGACCCGCGACGCCGTCACCGATAAAGCGTCCGACAAAATAAGGCGCAAAGATAAAGGTGGTGATCAGGGTGAATACCGGCTGTGTCGCCCAGTCGAACATCAGCCAGCCGAAGATGCCCCGTCTGGAAACGATCATGAACCCATCCCCGGCGCGTTGTGCTGCCGACATGTTTGCGCCGTTGCGGTCGCGATCAGTTTTGCGCCAGATCGGACAGCAGACCGGCAGCGACCGCCAGTTTGGAAACAGTCAGCGTGCCATTTTCCACGATCTCTTCAACTGCCTGTATGGTGCGCTTGATACTGGCCTCGTGCCCCGCCATCCACAGCGACGCATCCACGTTTCCGTCCGGTATGGCCTTCAACACGTCCATTGTGATTGCCCGGTGAGCTTCGCCCAGAACCTGCCTGGCGCGCTGCACAGCCAGACCATCAAAGTATTCCGTGATGGCAATATTCTGCGCCATTGCATCCAGACGACCGAGTTTGAATATCCCGGCAACGTCAAGATAGGCCTTGGCGACATGTTGCAGCGAGCGGCCACTCTTTTCTGCAACCAGCACAATATCGGGCAACATGGCTTCCAGCGGCAAGGTGGCAAGGCGTCCTGCGAGGTGTTCAGGAACACCGCCTTCCTGATAACGCGCCTTGGTTTCTGCCACCCGCTCCTCCAGATAATCCGGCAGATAGGGCGTGAGCTTGCCACGCAGGGTACCGATGCCGTTGCCGAAAAGCTCAACGACACTGGAAATGCCTGAGCTGAAATCAGCATTTTTCAAAAACCAGATAATCTGACCGATCAACAGCGTGCGGATATTGGCATAGAGCTCCAACTGCAACTGCCCGTCAATCAGTGTGTCCAGGGCATCAATGTCCTCATTCAGATCCGTCAATCCGAAACTGTCGCGCACAATTGTAAAGGCGCGGGTGATTTCATACGCTGCCGCGCCGGTCTGATCGCTCACTCGTGTGAGAACGGTGGCTCCACCCCGGTTGATCAGCGAGTTTGCCAGCATGGTGGCGATGATTTCGCGACGCAGCCTGTGTCCCGAGATTTCATCGACATAGGTCTTGCTCATTTTCTGTGGGAAATAACGGAACAATTCCCTGGCCAGATAGGGATCATCCGGCACGTCGGAAGCCAGCAGATCGTCAAACAAGACAATTTTTGCATAGGCCAGCAGCACTGCAATTTCCGGACGTGTCAGCGGTTCATGGGCTGACTGGCGCTCATGCATGGCGGCGTCGTCCGGCAGCAATTCCACCACCCGGTCGAGCAGGCCGCGCCCCTCGAGCTGATGCATCAAGCGGGCCTGAAAGCCGAAATCTTCCATGCCCTCGGATTCGCTCAGCGACAAAGACAGGGTCTGCAGATAATTGTTGCGCAGCACCAACGCTGCCACTTCATCTGTCATTGAAGCCAGCAGGCGGTTGCGCTTCTTCAGATCAAGCCTGCCACTGCGGATCGCCGCTCCCAGCGCGATCTTGATATTGACCTCCATATCGGAAGAATTGACGCCGGCTGAATTGTCAATCGCATCTGTGTTCACCCGGCCGCCGAGCCGGTCATATTCAATGCGTGCGCGCTGGGTAACGCCCAGATTTGCGCCCTCGCCGATGGCTTTGGCCCGAACCTGTGGTGCCGAAATACGAATCGCGTCATTGGCCTTGTCACCGACATCTGTATCCGACTCCGTGCTGGCGCGGATATAGGTGCCGATGCCGCCAAACCACAACAGATCCGTGTCCAGCTTCAAAATGGCCACCATGATTTCGTTCGGGGTTGCCTTGTCAGCCCGAATGTCGAGCAGATCTTTCATTTCAGCTGAAAGGGCAATGGACTTCGCGCTGCGCGGAAAGACGCCGCCGCCTTTGGAAATCAGCTTGGTATTGTAGTCCTGCCACGATGACCGGCCCATGTTATACAGCCGTTTGCGCTCTTCCCAACTCGTCCCCGAATCTGGATCGGGATCAATGAAAATATCGCGGTGGTCAAATGCGGCCAGCAGTTTTGTCGCCTTCGACAGCAACATGCCATTGCCGAACACGTCGCCCGACATGTCACCGACCCCGCACACCGTGAAGGGTTCGCTCTGAATATCGCGGTTCAACTCGCGGAAGTGCCGCTTCACCGCTTCCCAGCCACCGCGGGCGGTAATGCCCATTTTCTTGTGGTCATAGCCGGCCGATCCGCCCGATGCGAACGCATCGCCCAGCCAGAAATCATGGGCTTGTGAAATGGCATTGGCGGTATCGGAAAAAGTGGCGGTGCCCTTGTCGGCGGCGACCACCAGATACGGGTCATCGGGCTCATGGCGCAGCACTTTTTGCGGCGGGACCACCTTGTCGCCGTCCAGATTGTCGGTAATCGCCAGCAGGCTGCTGATGAAGGTCATGTAAGCGGTGCGACCGGCCTCAAACCAGGCTTCGCGTCCGGCCTGTGGGTCAGGCAATTGCTTGGGGTAGAATCCGCCCTTCGAGCCAACCGGAACAATCACGGCATTCTTGACCTGCTGGGCTTTTACCAGACCGAGCACCTCGGTGCGGAAATCCTGCGCCCGGTCGGACCAGCGCAACCCGCCGCGCGCGACTTTGCCGAAGCGCAGATGCACGCCTTCCACCTGGGGGCTGTAGACAAAAATTTCGCGGAACGGACGTGGTCGCGGCAGATCTTCGACATTGCGCGAATCGATCTTCAGCGAAATCACCTGTTCCGGACTGCCATCGTCATTCTGTTGGTAAAAATTCGTTCGGACACTGCTTTTGATGACATTTGCAAAGCGCCGTAAAATCCTGTCATCATCGAGACTGACCACATCATCAAGGGCGGTGAGAAACCGCTCGAACAGGGTATCTTCAACTGCCGGATCGGCCTTTTCCGGATCGAACCGGGCGTGAAACAGGGCAACCAGTTCTGCGGCTATGGCGCTGTAGCGGTTGAGTGTCGACCACATATAGTCCTGAGAAAACGGAATTCGGGTCTGGCGCAGATAGCGCGAGATCGTGCGCAGCAGCGCAATGTCGCGCCAGGCAATTCCGCCATTCAGGATCAGGGCATTATAGCCGTCATTTTCCGCGCGGTTCTGCCAGATGGCGAGGAAACACTCCGTCAGTTTGTCGCCCAGCGCTTCCAGACTGAACGCGCCTGAATTGGCCTGCAACGTCATGTCATAGAGATAGATAATCGGGCGCTCGGCCGGGGTAATCTGATAGGTCCGCTCGTTCAGTGCAGCAAAACCCATATTTTCCAGCAATGGCACCCGGTTCGACAATGGCAATGCCTGTCCGGCGGAATAGACTTTCAGGCTGACGCGGTCTTCCGCCATCCCGGCATCCCTGCTGAAGGATATCGAGATATTTTCCGCCTCTCCCATGGCATCCAGTCGCGCAATATCCTCCACCGCGTGGGCGCCGGAAAATGCGTATTGATAGGCCGCCGGAAATGCACCTTCGAAATGTCCTGCAGTGGCACTGCCCAGTGCGGCTCTCAGATCATCATCCCAGGTGCGGGTAATCTTGCCGACTTCAGCTTCCAACTCGCTTTGGGCCGGCTTTGGTGTCTCGCCTTCCGAGCGCCCGATGATGAAATGGACGCGGGCCATGTTGCCTTCGGGGAAAGCCGGATAGTAGGCTGACAGGCGGCCCTTATAGACCTGTTTCAGATATTCCCCGATACGGGTGCGCACTGTCGAATTGTAGCGGTCGCGCGGCACATAGACCAGCACAGAGACAAACCGGTCGAATTTGTCCAGCCGCGACAAGACGCGCAAGCGCGGCCTTTCATCCAACTGTCTGATGTTGTCGGCGAATTCCGACAGGGTTTTCAAATCGATCTGGAATAATTCGTCCCGTGGATAGCTTTCCGCCACATTCAGCAACGCCTTTCCGGCGTGGCTGTCCTTGTCGAATTCCGAGTTCTCCAGCAGCATTTCAACTTTCTGGCGCAGCATCGGAATCTGTTTGACAGATCGGGTATAGGCGGTTGAGGTGAACAGCCCGACGATGCGCAATTCACCTGACACCTTGCCTTTATCATCAAATGTCTTGACGCCGACATAGTCCATATAGGCCGGGCGGTGTACCCGTGACTTGACGTTGGCCTTGGTGATGATCAGCGGTTCCGGCGTCATGAAGAATTCGCGAATTTCCGGCGTCATCGTCACCAGTTCCCGGCCCCGGCGCAATACCCGCACCTCCGGATCGCTCAATATGCCCAGACCACCGTTTTTGACACGCTTCAGGGTGCCCCGCTTCGGACCGCCGGAAAAGGCATAATCCCGCATGCCGAGAAAGGTAAAATTCTGATTGACCAGCCATTCCAGGAAAGCGATGGCCTCATCAATTTCTTTTTCCTGAAGTGGTGGCGGGTTGGTCTTGTAATTGAGAATGGTTTCTTCAAGGCGCAGCAGCATCGCCTTCCAGTCCTGCACCGCCATGCGGACATCCTTCAGCACCAGATGCAGGTTTTTCTCCAACGCATCGACTGCGTCTGACCCGGGCAGATCGTCAATTTCAATATGGATCATGCTTTCCCGGTTGGCGCGGGAATGCTGGGTCTTCTTGTGATCCGCTTTGAGGCTTTCAAGAGTTCCATTTTTATCGCGGGTGACCGACAGCACCGGATGCAATACCAGGGCAATGTCAACGCCGGTTTTCTGCAGTTCCGACATCACACTGTCGAACAGAAACGGCATATTGTTGTTGGCAACCTGGACCGTCAGCCCGCCGGGTCGGGCATTCGAAGGATGAACTGAGATATTGGCTGAATCAGCCTTGCGCTTCGCCAGGGCGGCATGAGCATCGCGGACAATCCCGGCAAGCTCACCGGTGGAAAATCCGGCCAGGTCTTCCGAGGCCCCATTATCAAACAGAAGTCCGGCGAAGTCCGCCAGTGACCGTTCCCCGCTTTTCGTAAATACGGATTTGACAGCGCGTATGATGCCGTCACGGTTCTTGTCTTTCGCCAGGCTCATAAAAGCTCCCCTGTTGCCCTTGCATTGATGCGTCCCGGATCGGTGCGCGGAACGGGTATAAAATGCAGGCAAATCACTCATTTTTCAGCCAGCCTAGTGCCTATTCCATGAATGTCTAGACCGTTTCCTGGTTGCATTGAATCATTTGACCGGATTTGTGCGTTTGCCGGCGAGGCACACTTCGCGCCGTGGTCTTCATGACCACAAGCGGAGTGTAACGACGTCCGGCGGGCGTGCAAAACCGGCCTGCGGTGCTCCAAATCAGCCCACCGGACAGCGTTAGCCAACTTGCCCGATGCGCCGCATCGCGCCGCGTTGACTGCCTTGCCGATGAACTGATCTGGAGCATCAAATGGATCAATGCAACCAGGAAACGGTCTAGTTATTTGAAGGGCCATGCACCACCACGGGACAGGCGCATTTCTATCGTGGCCGTCACC
>TARA_R110002124_G_scaffold7153_3_pt1 | contig 15715 bp, 13 predicted proteins | sample TARA_R110002124 | Tara Oceans TARA_R110002124 (sample SAMEA4397445) | marine metagenome | biome: Polar Biome; feature: [SRF] surface water layer (ENVO:00010504); material: water (ENVO:00002006), including particulate matter (ENVO:01000060) such as... | depth 5 m | reverse complement strand
GGTACCGAATCGCCATGTGACCCTGCGGGCTGAAGTCAGTGGTCGTGTGATAGCGGTGCCCGCCGACAAGGGGCAGGCGGTTGAGGAAGGCGATATCGTTTGCGAACTTGCCAAGGAAGACCGTGAGCAGCGGGTGCTGGAAGCCCAGGCAGCCGTTGCGCAGGCTGAAATCGACTATCGCGGTGCCCTGAAGCTGAAAGAAAAGGGCTATCAGTCTGATTCGGCTATCGCCCAGGCCAATGCGCGTCTGGAAAGCGCCAGGGCCGCACTTCGCCTCACGGAAATCCATTTAGCCAATACCCGTATTGCGGCCCCTTTTGCCGGTTTTGTCGATGACCGGCCTGTGGAGGTGGGCGATTACATGGACCGCAATCATATCTGTGCCGAGATAGTGGAAATGAACCCACTGAAAGTGGTTGCGCGCCTCTCGGAACGCGAAGTAGTTCGTGCGGAGGTTGGTGGTAAAGCTTCGGTACGGCTGGCCACGGGGCAGTTGGTGACCGGTAAGGTGACCTATCTAAGCCACTTGGCCGAACCGCAAACCCGCACCTATGAAATGGAGGTCACCCTGCCAAACCCTTCCTTTCGCCTTCGCGCCGGTGTGGCCAGTCAGGTGATGGTGGCTACTCAAGTATTTCAGGCCCACCGTGTGCCGGCATCGCTGCTGGCTCTGGGTGATGGTGGTGAGCTTGGCTTGAAAATCATTGGTCAGGATGATCGGGTGGACTTTGTCCTGATCGATCTGATCGGTGATGACGGCGAGGGCGTGTGGGTTACCGGGCTACCGGAGCGCACCCGTATCATTACCGTTGGGCAGGAATATGTCTCTGCGGGTGAACAGGTGGTGGCAGAAGAGGACGAAACGCTTCCTGTCGCAGAGGTTCAGTCTGCCCAATGAAGCTTCTCGAGCAGGCGATCAGTCGCGCCAGAGCCACCGTATCCATTCTGCTGTTTGTATTGATTGCCGGCGTGGTAGCCCGTTACCTGATCAGTGTTGATCTGAATCCCGATGTGACCGTGCCGGTGGTGATGGTGACGGTAACGCATCAGGGGATTTCGCCAGAAGACGCCAATCGTCTGCTGGTCAAGCCGCTGGAAATCGAATTGAAATCACTGGACGGGGTGGAGGAACTGACTACCCGTGCCCAGGAAGGGTCGGCTTTTGCGGTTGTGGAGTTTGAGATTGATATTGATATCAGTGCCGCACTGGCGGATGTGCGTGAGGCGGTGAACCGCGCCAAGGCGGAATTCCCCAATGATACGGATGAGCCGATCGTCAACGAACTGTCGGCATCCCCCGAGCCGACTCTGGTGATTGCTTTTTCCGGAGAACAGCTTACCGAGCGCGAGTTGTTTCACATCGTCCGCGATTTGCGGCTGGAAATAGAATCACTGCCGGAAATTCTGCAGGCCAATCTGTCGGGTGATCGTGAGGAGGTGGTCGAAGTCCTGCTGAACCCCTCTGCACTCGAACACTACAACATCACGGCCGATGAGCTCTTGAAAACTGTGGCAGCCAATAACCTGCTGGTTCCGAGTGGCGAGTACGATACGGCCAGCGGCCGTTTCGGGGTCAAGGTGCCGGGTCTTATCGAGGGGCGAGAAGATCTGATGGGACTGCCGCTGAAGTCCAACGCCGAGGGGGTGGTCACGCTGGCAGATGTGGCAGATATTCGCCGTACCTTTAAGGATCCCACCACCTTCAGCCATATCGATGGTCGGCAGGCCATGGCCATTGAAGTGTTTAAACGCAACCAGGCCAATGCCATCAAGTCTGTCGCCTCGGTCAAGGCTCTGGTAGAAGGTTCTGCCGACACCCTGCCCCGGGGCGTCCAGATCGACTATATTTTTGACGCGTCTGATTTCGCTCTGCAAATGGTCAATGAGTTACAGGGCAACATTCTCACCGCTGTTGCACTGGTGATGGTGGTAGTGGTGGCCGCACTGGGTTTGCGCTCCGGGTTGCTGGTGAGTCTCGGTATTCCCTTTTCACTGTTTGGTGCAACGATTGTTGTCTACCTGCTCGGCTACAGTTTTAACTTCATGGTGATTTTCGGACTGTTGCTGGCACTGGGGATGCTGATTGATGGGGCCATTGTGGTGGTGGAGTACGCCGACCAGAAAACCCTGTCGGGTATGTCGCTGCGTGATGCCTATGTGACAGCAGTGCGCCGTATGTTTATGCCGGTGGTCGCTTCGACGGCAACGACGCTGGCCGTTTTTTTACCGCTCATGCTCTGGCCGGGGGTCGTGGGAGAATTCATGTCCTACTTGCCAGTGACAGTTTTTGCGGTGCTCAGTTGGTCTCTGTTGTACGCCCTGTTATTTGTGCCGGTACTGGGTGTGTTGTTTGGCCGGAAAAAAGATCAGTCGGCCCTTGCAACCGATATCCCGGTCAGGGGGAAGGCTTATCTTGGTAAGCTTGGTACCGCCTACGGCAAGTTTATTGGCTGGGCTCTGGCTCAGCCGGTATTGACGATAGTTTCGGTGCTGCTGCTGTTGGTGACGATTTTTGTGCTCTACGGCACGTTTGGTCGTGGAGTGGACTTTTTTGTGGAGACCGAAGATCGCTACGGGATTGTGTCTGTACAGGCACAGGGCAATTTGACCATAGCCGATATGGCGCGACTGTCCCGGGAGGTCGAACTCCGGGTAATGGCCGTACCCCATGTAAAAACTGTCTACGCCGCAAGCCGGGGCAGCAGCATTGGCGGCAACCTTGAGCGAGCCAAAGATCAGATCAGTAATATCCTGGTGGAATTAGGGCGGGCCAGTGATCGCGACCGCACCAGCCGCGAAGTCTATGCCGATGTTCGTCGCGCCGTGGCCGGTATGGCTGGTATAGATGTGACGGTTAATCCGGTTCAGGGTGGTCCGCCGGTGGGTAAGGACATCCAGTTGCAGCTTTCTTCCTCCAATCGGGGAGTTATGCGGGAGGAAGCCCGACGGATTCGCTATTACCTGGAGAGTCAGATGACCGGCTTGCGGGATATCGAGGACACCCTGCCTTTGCCCGGCATTGAGTGGGAGCTGGTGGTCGATCGCGCCGAAGCGGCTATGTTGGGCGTCGATACCCTGCAGGTGGGCAACATGGTGCAGTTGGTGACCAATGGCATCAAGATCGGTGAATTCCGGCCCGATGATGCGGAGGAGGAAGTGGAAATCCGGGTGCGCTATCCGGCGGCGGACCGCGGGCTTTTTGCGTTGGATGAACTGCGGGTTACAACGCCATCCGGAGCCGTGCCGGTCAGCACTTTTGTTGAACGCAAACCCCGACCGCGGCTGGACAGCATCCAGCGGATCGACCGGAGTGATGTGTTGTTTGTGAAGGCCAATGCCGAAGATGGCGTGTTGCCGGATGACAAGGTGAAGGAAATTGCTGCCTGGCTGAAAACCGCCGACATCAACCCTGCCGTAAAAATTGCTTTTCGGGGCGCCAACGAGGAGCAGGAAGATTCTATTGCATTCCTCGGTGTGGCCTTTCTGATGGCGCTGTTTTTGATGCTGATTCTGATGGTCATGCAGTTCAACAGTTTCTACCAGGCGTTCCTGATTCTCTCGGCCGTGGTGATGTCCACGGCCGGTGTATTATTGGGTTTACTGGTGATGCAACAGCCGCTGAGTGTCTTGATGTCGGGTATCGGCATCGTGGCGCTTGCCGGTATCGTGGTGAACAATAATATTGTGCTGATTGATACCTATAACCACCTGCGCCGGGAGGAGAGTCATCTGAGCGCATTGGATGCCGCTGTCTCGTCCGCCATTACCCGGCTTCGTCCGGTATTGTTGACCACGGTTACAACAGCGGTGGGATTGCTGCCATTGGCCTGTAGTGTCAGTCTGGACTTTATTCACCGACAGATTGAGGTGAACGGCGAGCTCGCTTCATGGTGGCAGCAATTGGCCGCCGCGATCGTCAATGGCCTGCTGTTCTCGACGATTTTGACACTGGTGTTCACTCCGGCCATGCTGGTGTTGCCCGAGTTTTTGCGGGCGCGTGTTATGCCTCGGCTGTCTGGTGTGGCAACTCAGCAGTCTGATTGATGGTGGTCGGCCCTATGAAAAAGCTTTTTTCCCTGTTTTTTTACACTTGGAGCACGGTGGCTTTTCTGGCCGCTCTGGCGGGATTGTTTGTCGCCCGGGATATTGTTTGGCTGGGAGTTTTACTGTCATCGGGGGCGCCCCTTCTGAATCGTATTCGTCCCTACGATAATGGCTATTCGATCAACCGAAAATTGCGCCAGCCTCTGGTATCCCTGTTTGTTATGTCGGGGGTGGCCTGGGTATTATTGACCGTTCCCGGCGGGGTGTGGTCGCTGTGGCTGGTGCTGGGTGTGCTGGGTGGTTTTCTGCTCAATACTTACTGGGCCAGTGTCGACAACAATGAGCTTCGGGGTTGATCCGTGAGCCATGTCGCCGGAGATGATGATGCCTTGGTGCTTCGCGATCTGCTGAGCGAGGTGCGATCTTGTACCCTGTGCAGGAATTTGCCGCTGGGGCCGAGGCCGGTCTTGCGTGCAGAGTCGACGGCCCAGGTTCTGGTGATTGGTCAGGCGCCGGGGACTCGGGTGCATGCCAGTGGTATTCCCTGGGATGATCCCAGTGGTGACCGGTTGCGCCAGTGGTTGGGGGTCAGTAAAACACAGTTTTATGATGCGGGCTTTTTTGCGATTATGCCGATGGGCTTTTGCTATCCGGGACGGGGGAAGTCCGGTGATTTACCACCCAGGGCAGAGTGTGCGCCCACCTGGCATGAGGCGATACTGACCCGGTTGCCGAGGATATCCCTGACCCTGTTGATTGGCCAATATGCCCAGCGCTATTATCTCAAAGAGACGCAACACCGGACGCTTACTGCACGGGTCCACCACTGGCGTGATTACTTACCTGATACTATGCCTCTGGTCCATCCCTCGCCTCGCAACCGATATTGGTTGGCCAAAAACCCGTGGTTTGAGGCTGAACTGGTACCCCGCTTGAAACAAGAGGTTGCAGTGAGACTTCAACATACGTAAAACGCTGTTTGCCGATTGAGCCATTCTTGCGTGGCCTGTCGCATTACAGCGATATCAAGGAATAGAGATGAGTAACCAGTTTCTCGATCGATCAAATTTTATCCGTGTGCCGGTGAGCGGGTTGAAACTGGGCATGCTGGTGACTGAGTTGGATCGCCCTTGGTTGGAAACACCGTTTTTGTTACAGGGTTTTGTGATACGTCACCCCTCTGAAATTCGCAAACTGCAGGAATACTGTGATTACGTGTTTGTGGAAAAGGAGGGTCGCCTTTGGGGCGAAAAGAAAGATCCGTTCAGAGCCAGTTTCGGTCGTTCAAAGCGAAGCGCTGCCAGTCCAGGTGGTAATGCTCTGCACAAAAGAGCTCGCGTTGATAATGATAGCGGTTCGCTGATTCAGGCAATGAATACCCGGCCCGAATACTCAATGCAGAACACGGTGGAGAATGAACACCCCGTGGCACGCAGAGCCTATGAGGCAACCCATAGCCAGGTGGAAAACCTGCTGGAACAGGCCAGGCTCGGCAATGTTCTGGATACGCAGGGAGCCAAGGATGTGGTAGGCAATTGCATTGACAGTATCCTGCGCAATCCTAGTGCGCTGTTATGGATGGTGAAAATCAAGCACATGGATTACTACACCATGGAGCATTGCCTGAATGTCTGTATCCTCGCCATCGCGTTTGGTCGTCATCTCCGGCTCCCCGAAAATGAACTGATAAATCTTGGGGTTGGCGGTCTATTGCACGATGTGGGCAAGATGCAGATACCGGACAACATTCTCAATAAGCCAGGCAAGCTGACTGAAGAGGAGTTTGTCATAATGAAGGCTCACCCCGAGGAAGGACGGAAACTGCTGATGAAGTCTCAGGGTAGTCTCAGTTCTGCTATTGATGTCGCCATCAATCACCATGAGCGAATGGACGGTAAGGGCTACCCTCGCGGGCTATTTGCCCACGAGCTGTCCAGTTATGCCCGTATCATTGCCATCGTGGATGCTTTTGATGCCATGACCAGTGAACGCTGTTATGACAAAGCCAGGTCTACTCTGGACTCGCTTAAAGAGATTTATCGACATCGCGGCACTCATTTTGATGAGGCATTGGCGTTGGAATTTATTCAGCTGATGGGACCCTATCCACCGGGCACAATTGTGGAATTAGGTAATGGCTATGTCGGCATTGTGCTCTCTTCACAAACCAAAAAACGCCACCTGCCCAACGTCAAGTTGGTGCTTGACAGTGATAAACAGCCTACTCCTGAGGAGTTTATAGATCTACTGGATGTGGAGCGTGGCACGGTGCCCCGTGAGTGGCTGATTCACCGGGTGTTAAAAGACGGTGAACATGGGGTATTCCTCAAAGATTACCCGGTGAAAACGGCTGAAGCCAGTCACGCTTTCGAAAACCCTGAGCTCCAGGGCGATCAGGATTGATCACGACAGCTGGCGGATCAGGGAAATATTTACAGAGGCACGGTCTTGTACCAAAGTGCCAACTGGCACAGGCAGTACACTCGCGGGTACGGGGCTTTCATACTGCACTGAACTGACTTGCTAAGCCGGGTTTTCCCGGTCGCTAGCACAGTGTGTGTAACAAATTTCACTGATCAGCCACTGGGCCGTGGTGCCCTTGATGACCAGAGATATCTCATCATCGAGGCGCTTGCCCAGGAGTTGTCGTCCCAATGGTGAATCAATGCTGATTTTATGTTGTGCGGGATCAATTTCATCGGCACCCACGAGTCTGAAACGATGCTGATTTTCCTGTGCATCTTCGAGAGTGACCCAGGCGCCGAAGTAAATCCTGTTACGGTCTTCGGGTTGTCGGTCTACGACGGTGATTTCATCGAGCCGTTTGCTCAGATAGCGTACCCGACGATCAATTTCCCGAAGTCGTTTTTTGCCGTAAATGTAATCACCATTCTCCGAGCGGTCGCCATTTTTGGCGGCCTCATGGACGGCGGCCGTAACCACAGGGCGCTCCACTTTCCAAAGTTTGTGCAGCTCTTTCCGCAATGCCCGAGCGCCTTCCGGTGTGATATAGGGTGCGCTTCTGGTGACGGGTGGCCGGTATCTGCCCATGGGTTAGCGGTCTATTCCTGAAGGTTGTGTATGGAAATGGCCGGCAGTTCATCCGCGGGGGTAAAGCCGAAAACTTTGCCGTAAAAATACAGCTCTGCCTCAAGTGCCTGGTGGATTGTCTCCGCCTTTCTGAAGCCGTGGCCCTCTTCGGCAAAGGGCAGGTAGGCCACGGGCAGGTGTTTTTCTTTCAGTGCGTTGACCATGGTCAACGCTTGCTCCGGTGGTACCACCCGGTCGTCCATCCCCTGGAAAAAGATCACCGGGCAATGAAACTTCTCCGCGTGGTAAAGCGGGGAGCGGTCACGATAGACCGACTGTTTTTCCGGATAGGGACCTACCAGACGGTTGAGGTAGCGGGACTCGAATTTATGGGTATCGCGGGCCAGTGTTTCGAGGTCGCCAATACCGTACAGGCAGGCTCCCGCCTTGAACATATCCCGGAAACACAATGCGGCCAGTACCGTATAGCCACCGGCACTGCTGCCCCGGATAGCAATTTTCTGTGGGTCGACTTTCTGTTGTTCGATCAGATAGCGGGCACCTGCCGTCACATCTTCCACATCGACGATGCCCCACTGGCCCTGGAGTTGTTGGCGGTATTGACGTCCATAACCAGTGCTGCCCCGGTAGTTCACATCCAGTACGGCAAAGCCCCGACTGGTCCAGTACTGGATTTTAAGGTTGAGGGCGGAACCGGTTGCCCCGGTTGGACCGCCATGGCAGACGACGAGGAGCGGCGGCAAGCCGTTTGTCGGACCACTAAACCCGGGGTTTGCCGGCGGGTAAAAAAATCCGTGAGCAATATCCCCGCCACTGGTTGGAAAGCTGACTGGCTGAGGGCGGGACAGATAACCGGATTGAATAGCGGGTGAACTGCTCCTGGCCAATACGCTGAGCTGGCCTGGTTGAGTATCTCTCTTGCAGGTGTCCAATTGTGCCAGCTCTGCTCCCCGGGTGGCAGATCCCCCCACCAGCCATGCGCGATTGCCTTCACAATAGAGGTCTGAGATCTGGGTGAAGTCGGTTGAAACCGGTTGCAGGGTCTGGTTGCCGGGCGGCAACGTGGCCAGTTGCCAGCTCCCCTGCTGCGTATAACTGCAGACCAGTGTCCCGTCCTCGCAGAAACCATAGTTGGACATACCCAATACCCAGAGAGGGGTGGCGAACTCAGCCGCCATCGGCAACAGGGCCGAGATGTGATCGCTATCGGGGGCCCATCGGTACAGGTTCCACCAGTTGTCGCGGTCAGAGACAAAATACAACTGGTTATCCGGGGCCCAGCAGGGCTGTACAATCGATTCATGGCCGTTTCCGGCAAGCAGACGTGGCTCGACAGGGTGGCCGTTGGCGTCCAGTTCTGCCAGCCAGAGCTGGGTGTTGTCCCAGGGTAAGTCCGGATGATCCCAGCTGATCCAGCACAGCTGCTCGCTGTGCTTGTCGAGCCTTGGATAAGCGTAAAAGTCCGCGCCTTCACAGAGCCGTTGAATGACCATTGACCGGTCCAATGGTACCGAAACTAGAAGATTTTCCGGCTCCCCCGGTTGTGCATGGTTTTCTGCCACGCAAATCAGCCGCTGGCGTTTGCGATCCAGACAAAAATCAGCAAACCGGTAGTCACTTTCGGGGGTGAGTGGGCGCGGGATCGCATCGAGCACACTCAGGTCCTGAGCGTAGAGACGCTGATCGTCCTGAAGACAGAAGTAAAGCGTATCGTCAGCCACCAGGTAGGGAATGCCACCGTATTCGTGTACCTTGCTGCGGGCGCTGAGGGGTGCCTGCAGAACATCCCTGATATTACCTTGCGGGTCTTTTTGTACAATGACCGATCGACCGTTTTCCCACGGGCGGGACTCCAGCCAGTAAAGATTGCCACGATCCATTCGAGGCCAGGCGTACCCGGGTACAGCGCTGGTGAGCAGCGCGGGGACGATGGGCGATGCCCAACTGCCGTATGGTGCGGTTACCGACATCGGTCAGCCCCCGGCAAACTTGACGGTATGGCCCTGACTGATCAGCGTGTCGCGAATCTTTTCCCGGTGGTCACCCTGAATTTCGATAATGCCATCTTTGATACAACCCCCGGTACCGCAAAGTTCCTTGAGTTTTTTTGCCAGGGGCTTCAGTTCGCTATCGCTCATTTCGAGACCACTGATCGTGGTTACGCCCTTGCCCTTTCGGCCGCTGGTTTCACGGCGTATACGTACAATGCCATCACCGGCAGGTCTGGCCGATGCAGCATTGCCGGACTTGATACGCCCGCTCTCCGTGGAATATACAAGACGAGATTCTTTGCTCATGGTGACAGGGTTTTCCGGGTTTTAGTCCAGTGTGAGTACAATTTTGCCAATATGCTCGCTACTTTCCATCAGTTGATGGGCTTTGGCGGCCTGGGCCAGCGGGAAAGTTTCATTGATAACTGGCGCAATGGCACCATTTTCCAGCAATGGCCAGACCTTATCCAGTACAGACCTAGCAATAGCAGCTTTTTCCGATACAGGACGGGCCCGCAGCGTGGAGCCGGTCAGTACCAGTTGTTTCAGCATGACGGGCATCAGGTCCACTTCCACTCTGGAACCCTTGAGGAATGCGATTGACAGAATGCGTGCGCGAAATGCCGCGGCATGGATATTTCTGCCGATATAGTCACCGCCCACCATGTCGAGAATCACGTCTGCACCCGCGCCATCCGTGAGTGCTTTCACCTCCTCGACAAAATCCTGCTCCCGGTAGTTGATCGCGGACTCGGCACCGAGTTGCAGGCAATAGGCACATTTTTCGTCGCTGCCCGCTGTGGTGAATACGCGATGATCCAGCATATTCGCCAGCTGGATTGCGGTGGTTCCAACACCGCTACTGCCGCCGTGAACCAGAAGGGTTTCCCCTGGCTGCAGAGTATTTTGCTGGAACAGATTGCTCCAGACCGTAAAGAATGTCTCCGGAATGGCCGCGGCCTGAATTAGGTTAAAGGGCGATGGAATCGGCAGGCAAAGGGTTTCATGGGCAATGGCATACTCGCTGTAACCGCCGCCATTGAGGAGTGCACACACCGATTGTCCCACCTGCCAGTTCGCTTCATTCCTGCCTACGGAAACAATTTCCCCGGCCACCTCCAGACCGGGAATATCCGAGGCCCCCCGTGGTGGTGGATACCGCCCCTGGCGTTGCAGCACATCAGGCCGGTTAACACCCGCAGCCCGCACGCGAATCAGCACCTCATTATCACCAGGTATTGGCACAGGGCGGTGGGTGGCAGTGAGCACCTCCGCCGAACCGGGTTTACCGATTTCAATGCATGCCATTTCCCGGGGTAATGTCATGATCAGCTCCAGATTTGAATAACAAGAAAGCCAATACAGAGTAATGCGCCAATCGCCGGTAAGCCCAGCTGTAATGGTCCCCGTTGTCGCTCTCGATAGTGTAAGGATAACAGGGATAGATTGACGAGGGTAAATACGAGCAGTATCAGGCAGCTGGTGGCCCTGGCAAGGGTGGTGACCGGTAGCCAGAGGGCAAAGGCGAATACCAGGCTGCTAGCCAGCAGTGTTGCGGGAATGGCGGTAAGGGTGATGATCAGTATTGTCATCATCGACCAATCGGGTAGATGGGAAAAAACGCCCATATAACCGGTAAAGCCCCGGGTGATTGTGGCTATGGAGATAATGGCACCCAGTACCAGTGCATACCCCAGAAGGGCGCCCAGGTGTTTGGATCTGAGCGATTCCACGATAGATACGGGCTCCCCTGCGCAGTAGGGAAACCGTCGGGAAAGTTCCGTATATGAGGCGGCACTGAAACAGACAACCACCGCCGCCAGAAGAAAGGCCCATAGCGCCATCATGCCGCTGTCGCTGACAACCTTGCCCAGTAGTACGTAAATCCCTGCACCAACAATAGTCCCTATGCCATAAAAACTGATTTCCAGGAGTGACAGGGAGCGAAGAAGCGGGGTTGGCTGATCCATGAGTCAAGTATAGGCCTTGATGGTGTGGACAGTAGTCTGATGGCCGGATTTTGAGTGGCGTGATTAACTACCCAAACCGGGCTGCAACCTTTAGGATTGATCAATCTGTCGGTATGGCGGTGAATCATCAAATAATAAAGGGGCGTCGTTGACACACCATGGACAAACAGCAATTGCGCGAACAACTTTACCGGGTCATTTTTGGTACGGATACCAAAGCGGGGCAACGTTTTGATATATTTCTGATCTATGCCATTTTGATTAGTGTGCTGGCTGTCATACTGACCACGGTTGAAACTCTCAGTAGCCGTTACGCACTGTTGTTTTTTTCCGTGGAATGGTTTTTTACAGCGCTGTTTACCGTGGAATACGGCCTGCGTATTTTCTGCTCCCCCAACCGCCGCAAATACCTGTTCAGCTTTTATGGTCTGATTGACCTGGTTTCGATTATCCCCTCCTACCTGGCCTTGTTTTTTACCGGTGCCCATTATTTGCTCATTATTCGTCTGTTGCGGGTATTGCGCGTTTTTCGGGTGTTGAGGCTGGTTCGATACCTATCTGAAGCCGATGTGCTGATGAGATCCATACGTCAGGCCCGACGGAAAATTTTTATCTTCTTTTCCTGCGTTCTGGTATTGAGCACACTGTTCGGTTGTCTGATGTATGTTGTGGAAGGCCCCGCAAATGGCTTTACCAGTATCCCCAAAAGCATTTACTGGACCATCGTGACACTGACTACGGTTGGTTACGGTGATATCACGCCTCACACGGTATCAGGGCAAATTATTGCCACGCTGGCGATGCTGACCGGTTATTCCATTATTGCCATACCCACGGGCATCATCACGGCTGAACTGGCCGGTGAAATGCAGCGGGAAAAATCCTTGTACCCCTGTCCCAACTGCGTCAAGGCAGGCCATGACAGGGATGCCAGTTTTTGCAAATGGTGTGGCGCGGGCCTCGCCACCAGTGATTCCAATCCCGATAGTCCATCATCGACCGGCAGGGGAGGCTAACCCGTGGGTCATTGGCTCTGGCCACCCCTGGTGCTGATTGGTCAGGGCTGGCAGTGGATCGGTGAGTTCTGGCTGCCGGTCTATATTCTGACTGTGATATTGGGTACTGCGCTGGCAATCGAAGCCATTTTCAAAGCCCGTACGACCCAGGGGGCCATAGCCTGGTCGCTGGGGTTGATCTTTTTACCGCCGTTGGTGGTACCTGTTTATCTCCTGTTTGGGCAGCGGCGGTTCTACGGCTATGTGGAGGCACGTCGTAAAGGCGATTTGGAAATACAGCGGATCGCCCAAAAGCTGCTGTCGGAAATGGCCCAGGACTTCAGTCTGCCCGGCGATGCTCCCGCCGCTGTTCAACTTCTTGAACAGTTGGCTCTGATGCCATTCACCCGTGGCAACCGGGTGTCATTGCTGATCAATGGGGAGCAGATTTTCGAGCGCATTTTTGCAGCGATAGACAGCGCCGAAGACTACATACTGGTGCAGTTTTATATTGTTCGCGACGACCGTTTGGGCAACGAACTCTTACAGCGGCTGGCGGCAAAAGCCCGTCAGGGTGTCAAAGTTTATTTTCTCTTCGATGCCATTGGCAGCTTCAAGTTGACCCGTCGCTATTTGCGGGTCTGCCGGGAAGCGGGGATAGCAATTGAGCCCTTTCGCACCTGGCGCTGGCGTAAACGTCGGCGTTTTCAAATCAATTTCCGCAACCATCGCAAGGTGGTTGTCGTGGATGGGCGGTGTGCTTTTGTTGGCGGGGCCAATCTCGGTGATGAGTATCGCCACCGCCATCCTCGTCTCAAACCCTGGCGGGATACCCATGTTCAACTGGAAGGACCGGCAGTGAAAGGGACGCAGGTTTCTTTCCTGGAAGACTGGTATTGGGCCACAGGTGAGGTGCCCACCATGAACTGGCATCCGGAGAGTATGCCAAATGATCAGCAGGTGCTGGTGCTGCCGAGTGGTCCGGCTGATCTGCTGGACTCCTGTCAGTTGATGTTTTTACATGCCATCAACAGTGCCAGGGAACGCATCTGGATTGTCAGTCCCTATTTTGTTCCCGATGAATCGATTAGTAATGCCCTGAAGCTGGCGGCTCTGCGTGGTGTTGAGGTGCGTCTTATGTTGCCGGGTATCACTGATAACCGGCTGGTGCAGTTATCTTCGTTTGCCGCGCTAATGGATATGCAGTATGACGGTATCCAGGCTTTTCAGTATCAGCGCGGTTTTTTGCATCAGAAAGTTGTGCTGGTGGACGATGACCGTGCATATGTGGGAACTGCCAATTTTGATAATCGCTCGTTTCACCTTAACTTCGAGATTACTGTGATGGTCAGGGATTGGGCGTTTGCCCAAGAAGTGGAGGCGATGTTGCTGGATGACTTCAGTGGCTGTAGGCCATTGACGGTTGAATCACTGGAAAAACGCAGTCTGATATTCCATTCGCTGACGAAATTGGCAAGATTGTTCTCGCCAATCCAATAGATCGCCACAAAATAGGGTACGATAGCCTCCCATATATCGCTGTTGAGAAACATTATGACGCTGACTGCCGAACTGCTGGGCGAAACGTCCCCCTATATCTATAACCTGGTTTACGATGTCGATGTGCGTCTGCTCTTTATTGAGTGTCTCGACGACCCCTCTGATGAAGAACCGTCCCTGCGTATCGTCTTCCCCGAGGTTATCAGTTATGCCGAGAGCAACCAGCCAGATGCGCTGGATGATGAGCTCATGGATGATCTGGTCAGTATGGACTGGAGCAATGAAAATCAGGTGACAATCCTGACCTGCAAAAAAGAGATTGTTTTGGAGCTGACAGGCAAGCCGTTTACCGAACAAATCAGCTGATCAGGGCATCGTTTTCTGTGCAGGAGTGAGGCCCTGCAGCGCTGTTAGCCAGTTTTGTCTTCATCGCCAAAGACCTCATTTCGCCAGTCAGGCCCTAGGTTGTCTTCGACATACTCCCTGATAAACTGGCGAATCTTTTGAGAAGGGGTGACATCTTCGTTGGCACACAGCCTTTCAAAGATGGCTTTTTTCTTCGGATCAATCAGTAGTGTCAATCTGGCAGTTCGATTTTCCATCAGGCGATTCTCGCTAGAGCGGTTTTCAGTTATTATGTTAATTGAATGTTAATTTGTCTGGTCCGTAAACTCAATAGTTTCTGCCGCTTCAGGTTTTCCCTATGGCCCATCGCGCGCACCTTTTTTCACTAAAAATTGCCCATGGTTTGCGTACGTCTCTGGGTGACACTCCCTACAACTCAAAGGTTTTTTTCAAGGATGCCATGGCTGGCATTGCCATTGGCATTATCGCCATTCCTCTTGCCATGGCGTTGGCAATCGCCAGTGGTGTTGCGCCACAGTATGGGCTTTATACGGCCATTATTGCGGGTTTTGTTATTCCGTTGACCGGCGGGTCGCGTTTTAGTGTTTCCGGTCCTACCGCTGCATTCGTCGTTATTCTCTACCCGGTTGTTCAGCAATATGGACTGCCCGGCCTACTGGTGGCCAGTATCCTGGCCGGTATCATACTGGTTGTGATGGCGCTATTGCGACTCGGGCGTTTCATCGAATACATCCCGGAGCCGGTGACGCTCGGCTTCACCGGGGGGATTGCAGTTGTGATTGCCGTCCTGCAACTCAAGGACTTTCTGGGCTTGCATATTACAGATATGCCAGTTCATTTTACCGATAAGGTATTGGCACTGATCAGCGCTTTGCCCGATTTTTCAGTGTGGAGTCTGATCACAGGGCTGACCACATTGTTGGTGATGCTGCTCTGGCCTCTGCTGAAAAGCCCTGTTCCGGGGCACCTGCCGGCGGTCATCGTCGGCAGTTTGGTGGCAGTAACGCTGAATCAACAGGGTGCGGGTATTGCCACAGTTGGATCCACTTTCAGTTTTGTTCTCCCCGATGGAACGGTCGGGGCGGGTATTTCATCGATATTGCCGGATATTCAATGGCCCTGGCAAAGAACGCAGTCGGGCGAGGTACCATTGGTATTCAGTTGGTCTGTAGCTCAGGATCTGCTGTCGGCGGCTTTTGCTATCGCGATGCTCGCGGCCATTGAGTCACTTTTGTGTGCCGTGGTACTGGATCGCGCATCTGGTACAAAGCACAGTGCCAACAGTGAATTGTTGGGTCAGGGCATTGGCAATATTATCGCGCCCTTTTTTGGCGGGATTACAGCCACGGCTGCGATTGCCCGTTCGGCTGCCAATTTGAAGGCTGGTGCGCTGACGCCCATCGCGCCAATGATTCACGCCCTGGTGGTGTTGGCTGCCGTGGTATGGTTTTCCTCGCTTTTATCGTTTATGCCTATGGCCAGCATGGCGGCGCTATTGGTGGTCGTTGCCTGGAAAATGAGCGAGACATCCCGGATCGCGCACTTGCTGAAAACCGCTCCGCCGAGCGATGTGCTGGTGTTTGCGGTCTGCTTTTCCCTGACAATATTGTTTGACATGGTGATTGCGATTACTGCAGGTCTTGTTCTGGCATCTTTGCTGTTCATGAAAGAGATTGCCGAAATGACAAAAATCAGCGATATCTCCCGCAATAAAAAAATGATCGATGTTGAAATTCCCGATGGTTGGCGTGTATTGAAAATAAATGGTCCACTATTCTTTGCAGCAGCAGACCGTGTC
>TARA_R110002124_G_scaffold257727_1_pt1 | contig 15778 bp, 10 predicted proteins | sample TARA_R110002124 | Tara Oceans TARA_R110002124 (sample SAMEA4397445) | marine metagenome | biome: Polar Biome; feature: [SRF] surface water layer (ENVO:00010504); material: water (ENVO:00002006), including particulate matter (ENVO:01000060) such as... | depth 5 m | reverse complement strand
CACGGAGTCCTTGAGGCGTTCGCGGATGGTGCGGGCGTCGTATTTGATACGAGCGGCTAGTTCTTCAGTGGTTAGGTACAGGGTGTCCATAACTATGATCCTCGGCTTCATATGTAGCGTAATGGCTACATATGTATATTTATAGCTTCGGTCTCAGGGTCTGGCAAGCTTTTTTTGAAGCCTGCTGGTAACATTCGTTTAAAACTGTCAACGGACGTAGCCAATATGCTTCGTTTCAAAATCAAAGAGATGATTGCTCGCCGTGAATTTGAAGAGGGGCGACGCGTTACTATTGCTGAAGTAGCAGAGGGCGCTGGAATTCATCGAGTGACGCTGTCAAAAATGATCAATCGGCGTGGCTTCAGTACCAGCACTGATCATATTGATGGATTGTGCAGACACTTCGATTGTAGGGTTGAGGATCTGGTTGAGTACATTCCAGACGATCAAGTTAAAGAAGCTGGTGTGCGGAGTGATCACTAGTAGGCGAAGGGGTTATATGTCCGTGCTTGGGGAGCAGGCATGAGCAAAAACGGTTTGCCTGTGAGTTGAGCGCAACGATCTCTAGGCCGTCGCTGGTGGAGAGCCCGGGCCTGTTTTGACTACCTTGCGTTCGGGTACGTTATGTCGTGCTTAGCGCCTATGCTATTGCGCGTTTGAGAGGATCAGAATTGGTATCAGTAGTAAACATTTCCGATAGTTGCGCTTAGGTCTGTACCTACCTCTATCTGCGGGCTGGTATCTGCCAGAAGCAGCCACTCGTAGCACACTGCTTTTGGCCGGAGCAGGCAGTTATCAGGTGCGCCCCCCTAAGCGATAAGCTAGGGGCTGAAATCTAGTAACGAACGTTGAAACTTAAAGCGGAGACCCCGCCTCAGGGTCAAGCAGGTGTGTGATTTCAGGGATTTTATCTTTCAAAACCTTGATGAGCTTTTTTCGTAGGCGCGCATCCTCGGTTTTATGGAGGCGGATTTTTTCGATGGCTAACGCCATCACGAACTCCATGGCTGCTTCTCCCCTCTCGTATCCATAACCTGCGGCCAGGCGATAAATAATATCCGACATGGCCAGACTTTGGGTTTCATCGGCACGGTAGTCCAACTCGGTCGGCAATGCAGCATGGAGGAACGCCGCCTGAATCACACCGTCGTCGAACCTCGAAAACACCTCTGGCGAAAGCAGCACTTGCTGGAGCTCACCTGACTCCAAGCGTTTGGCATTCGCAACTTTTTCCCCGTACCTGGAGTTTTGCAGAACCCACAAGATAGTCAGGAAGATATCCGTGGACGTCGCGACCGTAACGTCAGTTTTCCCCTCGGGCTTGCCATCCACGAACGCGAAGCCTCGAGCCAGCGTCATTGGCTCACCTGTCTGGCTGCTGGGCCAGAAAGGATTCAACGCCAGTCCCTGGGCAGGTGCTTGGTTAAAGACTTCCATTCGCTTTGTGATCGGATCAGAAAATTTGCTGTTGATCGAATGCAAGGATTGCAGCAGATCCCGTTCTTTCTCCCAGTGACCCACGCATGCCAGTTCAGCAGCAGGGACCTCGATGTAGGTTTTGAAGATAAATCGGCTATGGTCTTTCGCCGGCTGGGTCAGGTTGGCACGCAGCTCATTCATCGTCTGATAGCTTCGGCCAAACAGCGAACCTGCTATGTAAAGACGCGTGCCACTCTGCTGCGCAGTACGTAACCGCCGACTAACGCTCTGGAGGCGAGATCCACGTTCAACTGCGGCAGCCAGGACAATCACCGAGCCATCGAATTTCGTACCGGCATCGAACTCATCAAACGACACCCTATTTTCGATCTTAACTCCACATCCTTCTAGATAGGCGATGGCGTTGTCCGCTAGCTTGGCACTTGCTTCATCGTCATCGTGAATGATCCACCGAGTGGATGAAACCGCCTCTTCCAGCAAAACAGTGTCGAACCACTCCTTGAACCCTGGGGTGTCAATCAGCTTGCTCTTCTCAACGTGCACCGCACGCGATCGGGCGCCAGGTTTGTCCTGCCTGAAACAGCTAAACAGGCCTTCACCCATGTATAAGTAAAACTTGGGCTGAAGGATCGTTGGGGCGTGGCCGGTGGTGATGTTCAGAAGCCTGGTTTCGCTGTGCTCGGCTACGAACCGCTCCCCGTGAATACGGATGAGCCGTGTGCCACCAGAGTCTCCCTCGTTGAGCACCTCAAAGTCCTCTGGCTGATTCAGAGTATGCAAGATCGAGCAACTGTCCGAAGAGAGCTCAAACGACAAGATGGTGGTCACAAGATACGATTCGGCACTGTTAATCTTGACCCACTGGTCTGCAAGCCCGCATCGAGTGGAGGCCGAGATCATACACATCGCGGACGCGCCTTTCGGTAAAGGCCCATCTTTGACCAAACCCTCATGCGAGTGGAACGAGCGAATTTCCGCGAAAAGTGGCTGCTTGAAACGCATCAGGTACATTTGCAAGGAGAAAGCCAATGGCAGTAGTGCGATAGTATCCAGGTACAAGATATCGGGGGTGGCTTGCCCTTTGTCTTTGATCCTCTTGATGAGTGGTAAGCATGCAAACGCCAAGAAATGGGCGTGCTGCGCTTCTGAGAGCAGATCCTCAGCACGTATGAAATAGTTTGAGGCGCGAGACGAGGGTTTTGAGTAGAAGAAGCCCGCGGGTGCTTTCTTCAACACATCGGAGCGCTTGACCAAACTACCAAGACCAGCTTTTGCAATGGCTCTTGATTGAGCCTTGACCACCGCACCTATCTTTGTGTCAACGCCTGAAACATGCACGTAGTCGGTGATCGCACCTGTCTCATCGTAGAACCCCACCCCGTACGTTTGAGGTGAGCCCGGCCCCCTTCGCTCAAACTGAGCCATCAGTGGCGAGGCCTTGTCAGCTTTGTGAGCCTTGAACTCTTCAAGCGTGTACTTGGGAAGCAGGAACAACAGCGCATCCGGCATGACGTGGCGGGGCAACTGAGTCTGCAGGGCACGGGCAATCTGGCTTCCGGTGAGGAACTCTGGGCCTGTAAAAAAGACAGCGAGATGCAAGGGCTTGCCGTCCTGACGAAGCTCGGCTTCGAAATCCATGAGATTGAACATTTTCAGCCCACCGGGATGCAAATAGTAAATACTGTGCCTTCAGTGGTGGCTAATCGTTCCTTAGCACCCCTGGCTGACGGTTCGAACTCCATCATTCCACTTCGTCCTTGAAAAGCCTGGTTTAACGAAAGGCGCCCTGTACGTACACGTACGTAAGCCTTAAGTTTGTTAAGCGCCTGTAGCGCGAGATAAAGTCCCATTCCGGAAGCAGCTGCGTCGGGCTTAGAGGAGGTATGGCTTCTGAAGCAATCCAATGTCGCTCGCAGCTCGTCAGCGAAGTCAAGTTTTTCAAGACTATCGACCGGACGCCCCTCTTTGGCCGTTAGCCAACGCCTAGCGAGGCCAGGCCCACTGTCGATGACCGATATTTCGAGGAAATCCAAGGTTTCCGACTTCAAGAAATGCTTGAGGATGAAGCGTGCCAGTTCAGGCTCTCGGTCGGAGTAATCCAAGGCGTCCTTGCGGCTGATTCGGTTTAGTTTGATCGAGGTACCACGTAGCGCCTTTTTGTATTTGTTGCCAGCGACATCAGTCACTGCATGCTGATCAGCGTTATCGATCAACTCACGCAGGACACTCCCTAATTCGGGAAGCCCAGCTTTAAGCAGAGTTGCCCTGTCTTGTTTTGCGGTCATTAAATCCGATGACTGTGCAATCAGGTGGGAAAACCATGAGTGAGGCTGAACACGTGGCGAGCTGTGATCAAAGTAGAAAGGTTTAATAAATTCTCGTTTCGCGTAGTTGACGCTGAATAGGTTGATAGCCGTAGGGCGAGCACCTTTGGTGCTGGAGGTATTACGGATGTCGCCGACAAACATCGCCTCAATCAAGGGTTTTATTGCCAGCAGAGCTTCACGACGGTTTACAACTTGGTGATCCTCTGTATGGATCTCGCTGCTCATGATGAGCGCGAAGAGCCCAGCGGCGCTTTTGGCAAGCTGAGAAATTTGGCCGATAGCTTCCTCAGCCGGTGCGTAGAGATGCAGGACTGGCTCCTCATAGGCGCGGGCCCAGGTAACGATTAACTGAGCCAGGGCCGCGTCTACCCCAAGCCCTCCACCATGGCTCATTCTGATGGGCAGCCTGAGTTGGGGGTCCGTACCTATTGAGCCGTACAGACTTTCGATGTCGTACAGGTTTAACTTGCGACTGATCTGCATTCAAGACCTCACGTTCCCTCGTTGCTTGCGCACCGGTCGGCTACCACTTGATGACACATGGGAAGCTGGAAATTTTGGAGAATGTACTTGAAACGGGCAAGCTCGGCGATAGGTATCTTCCCTGCCAAACAAAACGCCTGAGCCCCGGTCCTAGCCGCCTACGGCTTGGACTTCCTTCCACTCTCTGGGGAAGTCTATCATTACATTTGCCACCTACCCTGAGCCTGGCATCCGATGTTCGCTGGCCTATGGCGTTGGCCCGCCTCAGGTATTGAAGCGATGCATATCAATAGTACGACTGATTTCCAGACAGTCCCTTTTCTCTTGATCAATATGCCAAATATTGCTGATGCCAGCCACTTGTCATTAGTTGTAGCGTCGGAGTGATTGTGGCACCGCGTAATTGTATGGCGTCTGATCTCCAGTGGATGTCATGGTGCGTACTTCTAACCCATAAACAAAGGTTGGCCCGGGGAAAAGGGGGCAGATCTAGTTACCAAGCCGCCGACCGCTTCTGGCCGACTGGAGCCATTCACGGCAGGCTGCTAACGGCCAAAAGCTGCCATTCGATATTCTAGAATTGCTCGGCCACCTCAGCCTACACCTAATAGCAAAGCTCCCGTGCGCCACGTCGAAGTCGATGGTGGTGCTATTCAGGTGAACCCCGATCATCCGAGCCATGCCCCATCACCGCCAGGTAGATCGCGTTCATTATGTCAGCGATAGGGGTCTTGGGGTCGTCAGCCGCATCGCAACGATAGCGTAGCCATGCCGCAGTGGAACCATGGCTTTGCATTTCTTTATCCAGCAACGCGGCGTGGGATTGTATCCCCTGCATAAGGTTTCGATGAAAATCCACAGAAAGCTGGAAGGCGCTGTACTCAGTAAGCTTCTCTTGCTCCTGCGCCCTTTTGAAAACGTCGAAGGCCAGGCGGTATGGCCCAGTCTGAAGCTCCATTTCGAGCATTGAATCGGCCAGATCCTCTGCACCTAGATACCAGCCTTTCTCAGGATGATCCATGGTCAATATCAGATCGGCACAGGTGGATGAGTGCGTCTGTATCTGGGAATGTGCGCCCGCACTGAATAGTACCGAGGAAATGAGCAAAGGAATAATCGAACGCATGATGAACATCCTATGTAAGTCATGAAGAAAGAGCGTGACAAAGCCAGCAGCGCTCTGTTGCGCAAAGAGTTTCGCTTCTACAGCGGTTCACTCTCAAAAATCTTAATTGTGCCTGTCAGGCCCTGTTATAACACGTCCCAAATAAAGGGGCGGCCGGTGAAGACTTGAGCGAGCGTGCCATCGTCGATCATTTCAAGCTCACCGCCGAGTGGTACCTCGTGACGTTTCTGACCTGCCCCCAATCACTGAACCACTGCACTTCTTGATTTTCATCGTCCTCTGCTGAGATGAACATTACTAAGCTAAAAACGGTTAAGCCAGAGGGGAGAAGGTCACCGACGCGCGCTGGCAGCTCTACCTCCGCATCTTTAGGAAAAGGGACAGATTTATTATCTGACTCTCTGCTTTTGGCCGTTCTCTGCCGATCGTCACAACGGCGTGTGCTGGTCAAGTCGAATGCAAACAGTTGGTCAGCACGGATGCAAATGGCTGGTCAGTGGCAATGCAAATGAGTGGTCAAGTCCTTGCAATTACGCATCCGGAGCAGCTGCAGCGATATGAGCAGCTACGCCGATCATCGTTATGGCATTTGTGTTTCGGTGTCAGAACCACTCAAAGGCAAAGCAATGGAATGGCAAACACGAAGGACTTTCTCAGCGACGGGTTCTTTCTAGGAAGCCTTCAACACCTACTGCGCGAAACTACTCCTAGCCTGACATTACCACCTAAAATTAGTGAAGCGAACCTAGTTTCTAACCGTATTTTGGGAGAAGCGATGACCTTCATTACGACTATAGGCGTTGGGGATTGCGTGATCGTCGCGGCGGATCGAGCCACATTTCACGTAAATGGGTCAGCATCTACCCGCTCGGACCTAGAGGTAAAAAAATTCGTGAGACACCGGGAGGCTTCATCACGGGCAACGGTATCGCGGAGCTCCTAGAGCCTGTAAAAGATCGCTTCGTATCAGAGAATCCGAAAGACTTAGCCGCAATGATTCCGATCATAGAATCCGAGCAATCAGAATATCTTTCTAGGCAAGATCATTCGGATCTGGCTACAAAATGGGTTGCTCAGACTTCTTGGAAGCTGTCCATGGCCTGGCCGATGGAGGACCGGAGTAGCATCATTGCTACGTCATATGACTATACGATCCGGTCGATGATTGCCGCCAATGCTGGAGTGCCGTTCCTCACGTTCCCAAGCGACTTAACCTCAGATGAAAACGCACAAGTGCGTCGTATTCTTGAGCGCGGCCAACTCACCTCCAGCGGCGCACCAAGCCCAATGCCGATGCTCTATCACAATGTTTGTCTTATCCTTAATGTAGTAGGCATCCTCAGAAACCGTGGGCGTGAGATTTCCGAGCGCATCGATTTCGCAATCCACACAATGGAGGGGCGTCTTCAGTTCGATGATCTAGAGTTTTTAAGTTAAGCCGTTGGTGGCATTCAGTCGGAATTAACCTACACGTTGGGGCTGATTTTTCGAATTAGTTGTGGTCTTTCCAGATAGAGGAAATCGCAGGTGCCGAGTAAAGACGTTTTGCGGTTCAAGCTCGACAAAGAATTATTCGCCAGCTTTGCCGAAGCCGATCTCGTTGATTTCAACTGGGACGACTATGTGAAATATGACGAAGGTCTGGAGATCAAGCTCAAGGCAAAAAACGTTTCCTATGAAATGAATGGGAAAAAAGACTTAAAGGAATACTCAGAGATTCCTGCGCGGTTCGTACATTCGAAAGGAGACGCAATTGCCCTTTCACCAAGCGGCTGGCGCCCTCTAGCTTTCATTCCGAACGGCGCTGTGGTCCTTTTTGACAAAAATGCCTTTGGCACCGTCAAGAATCACATCGACAAAAAAGGAAATCCTCAGCCAAATGCTATTCAAGTGGTGGTTGATCTGTTCCAAAACAGGAAAGCAACTATCGACCCCAAGCCAATTCTGCTTGAGGGGAACAATCGGTTTGACAAGCGACTTCCGTCACTTGAAGAAATGCGCACAGAGCTTGGTTTCTTCACCACAAAGATGCAGGAACGTGGCCTGTAGCACCCCGTCGACAGAGGCCGTTATCAGCCGAAAGTATCCTGTGGCGAGGGGCTACTGCCGGCGGTCATCAGATGTCACATGATTTTGTTTCAGAATGCCTGATTGGCTTAAGAACTATCGCGCCGTCAATCAATTCGATAGTTAGTGAATCACCGAGACCGACGTCCATTCCTGCAAGGAAGTTTGGCGGGAGCTCGACAATAACATCCCCGGTGTCATCGCCGGGATCTTGGCATCTCACAGTGGTCCGTACTGATTCGCTCATAGGTAGTTTGCCTCACTCTCAGCCATTACTTTACCGAAATTGATATCTTACGCCAGACGGCATGCTTTCGGCAGCTATCGGCCCAGGCTGTGTAAAAACGCAAGCCCCGTTTTGAAGTCTACGTTGCTATTTAAAATCTATAGCAGCTTGGTCAGTCAGCAGACCTGCATTTTGCGGAGGAGCGCGATTTTTGTTCCGACTCAGACAATCAAGCTGGCTCGAAAGCGTTTTTACACAGTCTCGGCCAAAAGCGGACATTGGCCAACAATGCCAGGGCTGTAGGAATTGCGCAGGGCCTTACTGCCATGCGCCCAACTAAAAGGGTCAAGTCCGGTCACAGATTAGAGTCCTGGCGCAGAACACGCTACTATCCTGGCTTCTCCGATGGCGGCAGCTCTGACCGCAGTGGGTAATGTTAGGGTAATTAACACGAGCAGTCTTCCGCTTCTAGTACGCCACTACCGAGTAAAATGAGTTCTCCTTGGGGCGAGAGGCTAGCCAACAACTAGGGGCCGTTGCCAGTTTCAAATGTCCGGAGGCCCTCAATCGACAACGCCGTCGGCCTTCAGGGTATCCCAGAGCGTTCGCGCCGTGCGGCCGATGTCGACATTTGTATCGGTCATTAGCGCTTTGAGCTTCGCCGTCAGCAGGTCGTTCGGCATTCGATGGGGCTTAATTAGTTGTAACGCAGCCAGCCGATAGGCCGGATCGGCATCGGAAAACAGATCACACAGTTGCGATATATCAGCCTTATCGAAAGCAATCTCCGAATCAAGCAATCTTGCAACCGACTCTGCGTGAAGGACCTTTCCCCTCACGGATGCGACCAGCTTCGATCGTGATATTGATGACCGAGTGGCATGCTGGATCAGCCAGGACAAAGCTAAATCCTTCACATCGCGACGCGTATCGTTTAGTAGCTCGAAAATCCGATCATCTGGAAACGGCCGAAGGTAGTTCATCGCCTCCAAAAGCATCTCCCTAGGACTGTCGGGAACGGTGCCAGAGCACACGGGGTAGGGCTCCTCATGCGCCAACCAATGCTGGTACGCAGCTTCTAACATCGACTCAGGCGCTGCATCCCCACTTTTGACGTGTTTGAGCGTCAAGCTCGCCGCCGCCACGGCGACGCGTGCACTGGACGCATGCATCGCCTTGCCCAGACCGTTAGCCACCTGAGGCCAGGTCGTGCTGGTTTTTGCGAGTGTTCCTATGAGATGTTCGAATCCGGAGGTGATCGGACCGTCCAGACGATCAAGCAGGAGCTTTAAGCCGATCTCGCCTTGCTGGCGGGCGAGGTAGCAGGCAGTAAATACACCGAGGCCCGTTGCCTTCGCGAGCAGATCGGCAAGCCGGGCAGGGTCCGGAGGCTCGAGACTTTCCAATAGTCTGGTCGCCGAGATCGCTAGCCATTGGGGTTTTTGAAGTGCGGCATGCTCAAGTTTGGTCCGGTCAAGCCCCAAGGAACCTGCGCGCCCCCAGTCCAGTTCCGGTACGTCGACTTCGACGGTGTGGGAGAGAAACCAGACTTCTTGATCTGCGCGTTTGTGTTTAGTTCTTGCACACATAGCCGCTGCTTCGAGCTGGAGCTGTCCAGGGTGAATTACCGAAAGTGCGATTATCCCACGCAGGACCTCGCGCATCGGCTCACGGTCGGCAGGTGTCATCGCCCACCATATATCAGAGACGGGCGACTCGTTCCATCCGGTGATTTCGAACAGCGCGCTCAGTTGCAGTGGTGGGTCCAGTGCTGTTCCGTTGCCGACAGATTCGTTCTGAGTTGCCAGTGAGCTGAGCAAAGCATCCATGGCTCTGGTATGCGCTTGGCAGTATTCATCGGAGGAGAACATCGCTGTGAGAGCGTCATTGCTCAGGTTACGACGGACATGCGGCAGCTCTGTACCCGCTTTTTTCGCAAGCTCACTCAGCTTAATGTTGAAGCCGACGGTATCGAAGGCTTGGTTGGTAAACAGCTCAAGCAAGGCAGTCAGTTGATCCACCGACCGGTCTGCTAACCTGCATCGCACTATGGCGAGCGCTATGCTTTCGTGGAGCTCGTTTTCTGGATTCCGCCTGAGCGACAAGCTACTGATCGATCTCATCGAATTTATCGACGTCGATGGGCAGCTGCTTGCCAAAAACTCTTGCAGCTTGTTTTGGGCTGTATCGATATCGAACTCGGCCATCTCGACTTCACATGCCCACGCCACCCGTTGCGACCAGGGTTGGCTTGAATGCAATCGTGCGCTTGATAGTGCGCCAATCAATGGCTCGAATCGCGTGACAAGTCGCGCCAAAAGCAAGCCAAAACGGTAAGCCACCACCGTGTTATCGGCGTCAACTTGCGCAAATGACAACTGCACAAGACGCTGGACGGTATCGTCGGACACGTTGGCAGGGGTCGTCACCAACAGTCCCAAAGCCCGCTCGAGGGCATGGCGATCCCCCCGAGCGGCCCGCGCCAGCAAAGCCTGCAGAACTTCCTCGCACATCTTGGCGCTGGCAAAGGCCACCACCTCGCTCCAACGCTCGTATTCATCCAGGCACAAAGATAACAAGTGCTTACGTTCGGTCGCTTCGTGGTTTGTCCATATAAACCTTGCAGCAGCGAACTCGGCAAAGGTTTTGTGAACGAACGTGATCAGGGTTGTCGTACCGTGGCGCACCTTCTCGATCAGACCTACCTGCTGCCAGTACTTCAACGCGGTGTTGACGATGGTCTGGGCTTTGAGCGGCATCACGCCCAGATCCGCGCGAAGATGAGTGGCAGTTCGCGCCAGTAGATCAGAAGCCTTGGCGAGTGGATCAGCGATCAGTTCCCAGCCAACGATGTCAAAGACCCGGGCCAACACGGCTGAATCGGGTTGATCGTCCAGCGCCTTGCGGGTGTTTGGCTCAGCATCAATGACCTCGAAAAGGTTTTGATATAGCTCGGTCTTGGACGATCCCAAGGTGCCACCGCGTGCTAGCAGGGACGCGGCCATGCCTAACAGTTGAGGGCTTTTCGAAATTACGGACTTCGCCGCGTTACCTTCCAACTGCTCAGTCGCCAAAGCAAAGGCCCAGCCTGAATCCTCCGCCGCGCGCATGGGGGAGGTGGCCTGTAATAACTTGCCTAGGTTCTCCGCTCCTCGCTCGGCATCTGGAGCGATCAGTTCGTAGTGTCTCCACTCCGACAGTTCCCCAGTCTGGTACCCGATGGGGCGAGTCGTTACGATGATCCGGACGCGCGGATTGCCTGCGCGGAACTGTCGGATGCGGGCTGCCACGAGCTCTTGGTGTACATCGCATTCGTCCAGCCCATCGCATAGCAAGACCCAGTCGGAAAGCGAACTGTCGCGGACCTGTTGGAATGGTACTCCTGATCCATCCAAACCCAGCTGAAAAACGCTGTCATCGAAGCTATTGCCAGCGGCGAGTCGAGCAGCAATATCCCGCAAGCGAACTTTCAGGACCGGTAGACCATCACGCGCATAAAGATAAGCAAGCCGGGTCATGAGCGTGCTCTTGCCCATGCCCGGTCCACCTATCACTACGGCATGTGTGTAGAACCGACCGATCCATTCGGCTTCTAGGGTCTTTTGTTTGTTCCAGCCCGAACGCGGAGCTCCGGAACCTGCATGATAGCGAGCCAAGGCTGCGGCTGGATCAGTGGGCTCTGGCTGACTCGGATCCACGACACAGGCTTTGAGAGGCAACCAAGCCTTGTCAATCGAAAACGAGTTTTTAACACCGAGCAAAGAAAAGTGCTGGTTAGAGTCTGCGACCCAGCAACTGACCCGAGAGGCGACACTTGCGGGTGTTGCGGCTGCACTCGGTTGCACCCCCATCCCCGCCAACATTTGAGCCAATCCAGCTTGTTCCCACCGGCCGCGGCGTTCTGTGATTGCATGCGCGTCATGTAGCAGCCTGAACCAAACGCTATCCGCATCGGAGACGGTGGCGAAGATACGTGCCAGGTGGGCCCGGGTCATCATTACCGAGATATGATCTGCATCCGATGCATGTACAACGTGGATACGGAGGCGGGCACACACCTCTTCCACAGGCAGCGCGGCATCGGTTAGGCGTCTGAGCCATTCCTGGCCGATATCGCTTAGGTTGTCGGTGCGCCCTTCTCCCAGACGTCGGCTATCGGTGGCCAAGTCCGTCCAGATGGTCTTGCTCGTGTCGGACGAAACAATGAGGACGCCGTACTGGATCGTGCCTTCGTCAAGACCCGCTGCCAGCGCTCGCACGGCCTCCCACAAATTCTCGCCACGACTCAACCCGCGCTTGACCTGTGCTTCGAGAACTTCGCCGTTTCTTAATTCAATCCGGATATCGTCACCCGGGCCTCCAGTCTCGGCCCAGATCGCCGTTGGGATATCCTCAATCAAGCCATCCAGCCACCCCAGAGAGGCGCCAAGCAACAAGTGGCTCCCAGCGATCGCTGTAACTGCAGCCTGAAAGTTCATCCCGGACGCCGTCGCGGCGCCACCGGCATTTCGACGTGTCCGATCCTTGGGTTCATTTTTCTGTGACTTGGTCGTCATGTCTTTTCCTGTCGAGGGCCTTCAGGCTGCGTACGAAGCAGTCAAGCCATGATGCAGCATGAAGAGCACGTCGGCGAGCGTCATTGGTAGTAAGTAGAAATGCCGATGCATTGGGTGTGCGCAGGCGCTGATATACGGCCGATCACGGGGGCATGCGATTATCTTCAATGGCTCTTTTCGTAACCCTAGCTGGTAAATGGCTTGTGGTAGCTGCCGACCCTTGGGGGGAGAACGTCTGTGACCTACCCTCCTTCCTTCAGAAGCTCGTCTTCAACCTGCTTTTGGCCGTTTGGCAGAAGATTCAGTTTGGCGATCTCGGCAATACAAAAAGCGATGTAGGCTAGCTCCTCAGTCAGCTCATCTGCCCGCCTGCGCAAGAGTTTCAGTCGCGCCTCCGCATCCTTTTGCACCTCCTCTGGGGCCTGAGCTAGCTTAGCAAGCTTCGCCACACACATATCGATCTTATCGTTCACTTCAACTAACAACGTCTTACACGCAAGGTCCTTCTTGAGAGGGAAAAGCTGGCATTCAAGTAAACGAATCGCATCGTAGATTCTGACCACTTCCTTGCTGGTTTTTGAATGTACAAAGTTCAGGCTTCCCTCATCAAATGCGTGGTGTTCCTGATTCTGGCCTGCCCAGTTCACCAGATCATTTTTGATCAGGTTGAAATGGACAGGATCGTAAGCAAGCAGCGGCTCGATCAGTGAGAAGGTTCTCTCCAGACTGACCTGTAGATATACGTTTTTCTTCAACTGAGACTTACCGAACTGAGCAGTAATCGACACGGCATTTTCCAGGCAGTACTCGATCACGATCGACTCGAACCAAATCCGGCAATAGATCAATGCCTGCCTCACGTCATAGACGCGCAACGCCTCATGCACCTTGCCTTGAAACCCACCTGAGTGGTCTACCGCCACGATGCCTCTGTTCGTGTAGCTCAAGACGCAACTGGTGTGCTGATCAGCCTGAGGGTGCCGATCAGCGATGATGCAGAAACGTTCCCAGAACAGACGATCGTGTGTTGTCACGACCATCTGAGTACGCCGAAGGTAACGGTCAGAGAAAAACAGATCGATGATGTTTGACCTGTGGTCGCTGTCGATCGCGTTCACCACGTCGTCGAACACAATTAGCGGGAGCTTATTCTTCTCCGCCATTGCCAGCAGAAGCGAAAGGCCGAGCACACGAAGGTGTCCCTCGCTCAAAACCGAGAAAGCGTCCTGCACTGTGCCGTTCGCAGCGTTGATCTTGATTCGATAGCTGTCGTTGATCTTCTCGAAGCGGATAGCATCAATACGTTCATGGTCATCGTCATGATCGTTAATGGCTTTGTAGTACTCAGCCGCCTTCGTCTCGATCCCAGTGATACGTGCCTTCTCAAGGTGCAGTTTGTACCCCAGCAGATCTTGATAGAGATTACCGTACTCAACCTGCAACTGACGAATGAGGGTATTGAAACGAGCCGTATCGACGTCATCACGCTTCAAAACATTGCGTCGATCAATGAGGCGCGCGATCTTTTCGCCCGCAGCCTCAATCAGTTTTTTGCAGGTGTTTTTGGCACTAAACAGATCTTTGACTGCGTCTTGCTTCTGTTGGAGTAACTCGACGCCTCTGCCCAGGCGAGAGATCTCTTCCGAAGCTTGCGCGAACTCTTCACTCTTCTGCGCGCAAGCCTCCAGGTAGACCTTGATCTCGTCCGTCTCATCTCTAACAAGCGAGACAAAGTGATTTAGCACGGATACCGTACGTGCTTCTCGGTCGGTGGTCGTCTGGAAGTTGGCCAGTTCGCTTTTGAGATCCTTTAGGTGAAGACGGCAGGGGACATCCAGCCGAGTATTCTTTTCAACTCCCGCAAGGCCATTGGCGATCGCTCTGACGATTTGAAGCATTTGCTCGTCATTGCGCTGGTCAGCGGCCCTTAAACGCTCCAGCCGACTTAAGGCCTGCAGCTCTCGTTCCGCCTTTTCAAAGGGGTTCTCCACGACGCGTTGCAACGGAGTAGAGCATGCTGGACAGGTGTCATTGCCTTCCATCTGCGCCAGGTCATGGATGGCCAAGTAAAGGGCTTCGTAGTTTACGTCCTTGGCACTTTTTAAAAACAAAGCCTCGATCATCGACTTTCGGGCAAGGAGGTAGCGAGCGGCACGTGCTGCGCGCTCAATCCGAGCGAAAGAATCAATGAATGGAGCCTCTGCAAGTTTTAGTTGCTCCGCCTTACGGATCTTTAGCTCGACCTCTCTCTTCAGCCGCAAAAATCTAATTCGAACAGCAGATTGCTGATCCGACTTCAGACCGAGCGCCTCGCACACTTGGTCATTGGTCTCAGTCATGCGGTTGAAGTGGCCCTGGCGCTCGGCAAGGAGGCTTTTTCGGTCTAATTCGATCTGGGTCAACGCTTCGGCCTGGTCTGGCTTCAAGTACTGGGTAAGATTGAAGCTCTCCGGTCTCACGAACCGCCCGATGACTTGCTGGAACTCTTCAAGGCCGAAGAGGCTGGCCACTACGTCGCTTTCAGCGCTCCCAGTATCCTTAGAACCGAGCAACGAGAACTCTTGCAGACGATTGCGATCAATGAAGCAAGCTGACCACGCTAGGCTCTTGGTTACAGCTTTTCTGTCCCTGCCCACCAACGACAGCGTCGGCTTTGCACTGCCCCTCGCTATATAAGCCTTCACCTTGGTTTTCCGGCGATCTGCCTCTTTAATATGTCCGGTCGTGCCGTACTCAATCGCTTCGCAAAGCGAAGATTTCCCTCCACCATTAGGTGCGTAAAAGATATTCTTCATTTTGCTAAAACGCAGAAAGCTCCCCCTGTCATCCGTAGATAACTCGCCGAAGCCTCTGAAGTTTTTGACCTGCAAATCCAGTAAAGGGCTGAGGCCTGAAAGCGCCACCCAGTCCAGTTCCGGCCTAGACTCCAGCCCTCTTTTGAACAGCGTACCTACACGCTGAAAATTAGTGTGCAGTAGTTGATCGGCGTTCGACGCGAGGTAGGATTTGATGTGATCTGAATAGCGTCCGCGGTCTTGGCTCGCCTTGGCCATGCACCAGAGAAGAGCTAAGTAACCATCCGATTTGTCATCCAAGTGGCTTCTGGCGAAGCTCAACAGGTACTGACTCATTCACCTTCCCTCCCTGAAGTTTCTTTATCCTACCCGGATTGGAGGGCATTTTGCCATCTGACAGACTGATGCAGTAAGTCAGCTCAGTAGCCCGACCGTCCGCTTTTGGCCGATACCGGCCGATACCGGCCGGTGGCGAAGGACAGCTATCAGCCAAAATCTACTGTTCGGTTATTACTATCAAAGGCGCAGCGTGCCATCGACATTTACTAATGCTTGCAGGATGCCTATGCGCCCCACCTGAGGCAGTACTCAGATAAGCTGCTCACGCATTCTTCACCAAAACCAAGTGGGCGCGATTTGGGCACAATCTGGGCACTGACGATTTTAAAGGGTTTGCTCGTGGTTTGAGCTAGATGTCATAAGATTCATCAGCCGTCTGACTCGAAATTGAGTGCTAGCTGATTGGGGCAGGTATCGGC
>TARA_R110002124_G_scaffold9448_2_pt1 | contig 15786 bp, 18 predicted proteins | sample TARA_R110002124 | Tara Oceans TARA_R110002124 (sample SAMEA4397445) | marine metagenome | biome: Polar Biome; feature: [SRF] surface water layer (ENVO:00010504); material: water (ENVO:00002006), including particulate matter (ENVO:01000060) such as... | depth 5 m | reverse complement strand
CAGCTCAGGCGAAAACTGGGAAGGTGCTGTCCAGGCAACGCTTACAGACATTTTATCCGCAGGCCATACCCCATCCAATCCGAAACAAACATCTGATGGGCTCACGGACCCATTGCTCACCCTGACGGGATTATTGATCCTTAGCGCAAAAGGAAGTGGTTTCGCGACCCCTCGGCTCGTGAGGGTCCCGACGATGACAGATTCATCTGAAAAAATGAGGACGAACCGTTTGCGATCTGGCGATCGATGAAAAAATAATTTTGGGGTCGTTGTGTCTTCAGCTATCTCATGTCGTCTTTTTAGTTCCGCCAGAGATGTGATTAGTTGTAGTCCGGGCTCCATAGTGAGGTCGTTGTAGATGTCCCTGAGAAATTCATTGGCAAAATCTCTGCTGTTGTAGCTGTTTTTCGCAAGGAGCGGATCTTTGAAGGTTGGCGACTGGAAGTTGGGGGTGACTGGCTCGAGAGAGCTGAGTGTCGTGAGATCCGAGGTCATACGGCGCTGATCCTAAATAGTTTTTAATGGCTCAATGCTTTGCCGTTACGGCAAACTACGGCACCAAATTGATTAATTTCAAGTCTATGGCATGTGCAGACTGGCGACCGTTGTGCCAAAAATCACCGTTTGTGGACGGTTCATAATCGGAAGATAATGTCTTTTCCGAACGTAAGGTTCGCCGCTTCTGCCAAGTGCTTCATGGCTGTCGTGACTTGCGGTTCGCTGACGTTTGCGCTGATCCACCGGCCTCGGCATTCAGCCGCCCAAGACCGTCAATAAAGCCGAGCTTGTATTTCCAATTCTCGGGATGTTGCAGCTGGAAAGCCGAAGAGCCCGCAGCCCTGTTGATCTGGTCAAAGCATCAATGACGTTTTCGGGATTCGCATCTTCGCAGTAACTCCGGGTGCGTTCTTCGATCTTGCCCAAGAGCGGGTACTCGAGCTGCTCGAGCGGGTAATTGACGACATCATAAAGGCCTTCCGCCCGCATATTTTCGGAATGAGCTTTAGCCAAGGACGGCAATCCCTTTGCCCTATTTCCGCCAGCAATTATCTGACGAACCTGATGCCTGTCCTGTAGGCTTTCGCTGCCCGTCACTTTGGGCAAAAGAGGCACCCCATCAACCTTCGCACCTTCTGCGCGGAAGACGCTTCCACTTCCCCCGCCTCGGTCTTATTGAGGTCTGTCAGCGGGACTCCCAGGGCATCAGCGATCTTCCGAGCTGTCGCAACGCCATTTCCCTTATAGTTATTTTCAGCGCTCCATGTTGTCTTCTCGCTGCAGCTGGATTCGTAGGCCAGCTGGCCTTGGGTCCATCCTTTGTCACAGCGGATACGATAAATTTTATTGCCGTCGAGTTGCATGGATCTACTTCTTCTCATGCTTGTTTTCGATGGCTCATTCATCCCACGTCCTCCCATTGCAGTGTTGCGACCGGAATCCGCATCTTAACCGCAAAGTGGTCGCGTCACCGTAATTAAACCGCAAGCAACCCGCAAACGAAAGTCGGGGATTACTGCGCCCCATAAAGCGGACCTATCTCACCTGAATACAGGCTCTACAGTTGAAAGGCCTAAAGGGTATTAGACTACAGAAATATTGGGGGTGTCCGCATTTTGCGTTGGTCTCAATACGGTGATTCCAGGCCTCTGATGAAGGCCTGCAATTTTATGCTTGAGAGCAAAGCTCCCTCTAAAGCGCAGTCCAAAGCTGAAATAACAACCCGATGATGAATGAGCCTGCCAAGGCAATGCCGAGATAAAGAAAAAACACCTCCCTTTTGACCAAGGCCCAGACTGCAATGGCAGCGGGCAGCGAGCTAACCCCGCCTGCAATCAGAAACGCCATGCCGGCACCGGGTGCCATGCCCTGTCCCATCAGACCGCCGACCAACGGCAGAGCAGCATAGCCGTTCAGATAGGCAGGCACACCTACGAGGGTTGCAATACCAATAGGGGCAATGCCTGAGCCGCCAAGCGAGCTTGCGACCAGATCGGCAGGCAGCCATGCCAGCATCAGGCTTTCGAGGATAAAGGCGAGGGTCAGCCATTTGGCGAGGAACAGCGTGGTCTTGATGCCTTCGCGCCAGAATTTAGAAACACGTTCATCATCGGTCCAGAATTCCCAGACGACTGGCTGAACCGTGCGGACCTTTACACCCCCGCAACCGCCATTTCCAACACCGTCACGCAGGGGATCGGACAAAGCACCCGAACTGGAAAGAATGTGAACCACGAAACCACCTAAAATACCCAAACTTAGGGCAGCGATCGTTTTTCCGATGGCAAACTCGATGCCCAGAACTCCTGTCGTCATAAAGAACATCGATGGATCCATCACCGGCGAGGCAAGCCAGAAAGCCATGACTGCCGAAAGCGGAACGCCCATCGCCAGAAGGGCGGCGATGAGGGGAATGACACCGCAGGAACAGAACGGAGAGAGCCCGCCGACAACAGCCGCGACAAAGATCATCATGACGGGAGATCCGGTAAAGGCCCGTGCTATCAGCCCATCAGCGCCCGTGGCCCCCGCATAAGCTGCGATCCCTACGGAAAGCGCAAGGAAGGGGGCTACGTTGGCGAGGTTCTGCGCGACGAAACCCGTGGTCGTCAGACCAAGGGTCGGCGCAAGGAAGAACAGCAGGACGAGAATGGCTGCTGAGACAAGCCAAACCTTTTCTTGTGTCCAAAACCGATGGAGGACGCCACTGGTCCGACGCGGGCTAATAGAGCTAAATTCCGTCATATCTAAATCCTTAGATTTATAGTTTATTTAAGGTGTAAAAAAAGAGCGATACCCATCATGCAGCTTCCTCCTGCGTGAGCTTTACTCCAGCACAACATTCCGATGTCAAGAACGACACAGTCTGATGCATCACATCAAAATCTACGCGGTTCACTATCTGCCGCCCCTGCCGTTCTTGCGTTACAAGCCCAGCATCCACCAAAGTCTTGAGATGGTAGGCAAGTGTCGACGCCGCCATCTCCAGATGCTGGCCTATTTCGCCGATATTTAGGCCATCATTTCCGGCCCGCACCAACAACCGAAAAACTTTCAGGCGCGTGTCATGACCAAGAGCGGCGAGGGAAAGAGCTACAGAGGCGTGTTTCATCATGATCTCAATATAACTATAAATATAGTTTTGTAAATATACTTTATGAAATTAACGTGATTGCAACCAACGCTACTAAGCGCTCGGAGCCGCAATTTTTGTGGCCTGTTTCGCATCAGATAGGTGCTACGACGACCGGATCAGTTCTGCGGGTGTCATTCCAGCAAGGCGAACCTCGAGCCATCGTATGTAATCATTCAGGTTCTTCGTGGCTGTCCCACAAAAAGGTCTTATGAACTTGTCGTAGCGGGCGTGAAGTGAGTTCACATTCTGAATATGGTGGCTCCCGGCTGCGACACGCGTGCCTGGTTTGCTGCCGACGACAAAATGCTCAATTCCACGCTGATCGGCAACCTTCGCATAAGCGTTGGCACCATCCGAGCAAAGCACCGTATCGTGAGGCACCAATGGCTTCATCGCGCGCTCCAACGTCGCGCTCTTTCGGTTCGGCAGTCGTTCAAACAGGCGCACACCGCCTCGGTCGGCAACGGTCAGGATTGGCAGTTGCCAGTTTGAGAGGCCGCGCATCATCTTCAGACCCTGGGACGTATAGTCTTCCCACCGCGGGCGGGGTGGCTTTGCTACGTTAAGCGGATCAACGAAGTGCTGAACCCACTCACGCGATCTTTTGCGCGACCCCCGCTGGTAGGTTTCATCCGCCTCGACGATACCCGAGAAACTCGTCGCTCCGCCGGTGCCGATGATCGAAAAAAACAGCATCCGCCAGCGCCAGACCGTGTATTTATTGAGACCGAGTTGACGCGCGAGATTACGGACAGACAGCGGCACGGAGGTGCCCAGCATGTCCCGCAGGACTACCATAAAAAGGTCAGGTCTATGGATGCGGCCGATGGCGGATCCGGTTCGGCCTGAATAGGTCTTCATACAACCGTTGCATCTATAGCGCTGGATCTTGGTCCGCGTTCGTTCCCATTTCTGGCGCCGATTATCGCCGCAGAATGGACACGTATATTCTCGGTTTGTCCGCGCTTCGATCTCGGAGATCGCCTCCGTCTTTCGCCGGAGATCCCGGATCTCCGTCTGGGCGTCCTCGATCTGGGCCGGGTTCAGCGTGTCGAGGTTATCGAGGAAGCGGCGGAAATCATGATGTAGCAAGGGTATTCTCCGTTGGAAGGGCGGAGATATATAGGCCTTTTCAGTTTAAGCCGGAGTGAACCAACACGATTTGCGGCCACCCCCCAAAATATTTGGGGGCGTGGCGCACACGTTATGCACCCATGGTTTTGTGGCAATGACCGGCGGCCGCGACGGTGCGGAAACGATGGCCTCGATCAATACGGAAACACCGAACCTGGAAGTCAAAAGGCGGTGGATCTAAAACGTTTTCCGGGAGCAGGATGACAGGCAGGCAACTGCCGCTGAAAATCCTGAAATTTTGCGACCTGGTGAATGTCAGAAAAATACCGAAAAAATTTCACCGCATCTAAACGGTCGTTCCCATTTACTACCTACGGATGACATGCACGGCCCTGCATTCACCTTGGAAAGGTCTCTGCGCGCGGAAGGAGGAGCAACACGGTCCAGATACGGAACTGGAGCGGGGTGGAGACCGCCGACACTCATGACAGAAGCAGCGCGCGCTGCGGGGATCTGATCGTTCCCCATTGTCGTTGTCACCATACCCGAAAGGCGCGGAGACGGGTGTCCCGAGGTGAACGGAATGAGCACCAATCTGTTAGGAAGTTCGACCATGGCGGCCTTCTTAATGTTCCGGCCACTGCCGGAACCTCGGGCTTCAGACAGCAGTGGCTGTCGGGAAATCGATTAAAAAAGCGGGTTCCGGAACTCTTCGGAACTCGCAAGACACCGCCTGCGCGGATGCGGACAGTGCGCTCGTGTTTTCCGGCGGGTCCTTTGACCGCGGCCGAAAAGTCGTCCGAAAAAGCCACGGTTTTTGTTGGACCTACCTATGCACAATATGCGTCAGTCGCTCATTTCGCCATTGGAAGCATTCCGGTGGGCGTGAGAGGTCAGGTGATAGCCTCGATGCCCTTGCGGTCGATCACATCCAAAAGGCGCACGGAAGGCCCGCTCGGAGAGCGGTTTCCTTGTTCCCATTGGGCGATGGTGTTGCTGCCAACATTTAGAAAAGCAGCAAAAACGGCCTGACTCATCCGGGTTTTCTTGCGGATGGTCTTGATGTCCTCAGCAGCAAAGGTCCGTGGTTCAGGCAGGCACAGCTCATCCATCACCCGCATGGTGATGTCGTCCATGGCACCGACCTCATGTAGATCTTTTGCCATGTCGTGTGCAATATCGAGTATCTCGCTCATTTCTTACACTCCAATTCTGTGATCGTTTCCTTGGCTTTCAGGGCTTCGATTTGTGCATCAGTTGCCTCAATCAAATTCGCAGCCACAATTGCCAAAGCCTTGTGTTCCTTCGAGTTGATGTTCGACCGGGCGTTCTTGGGATATCCATGAAGGAAGAAGATCCGATCGAAGCTTGTCTTCCTGAAACCAAGAATCGTGCGGTATCCCCCTGATTTTCCGCCTCCCTTCCTTGCTACGCGCTTCTTGAACAGATGACTCCCGAGATCACCCTCAACCTTACCTGCAAAGGCCTCCTTGGCCGCTATACAGAGATCTTTGTCGTCAATGCGCTCCTTCTTAACCCATCGAGAAAAGACCTTGCCTTTGAATGCTCTCAACTTCGCTCCTCTATAACATAGTGATACAGTCTGCGCTCTGCAAGCTTGCAATCATTACGACTTACATCATGATGTCATGCATAGATATTGGCTAATTTCTATGCAACCGAAGTGTGAAGCGTGGATCGTCGCTTCATCCCAAACACGATTTGCGGACACGACAATTTAATTCGCTGTTAATTTGATTGGAGGCACCATGTTGATAGGAAAAGTAGTTGCTGTTGCCAGGGATTGTGTTCATCGGTTCTCCAAAGAATTGGTGCCAGAAATACGAATGCTTGAGGGTATGGGCGTCGAAGGCGATGCCCATTTTGGTGCAACTGTAAGACATCGCTCTCGTATGGCAGTCGACCCCAACCAGCCCAACCTTCGCCAAGTTCACTTGATCCATTTCTGCCCTTTCTGAGGTTAATAAAAAGGGGTTGGTAGTCCGGCCCGCTGATATGGGCGAGAACATCACGACGGTCGGTGTTGACTTACTGGCGCTCCCAGAAGGAACGGTTCTAAAAATCGGCCAGACGGTGCAATTGGAAGTAACCAGTCTGCGAAATCCCTGCAAACAAATCGACAACTTTCAGACGGGATTACTTTCTGCTGTCTTGGTGAAGGGTGAGAACGGCCAACTCTTTCGTAAATCTGGCATCATGACAATCGACAAGGTCGGAGGACTGGTAAAGGCAGGCGATACCATTCAGCCTATCTTTCCAGAGAACCCTTACTTGCCTCTGGAGTGCGTCTAAAATCTGAAAGCCGCCAGTTTTGGAGTGTTTATGGGAGGCAGCCTTGTCCGCTGACCGACCTCCATGCTTGCCGCAGCGAAGGTCTGGTTAGATGAAGATTTTTCGATGCGGACCATCCTCATGAGGGCTGAAATCAAGTCACGCGAACAAGAGAAGGTCACACCGCAGCCACACTATGTGACCTACGGATACTGATACGACAGCACTATGCGTAAACCATATAATATCGCATATTTTTAATAATATAGATCAATTTTGAACGCTCAAGCGAAACTTGGTTGAGCTCAAAACGTTATATTATCCACAGTGGGTAGTTTAACATCGGCACTCTTGGCGAATATTTCCTTTCTTAGGTCAATCGAGCAAACCGACCTACCGCAAAGGCGGGACCTAAGTAGAATTCCATGAACCGCGGTCTCTGTTTTTAGGGGGTGAAATAGCCTTCTCCGACCCCTACGCATTTTTCTTGTCAGTTCATTTTGGACGCCCTGCGACCTGTACCAATTAATAGGAAACAGGAGTCTGCAATGTCAAAGCACGAAGCGTTTCTTTCGAAATCTATGTCCACCGAGGAGGTGTCCACAATCTCACTGGCAGCCCATCTGGGCGTCTCCCGAAACTCGATTCCCGCTATTACTAAGAAATTCGGCTTGATCAAAGACGGTAGAGGTTACCGGAAGCTCGACGTGTTTCGAAAGGTCCATGACATCGAGCCTATTCTGCTGGCAGCAATATTTGCAGCCATCAAGGCAAAGCACAGCCACAGCGTTCCAAACGACAGCAGCGTAGGCGGTGAGTCAGAAGCCGTGTGCATGGTTGAAGAGCTGTCGAACATCTACGATCTGGCTGAAACCCTGTGGGATCAGGGCTTGGTTCCTATCCAGGATCTTTCCGGCGAATATGGATATGCCCACGATACGTTCCGCAAGAAGTTGAAGTCCGGTGCCATCAACCTGCCACCGGTTCAACCCATCGAGTTCTCTCCCAATCGCGTGATGTATCGTCCGCTCGACGTTGTCTTATGGCATCGTCATCGTATCGTGTTGAACTTGCCGCGGGCGGTTGTCTCATCCCCGAACCGGGATATGCCGTCACCTCGGGAGGCTGAGAACCCCGCCCACCTGACAGCCCCGACATCCGAGGCCATGACCAGCGGCGTTTTTGCTGCGGCGATCGCCGCCACCGATCAGAAAAGCGGTTTTAGCCCCTCTCCTGCCCCTTCTCCGGACGGTCTGCACAACCTACGGCAATAAGCGAAACCCCCGCCACTTTGGGGTGTGGGCAAGATGATTGGAGTATCGCTTGGCCTGCACAAAAAGCGGCATTTATGCATAAAAACCGGTTTTTATACCGCCTCAGATATTCATTAAGGACACCATGACCGATACACATTTCTCCAGAGTCAGCGACACTGTTTTCCACGTAAACATGCAGCCATCTACTGCCAAGGCCGCGTTGGTCACTCCCATCCAATCGGCAAACGGAAACCACCAGCCAATGGATTTTCAGGAAATCTGGGACTGGACAGCACACCATAAAAAGCACGACCTCCAACTGCTTCGGGTATTCCTCGAAAAATGGGGCTATGGCCCCGCGGGTACCCTTTCGCTCTCAAGCAATGCGTCTGACAAATCCACGCCGGCGCCGAACAGCTTCTCAAGTCTGCTGGAGTGGTTCGACGCAGCTTTTCCAAAATCGCGCCGCGGTATTCACCCTCGTCTCGATCTTTGCGTCACACTCGATCGTTATAAGAAAATTCGTGAGGGCGTGCGGCGCTCGATTTTAGGCTGCATGGGTGCCTACGCAGCTCGCGCCACCCGGAATGAACTTCAAGATGGCTGGACCGAGCTATTGGCCCTGCTCCAGCCCCTCACCGAAAACCACGGGCCGCTGGACCAGCGGAGCTACTCGCTGCTAAAGACGTTTACAGATATCGCGCGCCGCGCCGGTCTGGAGCCCTGGCATCTGACCGAGGATATGTTTGACGCTCTCGAAGATGCCTTTGTTACAGCGCAGGACAGGGAATTAACCAAGAAGGCATTCCAAATCCTCAATGAGTGGAACGGACTTGTCGACTTTGGTGACCTATTGCCGCATACGCCCATCCCAGCTCCCCCCGCGCGACGCCTGACCGATGCTTTGCCGCCGCACATAGAGGAACGGATCGACCAGCTTGTCTCGATCGCGGCAACGCGTATCGATATCAATACGAGCAGGATTCATGATAAAGTTACACAGGAAACGAAGAACGCCTATAGGGCTGCACTGCGCTATCATGTCAAGTTGCTACCGTATTGCCCAATCGATCCCGATACAGCCTATGACCGGCCTGTCTCCGACCTTGAAGCCGCTAATGATGTCGATGCGTTGTTTGCCCCCGAGCATATTTCCGCAACGATCCGCGCTACCGAAGATCGCGAACATCTGCCATCGGCGATCCAACCAGATTCCGCTCTAACCTACTACAAGACAATCCGCATGATCCTCGAGAGAAATGTCGATGCCTTCGACGCAGCTGACGTGGCCGACATCAAATTGCGGATAAAATCGAGTGAATACTTCAAAGATGCCGGTCGCGACGAAATGCCCGAGCATATTCAGGCCTGGTGCCGTGATCTTGTAAGTGATCCTGAAAAAGAACGGCGGTTTCACAATTTGCATCGCATTTTCCGCGGGAAGGCCGACAAAATCATGGATAATGCGCGGAATGAAACAGGCGTCTTTGATGCTTCCCTTCTTAGCGACCAGGACCGCCTCCGCGTGATCCGCCTGGGAGTGTGCGCTGCAGTCTGTGCTATTGTGCTCACAGGCCGGCCCTTGCGTCTGCGCAATGCAATCTGGCTACGTCATCGCGGTCGCCGGGCAAACATAAATCCACAGGCCGGCTGGGAGTTTTTCATTCCGGCAGAGGAAGCAAAAGCTGGCGAGAGGATATCGGAAATGAAGCCGCGTGTTGATCGGCAAGGTCCAGCCGTCTTGGATTGGTATCTTAAGAAGATCCGCCCGCTCATCGACCCCGAGAATAAAAGCATCTACCTTTTTCCAGCAATCAGAACCGCGAGCGGGCGCCTCAACCCATCGACGTTTCGGCAATGGTTTCAGTCGGCAGCCAACGACGCGAATATGCCAATGACGTTTCACCGCTTCCGGCACGGGTTCGCCAGTATTCTGGTCCGTATGGGGAAACCCATGAGAAACATTGCTGACATGCTGGCGAACACAGAAGCGGTGTGCAGCAAACGCTATGCTTTCCTTGATCCAGATCGCAGCGCCAAAAAAGCACAGGACGCAATGGCACGCGCGGCGTTCGAAGCAGAGCGCACAATACGAAAGAAGGTAGTCAAATGACCCCTCGCATCCGTTCCCTTCTCCGGGCACCACACATGGTGGGCGTCGCCCAACTCCCCAATATTGAGCTTGTCACGGCAAGGGAGCTTGAAGCGTTGGAGCCGTTCATAGCGTTCTGCGCACAGCACCGTGTTGAGGCACCATGCGATATTGATATTCGGGCGTTTCTGAGCTTGAGCATGCCACCCAAACCTGCGCATCCGGTGCCTTTCGAGATCTGGCAGGAAGGCTGGCTGGATCAGGTCGATGCCCTTGAGCAGGCCTTGAACCAGCTTGGATTCAGCACTGCGTTGATCGAGGCCGCAGTATCTGTGCGCGAGGAATTCCGTCATCGCATTGATTATCGGGGCTACAATCATGGTATCCGCCGCAGCTACAAACGTACGGTTTCTTTCCCGGTCGAAGATTTGCCAGAGGCTTGGCAAAAGACCTTGCGCGGCTTACGCCGAGATCAGCTCTACGCTCTGCCCATCGTTGAACGCATGGAGCAACGCCTTGGCATGCTTGCTTGGTCGGCTGACCGAGCCGGGTATCTGATCGACTTGGAGGATAGCGACGCTGAATGTGCGCTTTATGACGATGTCATTGACCGTTCTAAGGCCAAAGCTATCAACAATGGTGAAGATCCTGCCTCCGCGCAACCAAGATGGGCTTACTTGCGCGGCATCGCTGAGGAACTGAAACGCTTCGCGACGTATCACGGTGTGTCAGAGCAAACCATGGAGCGACTTGATCGCAACTACCGTGGATTTGCAGGGCTTGAAAACAAACAGACCCCTCTCAAGATGTTTGCTTCACTTAACGCGCCCACCCTGCCCGTCACCCTTGCCAAAGCGCGTATTCAGCTCGAAGAAACAAAAGCGGTTCTTAACGCCCCCATTCGCCACCAGCGACGCCTGAAGGCCTGCGCTCGGGGCCTCACAGTGGCCTGCCCACCCCGCGCCCGCGATGTCGTTAATCGCATGTTCTGGGGCGACGGTGTTTTTTATCGCCCGGACACCAACAGTTATGCCTTCAACTACCTCCAGTCAAAACCCGGAAAGCCATTGGCCGTTGCCTTCCAGCCCAGCTTCAATATCTTCTTCAATGCACTATTGTTGGGCGACAACGATCCCCGATACCTCGCGCAAATTCGCGATCAAGCTATTGCGCAACGCCGACCGATCTTTATGCGATATGAGGGCGAACCCGTCGCCTATGGTTGGTTCGGGCGCGCTTGGGATGAAGCAATCGGGTCTTCGAGTCATCTGGCCCGGACGCTTCTACAGACCTTTCTTGCAGACTTGGGTGAGGAAGGCTTCGACTACGGCAGGAACGCCCTGGGCCATGGGAGTGGACGTTACTTTGACAAATATCGCGATGAACACGCTCGGCAGACGTCGGCATGCCGCGCCTTAGACGCGTTTTCTGACCGTGCGAATAACTTTGCCACAGATGACATAGAGGATCTGCTGTGACCATAAACGAGTTCCCGCACATTATAGATTTGGCCCCACTCTCTGATCAGAGAAGCACCATCAAAATAGATCCAGAGCAGCACCGGATGGTCATCACACTTCAAGACTTGGAAGACGCGCTGGAAAACGCTGCCAAAGACGGGAAACCAAGTCTGGCGGATTGGCCACATCGAACAGTTCATTTCAGAATGCTGTCTCGAATACTTGGTGGCTTGGACCACCCGGTCACATCCTTTGGATCTCTTTTGCCTGACCAATGGGGTGATATCCCGCCCGATATCCGAGACAGAATCCCAGGTAATCCTCGGAACGTTCACATGCAACTTGTCTCAATGCTGAAACGCGCCATCGGCCTGTTTCGACCTGATATCGATCCTTGGTCTGCGTTGCGGGTCCTCGCTGATGCAGAGGTTCGGATAGATGGCAAAATGGTCGGATCAGTGCAGCGGCGTGCCGAGCGCGATGGGTTGAATCCGATCGATATCGACAACTGCTGGATCGCGCGACAGCTGGCTGCGGTCCCTGCAGAAGATGAAACACAGGAGCGCCAGATTTATCATTATCTGGTCCGGCTCTCAGGGCGGCAGCTGATTCAACATGCAGGCTTGCTGCGCAGGGATCTGGCTCTGCCAGCGACGCTCTTGCAGCAGCAATGCAAGGTCATTTTGCCGGATTGGTTGCAAGAAGTCGCCGATGCCAGCGACCGGCCAACCTGCAATGGTCTTGAGAGGGTGTGGCGCACAATCAGGCATCATAATCTGACAGCGCAGAGCCCTGACGACATTATGGCACTGATCTACGCGGGCAAGCTGCAACACGATACAGCCAAGTGCGTGCAACCGATAAAATCAAGAAGTTGGCGTGGGTATATTCAACGCGTGAGGCAGGTGTTGCTTTCCTACGTTGATGACCCGACCATTTACGAAGGCAGGCTTAAGCATGGTTGATTTTCAACTGGCGAATGAGGATGGCGGCATACTCCAACATGTTGACGCATGTAACATTTGTTTCGCCATTCACTGTGAATGGCGTACAAATCGATTTGTTATTACCTGACATCATCACCAACCAGGCAAATTTGAGGATTTGAATAGTAGGTAATTTCCGGTTCACCTTATCGATTAAGAAAACGAGGTGACGAAGTATCCACAGACATCGATAGAGGCCGGTAACATTCAGCGTTGGATTGGAAAATCTCAGTCACCTTCTAACTTTAAGTGACTTAAACGAACACCAGTTTGACACGAAAGCGCGACAAGTCCAAAGCAATCATATGATGAAATTATGATCATGAGATCATGCCCTTCTGTTCTGTTGAAACTTGATGCTTGGCAGCTTTTAGCCAGCCGTTTGCAAGCCGTGCGCTGTCTGGGCCGGCACGATGTGGAGCAGCGCGGCGTTCCAGTGCTTCATAGAGCATATCCAAGGCGTAGCCCGAATACAGTCGGGATGAGATTTCATGATAGTCTGCAACTGGCGGCATCTCTTCACTGCCATCTGCCCGGAACAGCTTAATGAGCCAGCGCGTTTCGAATTCAGGAGCGTCCGAAACAAGGCATCGAGTACCCAGAGCTTTCAAGAATGCCTGCATCACATTGGCCACCGAGGGGGCGGGCACCAAGTTTGAAAACGAAATATTGTGGACTGCAGCGCTCTGGGGCGACCAATCAGCAAGATCCCACCCCGTTGCTGGGCAGATTAGCGAACTCCACGTCTGCACCGCGCCCCCGTCAATCCAAGAGAGGCCTATCTCAATCGGCCAGCTATCACCTGAGAGACTCGAAGCTTCGAAATCCAAGATGGCAAAATTGCCGATACTTTTTTGCTTCATTGCACGAGATAAGCCTTTGCAAAATTTATGTTGGGCACAAGGAAGAGTACTCCTTATTGAATTTTTGTAGGTAGTTCACGAGTGCCTTCGCTATAGCGATTTTCACGATCAACTAATTTTTGAACGCGCGCTGGATCACAGGGGCGATCGCGTCCGCTGGTCTTTACTATATGATGCACAAACCAATGCACTAATCCGGCGAAACTAACTGATATTACAGACAAAATAATTTCAAACGTTTGCATTTATCATGTCCTTTTACGCATGAATGTCTAAACTATCATACAATGCCCCATGAATTGATAGTATAGATCGCTATCCTCGTGATTAAGCTCCCGTTGTCCCGACATGTTGAAATAACGAGTATCATGATTGGTTCCGTCGCAGTCAGGCGACGGCTACTTAGAAAATTGTATCTGCCATATGGGCGCGCGCTGGCCAAGTAGATGATCCGTTGTTGCGGATCTCAAGATCGGAAGGTCAAGTGGTTGTTATTGGCATGAACTGAGAACGCGCATTGCGCCAATGATGACCGGTGTCTGCGACTGTTAGCATCCACTTCGTATCTGGACCTGCGGTCGGGTTCAATGCGGAGCCGACCTATTCGATGAGCCGGTTCTCGACGGATGCTTGCCCTCAGATAGTGTAAGAAACACTAAAACCGAATTTTGAGACTACACTGGGCATGGCGACCTTAAAGTTCATCAGCTTCCTATTGCTCGGATTCGTCAATAGCGAGCTCACCACCATCAACGTCACATATCAGCCAACTTACACTGTCGGGCCCGTACTCAGCGATTTCGGACAACAGTAGTGAACTTGCCGCATGGTTCGCCAAGTCCAAAGATTTGTCTTCGTCCTGAACCGAATTTATCGCTTCGTTGAGTGTTGGGCCCCAGCCGACGATCAAAGAATCTTCATCAAATACGATGTACCCAGCCGCTTTTATGTCCATTTTTGTAACTCTTTCGAAGCGGGTAAGCTTTTTGTCAGCATATCATAATTTTTTAACTTCATTCCAAACAAAGGCCCAAAAGAAAATGCCCCGGACATCGAAGTCCAGGGGCACGAGTTACTTGTTTTTGGGTGGGTTATTGCCGCGACCTGATCCTGAAAGGTTATCGGTGCCGTTTTTGGTGGGCGCGTTTTCTGGTGTGTTTTTACTCACAATACTTCTCCACATTTTCTTCTATTTTTGAGATTTTAAGAGACAGTTACGCTGTCTGAGATGCCGTGAGAGGCAGTGTCACAGTGATCGTGAGCTGAAAACAAGATCAGCTATAGATCATTTGGAGTCAATACGTGAAGTCATTTGAATTGAAGTTAAGCTAAATAGGCTCTCGATTTTACTCTGTTAGCCCTTCTCTTTAATTCAAGATTCAAAGTTCTAAGATTCAGAGCCGATTTTCTTTGTTTGATCAGATGGTTGCAACGCAAATTGTGAGGAATTCGGGGGCTTCGGTGAGGTTTTCGGGGCTTAAGGTGAGGTTTTCGGGGTCTAAGGTGAGATATCCGGGGTGTTAAAGTGAGGTTTTCGGGGCGCGCCTTGAAAACTATCCACAGGCCGACAAGCGTGATAAACTTTAGAGATTAGTCTTCGAAAATGTTGGACTTGCGCAGTTCTCGCCGTGTGTCACGCATCATGCGATTCTGGCTTTGGTACGTTTCGGCAACATGAACTGATTGGCCCGAAATGCGTGCTTTGCGTCCGATTTTAGAGCGATTCAATTCGCGCCATGCCGCGTCCATTTCTTCCTTGCTCTTTGACCACCAGCTCACACGAATATGAGTGACCTTCTTGCCAGTCTTGATGGGCATGACAGTGATGCTGAACGATGCCAGTGCGTTCATTTCCAAGACAACATGCTTGATGACATGTTTGTTGAGCGCGCCAAAAGCTGAATATTTACCGTTCTCTACACCCATAAGCGTACGAAAATCGTCTAAGCTCATGTCTTGGTAAGTTCTGTGCGACAGGCCGGTCCATTGTGCGACGTTTTCATAGAGGCTGACGGAATATTTTGAGCTGAATGCCATAAGGACAGGCAAAGCAATTTTGCCCCAGATGGCCGAATCTTTCAGCACTTCGACCAGTCTCTTGTCAAAACTGTAGTTCAAGACGCCGGATGCCCTGTCCGGGTCGTCCAGGTCATTGCCGCCAAGAAATTGGACACGTCGTGTCTTCCCGTCTGGCAGTTTTACGATCAAGATCGTTTGCATAAGGGCGATGATCGCATCTTCGACCATCTCGTAACCTTTGTGATCATCCGGTTTCAGGTCGTCGATCTCGATTGTGTAGTCTCTACCTTCTTCGACTCCTTGCATGTGGGCGTTGTGCCAAAGAATCGTGATTGATCGCCGAGCATTTAGGGTGAGGGACTGGTGGCCGGTGATTTGGATAAGTTCGGCAGGTTTTACGGCCTGATCCCGGCGGGGTTTCAGGTTGAAAACTTTAAGTGTAGCGGCCTGATCTTTTTTCATCACAGGATATAGAATAGGTTATCACGCGGAACTGTGAAAGGATTTTCGGAGGCTTTTCATAGTTCCCCGAAAGCCTCACATTTAGAGGCATCACCCAAAAGATTTTTAGACAAATACTCTTTTTAAAACAATTACTTAGATTATCCTTT
>TARA_R110002124_G_scaffold226037_1_pt1 | contig 15787 bp, 6 predicted proteins | sample TARA_R110002124 | Tara Oceans TARA_R110002124 (sample SAMEA4397445) | marine metagenome | biome: Polar Biome; feature: [SRF] surface water layer (ENVO:00010504); material: water (ENVO:00002006), including particulate matter (ENVO:01000060) such as... | depth 5 m | reverse complement strand
GGTATTTAGGCGATACTGCAGGATCAAAATGCAGTGCAGAAGAATCCTCCAGCTCACCTGAAAGGGATCGATCCGCATGAAGGCCTTTGATTTTGACCACTATCTAATTGATGCTTATGAGCGATTTTCTCGTTCCTTTAGCGCAATTCGCGCTTTGGATCTTAAGGCAGAAATAGATGCCCAGTACGATGCTGGGAAGTTTTGGCCGGACGCACTTTTATCGCTAAACCCACATTTTGAAGTGGGCCCAAGCGTTGATGAACTGGTCTCGTCTGGAGATCTTGATAGTGGAACGGGCCAAGTCTTTCGTTTCGGATCTTCAGGGATCCGCTTCCATCGCCATCAGGCTGAAGCGATTGCGAAGGCTAAATCAGGTAAAAGTTACGTCGTGACGACTGGCACAGGTTCAGGCAAGTCACTGTGCTTCTTTGTACCTGTCGTGGATGCAATCATCAGGGCGCGACGTGCCGGAAAACCGCGTCGCACCATGGCAATTATCGTTTATCCAATGAACGCTCTCGCAAATAGCCAGATGAAAGAGATCGATAAATTTGTTAGTCAGTCAGGGCTACCAAATGACCTGAAACCAGTTGTGCGGCGGTACACTGGTCAAGAAAGTCAGGAAGAGCGTCAACAGATCGCCGCCAATCCGCCCGATATATTGCTCACCAACTACATGATGGCCGAACTATTGTTGACGCGTCAGGATGACCTCGACACCAAAGTGATTGAGAATGCGTCTGGACTAGAGTTCATAATTTTGGATGAGCTTCACACCTACCGAGGACGGCAAGGTGCAGACGTAGCTGTTCTCGTTCGTCGATTACGCGACCGATGTTCTCCAAACAAAGCTCCGATTTGCATTGGTACATCGGCAACTATGGCGTCTGAAGGATCAGATGAAGGGAGGGCACTCGCAGTATCTAAGGTTGCTTCGCGCCTCTTTGGTACAGACATCGGCATAGATTCCGTAATCGATGAATCTTTGCGACGGGCAACTGATGACAATCTTGATAACATCTTGCCAAAATTGGCTGCTTGCATTGAAACCCCACTGCCCGACATTCTTGATGATAGAACTCTAAGAGAATACCCACTCTCGATTTGGGCCGAACTCGAATTGGGACTTGATGACGGTCTTGGGCTTCGGCGTAAGAAACCAGTTCCTTTTGAAGAGGCGGTTGGCAAATTGGCGTCAGCCAGCGGTATAGAAACCGAAATTTGCAAAACTGCCCTCGAAACATTTCTTACGCGTGTAAGCTTGCCTGAGCATGAACGCGGTGGGGAAGGTGATGGCGCATTTTTGGCCTTTAAATTGCACCGCTTTATTTCGGGTGCCGGAGACGTCTTCACAACATTGACGGAAAAGCCTCGTAGCGTGCTACTGGAAGGTCAACTTGAAGATCCAGACGCACCTGGAAACAGGTTATACCCGACTCGTTTTTGCAGAAATTGTGGGCAAGAGTTCCATGTCGCAACCAAAATTGACTATGATGGCGATATCCGGTTCATACCCAGAAACATCGACGACACGCCACTTGAAACCGAGGACGATGACAATATTGCCGGTTATCTCTGCCCCGACGACGGTGAACTTCAATTCAACGGAGAACTAGAAGGATATCCGGAAAGCTGGCGCGAAGAAAGAAATGGTGTTGAGAGGCTCAGATCTTACCGCAAAAAACGTATCCCCCAAGCATATACTTTGGACGCTGGTGGGCGACACAGTGCGGGTGGCAAAGATTTTTGGTTCATCCCGGGAAAGTTCGCATTCTGCCTTTGTTGTCATGATGAGCCAACTCAAGGAATGCGTGAGCGGAGTAAACTGGCGGGCCTTTCTGGCGAAGGGCGAAGCTCTGCAACCACGCTGTTGGTGTCGAGCGCACTAGAGTGGATGAACAGTCCGGACAGTGGCGTACCTGAAGCAAAAAGAAAGTTGCTGGGGTTCACAGACAATCGCCAGGATGCTGCACTTCAGTCGGGGCATTTCAATGACTTCCTGTTCATTAGTCTTCTGAGAGGCGCAATCTTACGCGCTGTCATGGCGGCAGGTGAGGACGGCTTGGCAGAAGACGAATTTGGACTCCGCGTTGTTAAAGCGCTTGGCTTCACCTCTGCGAACAAGGGCGCTCGGCAACATTGGATGCTGGATGCCAACGCCGGTGTTGTTATTCGTGAAGATGCCCAACGCGCTTTGGCAAAAGTTCTTTCGCATCGCGTTTGGACTGATCTACGCCGCGGCTGGAGGTTCACCAACCCGAGCCTTTCTGTCTTGAATCTCATCGATGTGCGGTTCCTAGGACTTGAGGAATTATCTGAAGACCGTGAAAGGCTGATGGCGATATTGCCTGAGCTTGGTGATCTTGATGCCGAGGCCAGAAAAGACATCCTAAATAAAATTCTTGCAGCAATGCTTGAAGGGCTGGCCGTCCAGACAGAGGCGCTTGATTTGACGGTTCTTGACGGCGTCGCGCAGAAATCCAGAACTTTGCTACAGTCCCCGTGGTCAATCGACCAAAAAGAAAACCCAAGTACCCGATCATCTTTGGTGTTGAGAGCAGGTGGAAAGAAGGCTGTCACTCTACGGGAGGAGCAAACATTGGTTCGGGCAGGGCATAACTCCAGAATTGCTCGCCTGATCAATCGCCAGTCAGTCCTGGGTACGAAGCTTCGAAAAGATGATTACCTGGCCTTCATGCAGGGCATCTTGGAATTCTTTGCAGAAGAGGGACTGGTTGTCCCGATAGAACTCGATGGCGATGTCACTGGCTGGCGGTTATCTCCCTCGGCTGTACGTTTGATCCCCGGTCCAGCCTTTAAAGATGAAGCAAAGGAGGGCAACCGATATTTCCACGATTTGTACATGTCGATCGCTAAAGACCTTGAGCAAGGCAAGAGTGCTTATTGGGGGCTGGAGGGGCGAGAACATACTGCTCAAGTGTCTCCAAAGCAGCGTGAATGGCGCGAATGGCGGTTCCGTTTTGAAATCGACGACGTCGAAAATTTGAAAAACTCTGAAACGCGTACAGAAATTCGCGGTACGGGAGAGTCTGATCAGTTTCTACCAGCGCTATTTTGTTCGCCGACTATGGAGCTTGGTGTAGATATTTCTGCTTTGAACGCTGTATATTTGCGTAACGTGCCGCCAACGCCTGCAAATTACGCGCAACGCGCCGGGCGGGCTGGCCGTTCGGGACAAGCAGCCGTTGTGGTTACATATTGTGCTTCCGGGTCACCGCATGATCAGTATTTCTTCGAACGTCGCAACGACATGGTCGCAGGCGTTGTGCGGCCGCCGGCACTCGATATCACAAACGAAGAACTGGTTAGATCACATCTACATGCTGTTTGGCTTGCCGAGGCAAAGCTGGCGCTATCGCCCGATATTCCGAAGATCCTTGATTTGCATAGCGAAAAATTTCCGCTTCAAGAAGCCATACTATCAATCGTTTCAAAGCCTGACCTTGTGTCAAAGGCGCGCGAACCGATGAGCAGGATTCTTCAACAAATCCTTCAGTCTGATGGTGGTAAATCACCCATTTGGATGGGTGATCCCGACGAATTCATCTTGAGTGTAGCTGTAAATGCACCGAAGGAATTCAACCGAGCATTTGATCGATGGCGAGAGCTGTATAACTCAGCGCGCGTGCAACTCGCGGAAGCAAACACCCGCTCCGAGATTACAGGATTATCAGGTGCCGATCGACGCAAGATCAAAGCGGCGCAAATGCAGGCTCAAGATCAAATAGGCATTTTAGAAGCGTCAAATGGTTCAGATTTCTATTCATATCGCTATCTCGCGACTGAAGGTTTTCTGCCAGGGTACAATTTTCCAAGACTGCCTCTTTATGCGTTCATTCCGGGCGAAGGGAAGTCAGGTTCGTTCCTCTCTAGGGCGCGTTTTTTGGCTATCTCAGAATTCGGCCCTCGTAGTTTGATCTATCATGAAGGCCGCGCTTATCGGGTTATGAAGGCAAAACTTCCTCCAGAAGCAAGGAAAGGCGATGGTTCCGAACTCGCAACCCACGACATATATATTTGCTCCAACTGTGGAGCATGCCATGAAGGGGAAGTTGAGCGCTGTCATGGATGTGATACCCATATGGCCGGTGAAGTACCGATAAAGAAAACGCTGCGTATCGACAACGTTGAAGCGTCGCCCATTGAGCGGATCACAGCGAATGATGAAGAACGGGTTCGTCAGGGCTTTGATATCCAGACAGTTTTCTCTTGGCCAACTAAAGACGGTCAATTGCAAGTGACAAGCGCGGACTTCAAATGTGGAGAGACCTCTCTCCTTTCCTTACAATACGCAAATAGTGCTGAGATTAGCCGCCTGAACAAAGGCCTCAAACGACGCAAAGATCAAACCGTTTTTGGATTCAACATCGATCCACGCTCAGGGTACTGGGCAAAGTCAGCCGATGAGGACAGTGAGGCTGATCTGCCACCGGATGTCGTTAGGCCAGTAAAAATTGTTCCAATTGTAAGGGACAGAAAAAACGCGCTTTTGTTTAGGTTTAAAAAACCCGAGCAGTATGAAGATGAAACGATTGCGACGGTTCAGCACGCATTGCTGCGGGGCATCGAAGTAGTCTTTCAGCTAGAAGAGGGCGAAATTCTTGGTGAGCCCTTGCCAGCTCGAGACAATCGCAGAGCGATACTAGCGTATGAGGCCACCGAAGGAGGGGCAGGGGTTCTAACGCGCTTGCTCGATGATCCAGCCGCTATCAATGAAGTTGCTCGAACTGCTCTTTCGTTAATGCACTTCGAGAATGTCGATAAGGCAATCACGGGAGGGGACGCTGAGCTTCTGCAAGAAAAGGAGGGTGAGGCTTGCGTGCGCGGCTGCTATCGTTGCCTTCTCTCCTACTTCAATCAGCCCGACCATGAGCAGATCGACAGAGCGAGCCCGGAAGTGGCTCAGTTTCTAATTGACTTGGCTCGGGGCAAAATCGACCTGCACGCAAAAGAGCCAGCGTCAGGACTGCTGTCTCCTTGGGTCGCGACCTTTGAGGCCTATGGCATACCTGCGCCTGACACTCTTCCAGCAACGTTTGCGGATTTGGAATGCGAATTTGTTTGGCGCGACTTTGCCGTTGCAGCCACAACAAGAAAACTGTCCGAAGAGGCTAAAACCGCTGCCGCGAGCAAGGGTTGGGTCATTGATCAACTCCCCCAATCTATTTCTGGCGGATTCACAGAAGAATTTTTGAAGAATTTTAAGGGCTGAAGATGACTGTGAATTTTACCCCCGGAGATCTAGTTCGTGCTCGTGGGCGTGAATGGGTTGCGTTGCCATCTCCACGTGATGGATTGTTGTCTTTACGGCCTCTGTCAGGCAACGAGAATGATGCCGTGGTCTTGGACCCTAACCTAGAGATTGCACCTGTTTCAGCGGCACGCTTTGATCTTCCCGAAGATGCCAGCCCAACTGTCCAAGCCAAAGCCGCTCTACTTTCAGACGCACTGCGGCTTACGTTACGCCGAGGTGCAGGCCCTTTTAGATCGGCCGCGCAGTTGACTTTCGAACCGCGCACCTACCAGCTTGTTCCACTGCTGATGGCATTGCGGCTTCAGGTCCCCAGACTGCTTGTTGCCGACGATGTGGGTATCGGGAAGACCATTGAAGCTGGTCTGATTTTGCGCGAACTCATGGATCGCGGCGAAGTCGATGCCTTTTCTGTTCTTTGCCCACCACATCTGGTTGACCAATGGCTTATAGAGCTGAAAGACCGTTTCGGCATTGAAGCCGTTGCGGTTACATCTGGAACAGCCGCGCGGCTGGAACGAAATCTCCCAAATGCTCAAACACTCTTTGACGCTTATCCTTTCACTGTCGTTAGTCTTGATTATATTAAGGCTGAGCGTCGCCGAGACGGTTTCGCACGAGCTTGTCCCGACTTTGTAATTGTCGACGAAGCGCATTCTTGTGTCGGTACACATAAGGGCAAGCAACAGCGTTTTGATCTTCTGCAGGGTTTGGCACGAGATCATGAACGCCGTATGATTTTGCTGACGGCGACGCCTCATTCGGGCGATGAAGAAGCATTTTCTCGGCTTCTATCGCTTATCGATCCAGAGTTCGGTTCGATAGATTTTGATAACCCCAAATACAGGGAAAGGCTTGCCCGACACTATGTCCAGCGTCGACGTGTCGATCTTATTGATGGTGATTGGGATGAGGATCGTGCCTTTCCCAAGCATGAGACGACCGAGTATTCTTATCTCTTGAATGACTCTCACCGGGCGTTTCAGGAAAATGTCTTAGATTATTGTTTTTCCGTTGTTTCCAATGCAGGAGAGCAAAGCAAAGACCGAAGGCTTGCATTTTGGGGCACCCTTGCACTCATGCGCTGCGTTGGATCATCACCGGCGGCGGCTCTAAGTGCTCTTCGCAATCGCGCGGCAAAGGGAGACGATCGCCTTGAGCCTCAGATATACGACGAAGATGGCGATGATGAAGATGCGATCGATATCGAGCCCAATACTCTTTTTGTCCATGATCAAGCGCTTCAGGCTTTAATTGATCAGGCTGGTTCGTTGTTGACCTCTGAAGATCCAAAATTGCAGGGGCTGGTTAAGTCACTCAAGCCAATCATCAAAGAGGGTGCAAACCCCGTCGTTTTCTGTCGTTATCTCGCGACTGCTGAACATGTGAAAGAGTTCCTTCGAAAAGCGTTCCCCAAACTTGAGGTGCAATCCGTTACAGGGGAACTCACACCAGATGAGCGGCGTGATCGTGTAGCAGAAATGGGTGTCCAAGAAGGTGAAAAGAAGGCTCAACGCATTCTGGTAGCAACAGATTGCCTGTCAGAGGGGATCAACCTTCAGCAACTGTTTGATACAGTGATCCATTACGACCTTTCTTGGAATCCGACACGACATCAACAACGCGAAGGGCGTGTGGATCGTTTTGGTCAACCTGCCGAATTGGTTCGATCAATTATGATGTTTTCACCCGATAGCGCCATTGATGGAGCTGTCCTTGATGTGATTTTACGCAAAGCAGAGGAAATCAGAAAAGCGACGGGAGTAACCGTGCCTTTGCCGGACGAGCGGGGTCCGGTTACTGACGCATTGATGGCGGCAATGATGCTGCGGAGAGGCAGCAGTATGAACCAGTTGACGCTTGATCTGCGTTTAGACAACGGGATTCAGGTAATGGAGACGCGGTGGCGTGATGCCAGTGAGAACGAGAAACGCTCTCGAGCGCGATTTGCGCAAAATGCCATGAAACCAGCTGAAGTTGCTCCCGAGTGGAACAAGGTAAAGGCGCTTTTGGGTTCACCGGCGGATTCCTTGGAATTTGTAGAACGATCTATGTCGCGCTTTGGTGTGCCCCTTGAAGAAAAGAGATCCTTTCACTTGGCGCATGTGCATGCGCTTCAAGACAGTTTGAAAGAAAAGCTTGCTCAGCGCGGTCTGCGTGGTTCGGTTAAGCTTTCGACGCGAGAGCCCGTTCCATCGGGCGCAATGCTGTTGACAAGAACGCATCCGCTGACAGCCTCGCTTGCCGAGTGCCTCTTGGAAGCATCCTTGGATAAAGAAACTCTGCCAGAACTTGGCATTGGTCGCGTGGGCGCATGGCCAACTGCAGCAGTTGCCAGTTTGATTCGAGTTGCTTTGCTACGAATCAGATACAAGCTTACAATTCATGCCAGAAAAGAGCGCCTTCTGCTCGCTGAAGAAGCCGCGCTTGTTGCGCTTGAAGGCGAAGAGGTCGTAGCAACCGGTCAAAGAGCTCGAGAAATCCTTGCTTCGGAGGCAACCGCTGACCTAGCTCCAATTGCACGTGATCGATTGATCTCTGGCGCAAAGGCTGACTTGCCGTTCCTACTGTCAGTTCCGCTCGCTGCCTATGTCCAGAGGCGTGGTGAAGAACTTGTTGAAGATCATGCACGCTTACGCGCCGCTGCAGGGTCCGCATCCCGCGTTAGCGTCGCCCCGATCTTGCCTCCTGATGTCATTGGTCTCTTTGTGCTCATGCCGAGCGAGGTGTAATCATGGCTCGCAAAACCATTATCGATATGTCCGCTTGGCCATCGCTTAGTCTCGAAGGTAATTTGATTGCGCCAGCAATGATTGCCAAGATCGATCAACGCAGCGCGCCAGAGCAATCTGCGGAAAATTATGCAGTTCGCAAAGGCCTGACGATCCGTGAAGAGATCGCAACAACATTTCGGGTTGGCCAATCTCACTACGATGCTTTTTCAAAACTAGAGAACCCTTCTCAAGAGGCTACGAAACGCTTCGTTGCAGGGTTACTCAAAGAAGCCCTAGGTTTCGATGACCTTGAAAATGGCGACGGTATTGTGTCTTTGATTGCCTCGAGCCGTGTGCCCTTTGTTGTTGTACCGCCCACAGAAACGCTCGACCGCCGCAGTCCTACATTGTCGGTTGATCGATCTCGTTCACCAGCTTTTGCCCTTCAAGACTATCTTAACGATAAGGACGAGGCGCTTTGGGGCATCGTCACCAACGGTACCCAGTTGCGACTGATGCGGGACAACGCTTCGCTCACCCGTCCAGCCTATATCGAGGCTGATCTCGCGCAAATATTCTCAAACGAGGACATCGCATCTTTTGCCGTCCTCTGGCTCCTGATCCACCGGTCCCGTTTCGGGACGAAAGGCTCTCCAGCTACAGATTGCCCGCTTGAACGTTGGAGGGACACTGGTTCCAAGGAAGGCGAAGTGGCTAGGGATCGTCTGGCTTCTCAGGTTCAAATTGCGCTCAAGGTGCTTGGCTCGGGTTTCCTCGAAGCCAACCCCGACCTTGCCACCAAATTGAAATCCGGCGAGGTGAACCTCACTGAATGGTTCAACGAACTTCTCCGCCTCGTCTATCGTTTGATCTTCCTCATGGTGGCAGAAGACCGCAACCTGCTGCACCCCACCAACGCCAAGAACGACACACGCGCTCTGTACGCCCAAGGCTACTCCCTCGCGGCTCTGCGCAGGCAATGTTACCGCGCCGCAACTTGGAACAAGCATCACGACCGCTATGAAGGCGTCAAGATTGTCTTTCACGCGCTTGCAAATGGCCAAGACGCTCTTGCTTTACCCGCACTCGGCGGCCTCTTCGCCGACGACCGTCTGCCCCATCTCGAAACTGCCCGCCTGCGCAACAAAGCCTTCATGGAGGCGCTCTACCGTCTCTCTTGGCTCTCGGACAAAACCGGCATGGTCCCCGTCAATTGGCGCGCGATGGAAACGGAGGAGCTGGGCTCGGTTTACGAATCTCTTCTAGAACTGCAGCCCCAGCTGGGCGACGACGGCAAGACGCTCGTCTTCGCCTCCGAAGCGTCCGAGCAAAAGGGCAACCAGCGCAAGACCACTGGCTCCTACTACACGCCCGACAGTCTCGTTCAGGCGCTGCTCGACACCGCGCTAGACCCGGTACTGGACAAGACTGATCCCGACGACCTGCTAAAGCTGACAATCATCGACCCAGCTTGCGGCTCGGGGCACTTCCTGCTGGCCGCCGCGCGCCGTATCGCCACGCGCCTTGCCCGCCACCGGGCCGAGGGCACGCCTGCGTTGTCAGATTTCCGCCATGCCCTGCGCGATGTCGCACGGTCCTGCCTGCACGGGGTGGACCGCAACCCGATGGCGGTAGAGTTGACCAAGGTCGCGCTTTGGATCGAGACGGTGGACCCCGGTCTTCCCCTCGGCTTCTTCGACGCGCAGATCCGCTGCGGCGATGCGCTACTGGGAGTATTCGACCTGAAGGTGTTGGAGGACGGCATCCCTGACGCCGCTTATAAACCGCTAACTGGCGACGACAAAGACACCGCCAAATACTATTTAAAGGTCAATCGAGATGCGAAAGCTGGTCAAGGTAGCCTTGACCTCTTTGGTGGAAAATCCCGCCTACCCGCTGTGCGTCCAATTGCGACTGAATACACTGGTTTTAGGGCGCTGAGTGAAGACACCATTGAAGATATCGTCACGAAGGATCGCAAGTTTCGCAACCTCCGCGAAAGTAGTGCATTCCGAAAGTCCGAGATAGCTTGTGATCTGTATATTGCAGCATTCCTGTTGCCAAAAGTTGGTACAGCACCGGCGTCTCGTGGGGCAAGAAACATTCCAACGACCTCAGACGTTTGGCAGGCATTGGATGATGGAGAAGTTTGGGGCCCGTTGATCGGACAAAATGAGGTTGCCCGCCGCGCTCGCGCCTTCCACTGGCCACTAGAGTTTCCGAATATCATGCAGCGCGGTGGGTTCGACGTAGTGTTGGGCAACCCGCCTTGGGAGCGGATAAAACTGCAAGAGCAGGAATTCTTCGGCTCTCTATCGCCAGAGATTGCAAACGCGGCGAACAAAGCAGCGCGCGATAAATTGATCAAAGCGTTAGCAATCGCGCCAGCGGGCAGTTTGGAATGCGGACTGCACCAAGCCTTCATATCAGCCAAGCGTGACGCAGAGGCGACAAGTGAATTCGTTCGTGTTCCGGAGGTTGACGGCGGTCGCTTTGCCCTGACCGGCAGAGGCGACGTAAACACTTACGCACTATTTGCTGAGTTATTCTCCGAATTAGCCCAAGGTCGCGCTGGAATAATTGTTCCAACGGGTGTTGCTACCGATGCTACAACTGCGCCATTTTTTACAAATCTTGTTAAGACTAATCGTTTGGTATCATTATTTAGTTTCTATGAAATTCGACTAATTTTCACAGCAACCGACGACCGAAACTCTTTTTGCTTGCTTACATTGGGTAGGTCGGACGAACTTCCTCGATTTGCTTTTTCCATTCTTCATCCGGCGGATACTGAAGATAATCGACGGGTGTTCGAGTTGTCTGCAGAACAGATTTTGGCGATTAACCCAAATACGAAAACGGCTCCAATATTTCGATCTCGGGCGGATGCTGAACTAACCGCGAAGATATACCAAAACTCTCCAGTTTTGATTAACGACTCTTTACAAGAGCGCGGAAACCTCTGGGATATCAACTTTATGACCATGTTTCATATGTCGAATGATAGTGCCATTTTTAGAAGTCATTCCGAGCTAGATGAAGCGGGCTGGAACTTAGAAGGAAACACTTGGGAGCTCGATGGTAAAAGTTTCCATCCACTTTACGAAGCCAAGATGATCCACCAGTTTGATCATCGTTGGGCAAGCTACGATCAGATAGGCACAACCTCAAGAGATGCTACTTTCGAAGATAAAGCGCAAGAAAGCTGGGAACCGCTGCCCAGATACTGGGTTTCTGAGGCTGACGCGAACGCCCGCTTGGAAACCAAAGGGTGGAATATGCAGTGGCTCATGGGCTGGCGGGATATCACGAACGCAACTGCTGCAAACTCTGTGATTGCATCCGTGTTTCCTAGAAAAGCATCCAACCACAAGCTTCCACTTTTCTTTTGCAATGGCAAAGAGCACATCCAGCACGCGTTGCTAGCTAACCTGAACTCCCTCTCATTGGACTATGCTGCAAAACAAAAGATTGCAGGTACTAACCTAACTTACTTTTATTTGAAACAGTTTCCGATTCTGCCGCCGTCCTTTTACACTGAACCTCGCCTAGCTTTCGTCACCCCAAAGGTACTGGAGCTAACCTACACCTCAGAAGGCCTCGCTCCTTTTGCACGCAATCTGGGCCACAACGGCCCCCCCTTCGCCTGGGACATGGAACGGCGTGCCAACTTGCGCGCTGATCTCGACGCTTTCTACGCCCGCGCCTACAGCCTGACTCGCGACGAGCTGCGTTACATCCTCGACCCCGCCGATGTGAAAGGCCCCGACTATCCGTCGGAAACCTTCCGCGTGCTCAAAGAAAAGGAAATCCGCACACATGGCGAATACCGCACACGCCGCCTCGTCCTCGCGGCTTGGGACCGGATGGAAGCAGACGGAACTTTCGCCTATCTTGGTTTGACTGATGCCGTCGTATCGACAAACGCACCTCCTAGTATCGTCTTACCGGTATTTGCCAGTCTGCGTGACGGTGCGTGGGCTTGGCCTGCTCAGACACAACCTCAAGACAGGCTAAGCCGTGCAGCTCAATTCGCTCTTTGGTTGATCGACCCGGTGCAAGACTCGCCGAATACCCGCTTTCTCGTCGCCAGTCTGGCAGAGCCAGCACTTTTGACACCGCTGCTTTCTGACGAAGACCGAGCGCATTGGATCCGATTGGCCGGTGCGGAGGCGCGTTCAACGCAGGTTGTTACCCGTCTGAGGCCGCCGATCAATGCGGCTTGGCGCACTGCGTTCAATACTTTGATTTCTTCAGGTCAACTTGAAGAGAGTGATAGCGGGGACTGGATTCGTGGCCGCCACTTTATCAACACTGGACTAAATGCTGACTCTGCTGATGCGCAGCGGGCCATGTTCGCGTTGCAAGCAATCCGACAAGTTGAACAAGATCAGATAGCCGCAGCCATCGCGGAAGAGGACAATATCGTATGGGCGAGGTTTGGACATGGCACCGGCTGACTTATTCGCTCCCCAATTAGAAAACCCCTCTGCTCCGAGTGGTCGTCGTGAACCGCGATTGTGGGTCCGGCGCCTTGGTCTGTTCCAAAATCCGCAGACCATCATTCGAGATATCTCGCTCAAACCAGGCCTAAACATCGTCTGGACACCTGATATGGCGAGTAGTGGCAAGGCAGCTTTGGCACATGGTAGTGGCAAGACAACGTTTTGCCGCTTGCTTAGGGCATGCCTCGGCGAGCCCGACTACGCAACCGAACCCCAGCGCACCCGGCTCATGGTGAACTTCCCGAATGGTCTGGTGGCTGCCGAGGTTATTATTGAAGGTGTCTGTTGGATTGCGGTGCGCCATTTTGGGCTAGGTGGCCGCAGCTTTGTCGTGGCAGCCGCCAGTATTGAACAGGCCCTTGAACGAGGGCCCCAAGAGGGTGATGCGACCTCTCTTGATCCAGCGATCACACAAGCCTTCTTTTCCAGTCTCAAAAATAGATCGCCTCAAGAGGTTGGTGATGATCACATTTGGGACGTGCTCCGAGCATGGTTATCACGTGACCAAGAGTGTCGACTAGCGGACATTTTGGCATGGCGAGAGCCGAAAACACAAACGCGGTCCCGTGCGCAGGGTCTAAGCGGAGCTGCAAAACTGACCATGGTTCGCCTTGCTCTAAGAGCGCTCGATCCAGAAGAACAAGAAGCCGCCTCGACTGAGAAGGCACTAGCAAGCGCTGCAGAGGAAGAACGCAAACAGCATGCTTATCGGGAGCAACGCCGAGCTGATAAATTCAGTAAAATTCGTAGTGCGTTAAGTGTCGGTGAAGATATCGAAATTGATGACACACTGAGCCATAAAGGACTTGTTTCCCTTGCTGAGAAAGGTCTCACAGACGCGATGCGGGAAGAACTTCCTGCAACTCCTGACGTAAGTGCGCTTTTCGAACAACTAGCCGAACTTAACTCTCGCCGAGCGGCTCGTGTTGACGACCGTCAGAAGCAAGAGTATGACGCAGATCGGAAACTGGGCGAAGCAGTTCGTCTTAAAAGCGAAGCTGATATTGGTGAAATTGACGTCACTCAAGGCCGCATCCGAGTATGTTCAATTTGTAGAGTTTCGGTGGATGAGGTGTTGGCTCAGGGATGCGGAATATCATTGGAACAATGCGATGTTCAGTCCATCAGGAAATCTATCGCTGAAAAGAAAACACTAGCTTCAGCGCTTGAGAAGGAAGCAAGGACTGCAACAGAAGAAGCGCAACGCCTAAAAGCTGTTATTGCCCAGATCGACCAAGAAATACAGACGGTCAACGGCAAGACACAGGACGCCAACGCACTTGTTCACGCTGCGCAGAAGGCTGCTGGAAAAGTCCAAGATCGGGTCTACCAAGCTAAGCGTATTTTGGACGACACGCGAGCGTTGAAGCAAAGCATAGAAGCTAAAGATTCAACGCCGGCCGTGCCAACTGAATTGGAAGCGGTTCGTGCGAAACTGGATGAGGGCAGGAAGCGCGCTCAGCAAGCTATCCGGACATTGGAAGAACGATATCGCGGGATTATGGCAGCTTGGCTTCCGGAGGGTGTTGATGGCGCGATCAAATTCGATGGAAAGGGCCTAAAGGTTGATGCGCAATTCTCCCAACGAGGTGAGGTTTCGACCGCAGCGCTTGATTCACTCAAAATCGTGGCGTTTGATCTGGCGGCATTGCATTTGGCGGTTGAAGAAAAAGCGAGCCTACCTGCGTTTCTTGTTCATGATAGCCCCCGTGAGGCGGACCTTGATGAGACTCTCTATGCCCGTTTGTTTGATTTGGTCAAGCAGTGGGAGGAAGGGACAGATCCCCCATGCTTTCAGTACATTGTGACAACAACAACAGCACCACCAAAACATCTACAAAACGAACAATATGTAAGGCTAGAAATGAGTTCGACTCCGGCCACTGAGCGATTGTTCAAGGTTGACCTATGAGTGGGAAAAAGTCGTTGCCATTTATTGCTCGGCAGGAATGTGACAAAGTCGCATTTCAAAATGGTTTTCGAAGATCGCTAGGCGAGGCCGATGGTTGGCGACGTTATGGCTCAACAACCGCTCAAGGTTCTATTTGGCTTAGGTCATCAGGGGATGATGACTGGCTACTCTCTGTTGACCATGTAGGCGTGTTAGAGGAGATTGGCCTCCCCACGTTCGATACCGATGGTCCAGGCGTTGCCAGTTTTCGGTTCGACACGCTTGCAAAACTTTACGCATTGATGCCACGATTTTATGAACTTTCTGTTAGCCTTCCAGACGCACCATTTCATGAATTCTTGCACAGAACCAAAGGCATGCCGAAGTCGACTGAAATAGAACGACTGGTTATACAACGCGTTGGTCAGAGCATCTTTCGTGACCGTCTCATCTCCTATTGGCAGGGGCAATGCCCGTTGACGGGCATCACAGATCTTGGACTGCTCAGGGCATCCCACATCAAACCATGGAAGGACTGTGAGAGCGATGAGCAGCGGCTGGATGTGCACAATGGGCTTCTTTTGTCTGCATTGTGGGATGCCGCATTTGACGGGGGTTCGGTAACCTTTTCAGAAGGAGGCGATCCCATCTTTAGTGACCAATTATCTGATACCGCAGTTGGCGCACTCCGCGGATCAATGATCAGAAGTTCAATCCAGTTGACCAAGGCACATCTAGTCCAATTGTCATGGCATGGCGAATTTGTTTTTAAGAATTGAGAAAATCGTCCGCAGGATAATGCGTGAAGTTATCTGATGGAACCGCCCTCCGACAACTGAATGATCAAAGGGGCAGCCTGCAGATGACAGGCTGCCCCTTTTTGTTTTGCTCAGGCTGCGGCGCCGCCTATGTCGGCACTGGACTTCAAGTTAAAGTACAGATCCTCGGTCGCCTTCTTGAAGCCTGGCGGCTTTCGCGCCGCGAGGCACCGCACGGATGCACGACAGCCTTCGCCATGCTCCATCGCAAAATGGGTGACCTGCGCGATGAGGTCGTCCATTCCTGCGGCTTCCAGCTGTTTTTCGGGGTAGCTGTCCATCATCGTGAACTTCGTCACGACAAAAGCGCCTTCGCGATGCGCTGGATAGAGGGTGATCTGATAGTCGCGTGTTTGTGCCATTTTGTGGCCTCCTATGGCGGCTGCTGAGACAATCTCGCGCGTTGAAATCCGCCAGTAGGAAAAGGCCGCTCTCAATCAAAGAGCGGCCTAGAAATTGATCAAACAGGATGGGAGGGGGCGTCAGTATTCCGACGGCAAAAGCAACGTCAGAACACGGCGCGTTTGCTCCGGATCAGTCGGCTCATCGTAACCGCCCGATTGGTACCGCCTGCCTGATTTCCTCGC
>TARA_R110002124_G_scaffold287174_1_pt1 | contig 15810 bp, 13 predicted proteins | sample TARA_R110002124 | Tara Oceans TARA_R110002124 (sample SAMEA4397445) | marine metagenome | biome: Polar Biome; feature: [SRF] surface water layer (ENVO:00010504); material: water (ENVO:00002006), including particulate matter (ENVO:01000060) such as... | depth 5 m | reverse complement strand
CCGCATGGACCGGGCCAGATACACAGAAGTCAGGACACTCCCCGCGGCACAAGTGCGTGGCAGTAGGTGGCGTCTCCTGCACCGCTCTCGCGATCAGCTTCAGCTTTATCTGGGCAGCGGGCGGCGCACGCGAGCTCTGTCAGATCAACAGAGCCGAGGTCGAGGCAGAGATCCCCGCCTCTCATGCGCCGATCACGAGACACCACACAGCCACAGTGAACGTTCCATCAGGCGACGAACTCTAGCTCGTCGCCCTCATGACCCAAATCACCCGCCTTGCTCATTGCGCCCGCAACGACATCAGCCGTTAAGCGAGACGAAACCGCGGCAGACTGATCTCTTCGTTGATCTTCTCGGTGGTGAAGGCCACGTCGAGTTCAAAGTCCAGATCGTCCGGATTGGTGTCGATCATAGAACTAATCATGCGTGGCCCCTCTTCCAGTTCGACCAGAACCACAGCATAGGGCGTATCGTTCTTGAACGCTGGACCGGGTGCCCGGTGCACCACCGAGAAAGAATGAATTTTCCCGCGCCCGCTGGCCTCTCGTTCCTCCAGATTTTCTGACTGACAGTTGCGACACGAGGCTTGATGATAATACTGGATGCCGCCGCAATCTTTGCAGTGCTGCAGAAACAGCTTGCCCTGACGAAACCCTTCCCAAAGCGGAAGGGAGTCTGGATCGGGGCTGGGCAGGGGCTTGGCAAAGGGATCGATAGCTGAGTTTGACATTACAGCGTTGCCTCCGTTCCTAGGACTGTCGTTCCAGCGCAGGCGAAACCGGCACCGAGTGCATGATAGAGGCCAAGTTCGGCCCCTTCGACCTGACGGTCGCCGCATTCGCCGCGCAACTGTCGGACCACCTCATGGGCATGAAAATAGCTGCCTCCATTGCCGATATGGGCATAGGATAGAAGGCCGCCATGGGTATTGGACGGGATGGCCCCGCCATACGTGATGTTGCCGTCGGCGATGAAGGGCCCGCCTTCGCCCTTCTTACAGAAGCCCAGGTCCTCGACCATCATCACCACAGTGCCCGTGAAACAGTCGTAAATCCCCGCCACATCGATGTCGGAGGGCGTGACCCCGGCCATCTTGTAGGCGTTCCTGCTGGAGGTGACGCCACCGGTGGTGGTGATCTCCGGCATCAGGAAAATATGTTCGTGGGTGAAACATTCCCCGGCGCCGAGGATATAGATCGGCTTCTTCGGGCAATCCTTGGCGCGATCCGCCGAAGTGACAATGAAGGCCGCGCCGCCATCCGATATCACCGCGCAATCGAGCTTGTGATAGGGTGTTGTCACCACTTTCGAATTCAGCACATCCTCAATGGTGATCTCAGACGTCATCTGGGCGCCCGGCGTACGCATGGCATGAGCGCGCTGGGTCACGGCGACATGGGCGAAATGCTCACGCGTTGTACCGTATTCCTTCATATGGCGATGCGCCGTCATGGCGAAGGTATTGGCGACCGGAATGCCGAAAGGCATTTCATATTGCTGGTCGCGGCTTTCCGTCATCGAGCGCAGGGCCATGTCCGGCGTCATGCCAGTCAGCAGACTGTCGCCGATCACCACCAAAACGTTCTTGGCGTAGCCCGCATTGATGATAGCCGCAGCTTCGTTCAGGGTCGCCGCGCCGGTGGCGCCGGAGACCTGCACATTGTTCGAATAGGTCGGAACAATCCCCCAATATTCGCTGAAGGCGACACTGAAGCGATGGAACGAGGTCGACATGGCTTGTGTCGAAATGACCGCGTCGATCTCGCTTTTCTGCATGCCCGATTCGGCCAGTGCCGCATTGGCGGCCTCGACCGCCAGCGCCAGCGGGCTGACGCCCGGAACCCGGCCTACCTTTTTCGATTGACCGATGCCAACGATGGCTGTTTTGCCGCGAATGGTCGGCTCAACGCCTTTTGTCATTGAAAGTTCCCTCCTTGCACAGGGCGTAGGAAACACACAGCGCTTCCTGCAATCACCTGCTTTTCAAACGTCGCCTTTTTCAAATAACGCTTTTCGGCGTCGACCTCTAGGGTCAGGGCTCGTTTTCGTTTCGTAGCCAGAACATGACGATTACGGCGAGAGTGATGGCTGAGCAGAAAACCCTCGGCATATTATATCCGGTTGCGACACGGCGCCAGTCCTTGAGCCTCAAGCTGATCTCGATCACTGTTCGGCAGTACATTGCGCCGCAATGTCACAAGAGGGGCGGTTGCGGCGTTTGTCATATGAAGCGAGGTTCTTGCGCTGCGTTCGAGCGGGGATGCAGGAGTGTATCCCTTTCTCTTCTAACGCTTCTCTGAACCAATCGGTTTCACAGCCGCGATCTTCGAGTAACCAATCGACGTTCGGCAGGCTGCTGAGCAGCGCCTTCGCCCCGATGTATTCGCTAACCCATTGCTCGGCAGTCGAAACGCAGTTTCGATGAGAGGGGGTCCGGCAGAGACAAAGAAGTTGAACCGGCGCCCTCACTGTCGCGATAGTGTCCCACCGGGTGGTGTAAGAGCGCCGACCTTCGGAAAGCCCCGAGTCTGTCAGGATGCCACCGCGGGCAACCTGCCGTTAGGCTTGTCGTTCACGCGCGCGTGGGTTTCAACCGAAGAATATGAAACTCAGCTTCGCCAACTCTCGTTATGAATGAGGGACCAGCAGAGGTCAGGTCAGCGGCCGGATAATCCGCGACCGTCGCACAGCGCAATGGCCCTGCTGAGCGTGCGCGTTACGCCTCGGGCGTTGCCATCGCCAACCACAGTCGGAACGCCTGCGCAGTTTCGGCGACATCATGCACCCGGATGATCTGCGCGCCCTGCGCTATGCCCTGCAAAGCCACGGCGAGCGAGCCGGGCATCCGTTCTGCCGCGACCTCCGCCCCGCCGATGGTGCCTATGAACCGCTTGCGCGAGGCGCCCAGCAACACCGGGAGTCCTAGATCATGCAGCGCGGATAGCCCCCTGAGAAGCGTCAGGTTATGCGCCACCGTCTTGCCGAACCCGATGCCGGGATCGACGATGATGTTGGCTTCCTTGATCCCGGCGGCTCTCGCGGCCTCGACACGCTCCGAAAGGCTGCGCAGCACGTCGCTCAGCACGTCATCATAGTGGGGATCATTCTGCATGGTTTCCGGGTCGCCCCGCGAATGCATTAGGCAGATCGGCACCTCGCGTTCAGCGACCAATCGCGCCATGTCAGGATCAAAGGTCATCGCAGAGACGTCGTTCACGATGTCCGCGCCCGCGTCCAGCGCGGCTTCGGCCACCGCGGCCTTGCGCGTATCAATGCTGATCGGCAGACGCAGACCCGCCTCGCGGATGTCGCGGATGACGGGGGCGGTGCGCGCGATCTCCTCCGCTATCGGAACCTCGCGCGCGCCGGGGCGTGTCGATTCCCCGCCGATGTCGAGGAAATCCGCAGCCTCGGCCATGACGCCCGCCCGCGCCACCGCAGCCGCCAAGGTGTCATGCTGCCCGCCGTCCGAAAAACTGTCAGGCGTCACGTTGAGGATGCCCATGATGCGGGGACGGTCCTGGCTCACCCCGCATAGGGGCGCGCGTTGATCGGCCAGACGCGCCAGACGGGCCTCATCCACGACAACAAGTCCGCCGCCGCGTAGGTCGACCACATGGTCGAACCCGATGTGCGACTGTCCGGCCAACAAATGGGCCGGACGCTCTGCCCCACTGATCGCCACGGGCCGTAACCAATCGGTCATGGTGTTTCCTCCATCAGTTCGCGGCGGGCCGGAACGGTGCCCTGCGGTAGCTCATCCCTCGACATCAGCACGAACTCAGCGGCCCCAAGCTCACCCGCAAGCCAATAGGCGAGATCCACCGCAGTGGCGTGAAGCGGCGGGCTGACTACCGCGTCGAGAACCATCTTGGAGGGTGCCCAGACGCTGACCTGACCATGCTTCATCGCCCAATCGAGTTCGGTCCGGGTGTTCACGACAACGCAGCGCGGATCCCGCCCCGCAAGCACCCATGCCGATTGTTCGATCCCCAGCAGGTCAATCCGGCGCTGCGCCAGAAACGCCTGCGTTGTCGGCAAGGTCAGATCGCTCGGCCCGCAACAGAGGATCACCGGATCGCCCGCCCCGATCAGCGCGTCCAGCCGCCCTGTCAGTGCCGGCGCACAGATCGCATCATAAGAGAGATAGACCACACGCGGCGCGGCCAACATGGCCGGCGTGGTCTCAGTCACGAGAGGTTGTGCTTCGTCTGAGCTACGCATGATCTCGACCCCGAGCGCGCCCGGTCCACGATCCAGCTTTTCGATCCGCACAAAGACACGCGCAGCCTGCGGCTCGTGCAATATCCGCGTGGCAACACGTTCGGCCAAGGTTTCCAGGAGGTTCAGCCGTTCGCTTGCCAATTCCGCCTCGATCGCTTCGGTGACTCGATCATAGGACAGGATACGATCCACATCGTCGGCGACCGGGGCGCTCGCCGGCTGGACCTCGACCACTACGTTGAATTGCAAACGCTGTGTTTGGCCGCGTTCTAACTGGAACGCGCCGATCTCGACCTCGGTGACGTAATCACGCAGAGATATGCGGTCGCGCGGCTCCGTGCCCGCCAATGCTTCGGCGCGTTCAATCGGATGTCCGAAAGCCTGTGAAATCCGGTCGCTCATTCCAACTCGCTGCCTACCGCCCCTGCTCTGGGGGCGGACATACAGCGATCCATTGCGGAGGGCAAAGTCGTTAATGGCAATCCCGACCGCGGTAGCGGCGAAAAGCGGGAGCCCGACGCGATTAACCGCGCGTCGATCAGTTCGACGAAAGCCGAATGTGACGGCGGTAAAAGTGATGAACGCCGATGCTGGCAGTGCGGGCGAATTTGCGCGACCATGAAGGCGACACCGCACGCGTATGATAGAAGGTCGCGCCATCGGTCAGAGGCCGCGATGCACCGCGCGCCATGATCGACGCGATTTTTGCGACCCGTGCATAGGCCCGCTTCTCGCGAATGACTTCGGGGTGGCCGTCACAGGTATAGGTAAACTGGCACCCGTACTTCTTGCCCGTGCCCTGATTGATCACGCCGCAAATCGAATTGGGAAAGGACGGGTTGTCGACACGGTTCAGGATGACCTCGGCCACCGCGAACTGTCCCTTGACGCTTTCGCCGCGCGCCTCGAAATAGAGAGCTTCGGCAAGGCAGGAGGCCTGCTCGCTCAGCGACAAACCGGACTGACGTGCCAGCCACTTCGAGTTGTATTCGATCTTGATTTCCTTGCGCGCGCGCGGACGCACTTCGCGGATGGCATCTGTGTTAAGAAGGGAGGCCAGCTTGACCGTACCGACGGACTGTAACCCACTTTTTTCCGCACTTGCGATATCGCCAATAGTGCCTTCGGCCATCGCGGCGCCCGCTGAAAAGAGCAGCGCCCCAAAAATCATTCCAAGCTTCATTTATATTCGGCCCCGTATTTTTTCGCCGTCTCGACTGTCTGGTTAGGGGTCGCCTAACGAAAAAACCCGGTTCGGTAAAGTCTGGGGAGGTTCCATGGAGGTAGCCGGTTACGCGTCCGTAGCGGCGATCTCTCCGTAGTGAATTGATTTTGCGCTATATTCAGACGGCGGATTTCAGCCGTTCCGCCACGGCCAGCTGCGCTGCGGCCAGTCTGGCGACCGGCACGCGGAAAGGAGAACAACTGACATAGTCAAAGCCCGCCTGCCGACAAAAGGCGATTGATTCGGGATTTCCACCGTGTTCGCCGCAGATGGAAAGCACAAGGTCCTTGCGGGCCTCACGGCCTCGTGTGGCTCCGATCTGCAACAGCTCTCCGACGCCATCAGTGTCGAGCATGTGGAACGGATCCTCGTGGAAAACACCCTGATTCACATAGGCGCGCATGAACCGCCCGGCGTCGTCGCGCGACAGCCCATAGGTCATCTGAGTAAGGTCGTTGGTCCCGAAGGACAGGAATGAAACATGCGGCGCGATCTCCGCCGCCCTGAGCGCGGCGCGCGGCGTTTCGACCATCACGCCAAGTCGATAGGTGAAATCGCGTTGGGTGGCGGTCTTCACCTCTGTCGCGATCGCCTCGACGCGGGTTTTCACCAATTCAACCTCGCGCTTCGCCGAAACCAGCGGGATCATGATCTCGGGCACCATATTGGCACCTTCGGAGTTCGCTTCGAGCACCGCCTCAAAGATCGCCCGGGCCTGCATGTCGTAGATCTCGGGCATGGTGATGCCCAGACGCACGCCGCGCTGCCCCAGCATGGGGTTATGCTCCGACAGCTCTTCGACCCGGCGCGTGACGTCCGACAGCGGGCGATCCAGCGCCTCGGCCAGCGAACGCAGACCATCCCGGTTGGTGGGCAGGAATTCATGCAACGGCGGGTCCAGCAGCCGGATGCAAACCGGGTGGCCCTTCATGATGCGGAAAAGTTCCACAAAGTCGGCACGCTGCATGGGCAACAACTGATCCAGCGCGGCCTTGCGGTCGTCAACTTCGGCGGCAAAGATCATCTCGCGCATCACCGTCAGGCGACCAGGGTCAAAGAACATGTGTTCGGTGCGGCACAGCCCGATCCCTTCGGCCTGAAAGCCGCGCGCGATCTGCGCGTCAGCCGGCGTGTCGGCATTGGCGCGAACGCCGATGTCGCGGACCTCATCCGCCCAGCTCATCATCGTCTGGAACGCTTCGTCGCGCGCGGCCTCCAGCAGCGGAGGCGCGCCGAGGATGACCCGGCCACTGGTGCCATCAATCGTAATGACATCGCCTTCTTTCAGAACGCGACCATCGGCCATGGTGACGGTATTGCGCCGCAGGTTGAATTTCAGTTCACTGGCCCCGACGACACAAGGCAGACCCAGCCCGCGCCCGATCACTGCCGCATGACTGGTGATCCCGCCCCGTTCGGTCAGCACGGCGGCCGCGGCATGCATTCCGCGAATGTCTTCCGGCGTCGTTTCACGCCGGATCAGCACGCAGCTTTCATCACGCGCGGCGGCGGCCTGCGCGGCGGCGGCCGAAAAGACAATGATCCCAGAGGCCGCGCCCGGACTGGCCGCGATGCCTCGCGCGATCACCTCACTCGGGACGTCGGGATCGATCTGGCGGTGCAGCATTTCGGTGGCCGAACGGGGATCCACCCGCAGGATGGCCTCTTCGCGCGGAATGATTCCGTCTTCGGCCAGCGCCACCGCGATACGCACCGCCCCACGAGACGACCGGCGGATCCGCACCCCGTCCAACACATGAACTTTTCCGTTCTGGATGGTGAATTCGGTCTGCATCTCTTCCCGCAGGCGGACGCGCATATCTCGGGTGTAGTCGATCAACTCGGCAAAGGCAGTCGGTGCGAGATCCTCGAGCGAGGGGCCGCGATCATCGCGCGCCAGGTATATCGACCTCCCCTCCTCTTGCAGCGCTTCGCGGCCCTGGCTCTGACTTCGGTACCGCCCTGTGACCATCGGCATCCCGGTGGCCGAGCTGACCAGCTGGATGACGCCCGACCCGCATTCGCCCTCCCCGAGGCCCAGCGCCATCTCCTGAACGACGAGGCCGAGACCGGCATCCGCCGGCGCGCCCTTGGCCTGGCGCAGCAATCGCGCGGTTGTGCCCTCCCAGGCCCGCGCCATGGAGCGCAGCACACCGGCCAACTGGACCTCCGGGTCTTGGGGAAAGGCTTCTTCGGTCTCTTCCTCGTAGGCGGCAAGCACCTGTCGCAGACCCTCGCGCCCTTCAAGGATCAGACCGTCGAACATATCCGGGTCGAGTCGCGCAACATGAATTGCGTACCCCTGGACAAAGCGCATGTAGACCGAGGTGGCCGCCTCGGCCCCGATTTCGTCGCTGAGATGAACGTAGAGCGCGTCATTCATCCCGACATTCATCACGGCCCCCGGCCCGCCCCAGTCCGGATCCTCCGAGGACGGGCGCACGCAGACCAGCGGCATCGGCCCAAAAGGTTCAAGAAGCGCCGCCATGTCGGGCAGATGTCCCGCCGCGATCCGGTGCACCATGTCGAACGACAGCGCGACGGTGCGGGGTACCGGCAGGTCCATGCGGACAAGACGTTGCAGACATTTCGCCCGCCCGCCGTGGGTCGCATTGGCGATATCGGCGGTCGGCGTGATGAGTGTCGGGGCGGTCGGCTTTTGCTGCACTGCGGCGATCCTTCTGATCGTCGCAGAATACGCCGCATGCCGCATTGGGCAAGGAAAAGCTTGGGTCAGCGGGCAGGTTTGACCAGCGGTTTCCCCGTGTCAGCCCTCCACTCGGGTCAGATCGGCCACAGCGAGGCAGGTGGAGCGAATGCTCGACAACAAATTCAGTCGGTTACGCCGCACGATGGAATTGTCCGAATTGACCTGCACCGCCTCGAAAAATGCATCGATCGGTGCTCGCAGGCCCGCCATCGCAGACATGGCGCGCGCGAAGTCGTCTTTGGCCATCGCCGCGTCGATCTCGGGACGGGCGGTTTGCAAGGCGTCGAACAGCGCGGTTTCCGTCGGATCTTCGGCGAATTTGCGGTCAGCACCGAATTCGTAGGACACGCCGTCCTTCTCTTCGGCCTGGCTGAGAATGTTGTTCGCCCGCTTGAACCCCTGCACCAGATTTCCGCCGTCTTCTGTTTTCAGGAATGCCCCAAGGGCCTCTGCGCGGTTGGTCAACAAGACAAGGTCGTCATTCCCCGGCATCGCAAGGCAGGCGTCGATCACATCGTGGCGCAGCCCCTCGTCGCGCAGGTGCACCTTCAGACGGTCATGCAGGAACGCGAGGAGGTCATCGGTATCGGCGCGGGCACCATCCCTCTCCGCGACCGCGTCGCGGGCAACCGCGAAGGGCCCACCGTCCGCGTTCAACGAGACCCGCAATCCGTTTGCGAGAACCAACCGGATCACGCCGAGTGCGGCACGGCGCAGCGCAAACGGGTCCTTTGACCCCGTGGGTTTTTCATCAATCGCCCAGAAGCCGGTCAAAGTGTCGATCTTGTCGGCGAGCGCCACAGCGACCGAGACAGGTGCGGAGGGCACGTCATCCGACGGACCGAGGGGGGAGTAATGCTCTTCGGCGGCGGCGGCGACCTCAGCCGGCAGGCCCGCGGCCTCAGCGTAATAGCGCCCCATCAACCCCTGGAGTTCGGGAAATTCATAGACCATCTCGGACGAGAGATCCGCCTTGGCAACGCGCGCCGCCTGCTCTGCCAGATCGGCATCTGCGCCGACTGCAGGGGCAATTGCCCGTGCGAGGGTTGCGATCCGCTCGATCCGGTCGGCTTGGGAGCCGAGCTTGTTGTGAAAGGTCACATTGGCCAGCCCGTCGGTCCAATCGCTCATCCCTGCGCGTGCGATGCGCAGATCGTTCTCCCAAAAGAACTTCGCGTCCGACAGTCGCGCCGCCAGAACCTTCTGATTGCCCGCAAGGATCGTCGCACCGTCGTCAGCGGTCTCGCGATTGGCGACGGTAACAAAGCGTTCGATCCCTCCGCTCTTGGGATTACGCACGGAGAAGAACTTCTGATGTTCCTTCATGGAGGTTTGCAGAACTTCGGCAGGCAAGCCAAGGAAATCCTTGCCAATCTCGCCCATCAGCACGACAGGCCATTCAACGAGGCCCGCAACTTCCGCCAGCAAGCCGCGATCCTCGACCACCTCAAGCCCTGCGGCAAAGGCCTGATTGGTGGCCTCCTGCCAGATATGATCCGCCCGCTCCTCCGCATCCAGCACCACATGCGCGCGCTTCAACTTCGCCGCGTAATCCTCGAATTCCGTTACGGAAAACTGCGCCGGGGACATGAAGCGATGGCCTGCGGTGGTGGCCCCGGCCTTGAGTCCGTCGATGTCGACCGGGACCACGTCGGTGCCGGATTCACTCGTCAGAATGCAAAGTATAGAATGCAACGGCCTTACCCATTTCAGGCTATTTTCACCCCACCGCATCGATTTAGGCCACGGAAAATTGCGGATAACGGACTCAAGCACCTCGGCTACGATTTCAGCCGCCGGACGGCCCGGCTTCTCGATCAGGGCAAAGTAGACCTGACCCTTCTTGTCGTCCCGAACGCTCAGATCCTCACGCGCGACACCGGCACCACGCAGAAAGCCCTCAATCGCCTTTTCCGGTGCGTCGGTACGTGGTCCCTTACGCTCCTCGCGCAGGGTCGGGCTTTCGGCGAGCAGACCTTCAAGAGCCAGACACAGGCGGCGCGGCGTGTGGAATGCGGCAGCGCCGCTATAGGTCAGCCCCGCCTCGACCAAGCCATCGGTGACACGGGCCTTGAGGTCCATCGCCGCGCGGGCTTGCATGCGCGCGGGAATTTCTTCGGAAAAGAGTTCGATCAACAGATCGGGCATGGGGCGTCATCCAACAACTGGCGCCCTTGGCGGCGCATTCCGTGCCGGAATAACGAAGCCGTCCTAGGGCGTCCAGCCGATGCCCGAAAAAACCTTTGCCTCAGTGGGCGTTGACGGCCTGTTTTGCCTCACGCTTGGCGGCAGAGGCCAGGGTCTGCACATCGGGGCCAGCGCGGCTGGGCAGCACGCGATAGATCGCTTCAACCACGCAATAAAGAGCAAAGCACAGCATGCCCAACCCCATGCCCCCCAAAAGGATCTGCCCGAAGGGCTGGCTGCGCACCGTCTGGAAGGCCTTGCCGATCCCACCGACCTGCGAACTGTCGGCTGTGACCCCGGCATAAAGCAGGAATGCCCCGATCAGCGCGATCACGATGCCATGCGCGACCAGTCCCGTCTTGATCAGTGGGTCCAACCGTTCGGACGTCGCCGTGCAGCGCAGGTGTTCTTTGTACTTTTCGGAATAGGCCTTGTAGCAATAATAGACCCCTGCCCCGATGGTCACGAGACCAATCGCGCCAATGACGAATTTTCCATAAGGTTGCTGCAATACCCAAGAGGCGGCGGAATGCCCGCTGCTACCGCCCCCTTCGCCGCTCTCGCGTTGCCCCATCGCCAGACGTCCGGCAGAAAACGCCAGATAACCATGCAACAGACCGGTGACGACCTGCCCACCGCGCGCGATCACGCCTTTCGGAGCGTGACCGTAGTCTTCCAGATCCATGAAAGCGTCGATCAACCGCCAGACGCAATAGGCTAGCAAGCCGATGGCGACCCCCCAAAGCATCAGGCTGCCACCGGGAAAAGACCGCAGATTTTCGAGTGACTGGCGGGTCCCTTCGGCCTCACTGCCAGTCCAGGCGGCGAGAATGGTCAGAATGCCGAGGACGATATAGACGAACCCTCGGGCGGAATAGCCGGTCCGCATTACGGGAACCACCCAGGCGGGTGCGCGATCATCTGACATGGGGTATCCTCCGGCTGTCTAGACCATCTCGCTACGCAGGGGATGGTTCCCTCAGACCGGAAATATAGCCGTCAGGAGTCGGGCGGAGGCGGGCATCCGTCGGGCGCAGTCCTGCCATCGAACACGACCTCACCGCAGGCATTGATCTGGTGCCAGACATAGCCACGACCGTCCGACATCACCGCCGCGATCCGGTCGATGCCATAGACCACGTTGGCGACGGACAGGAACGCCTTCGCCTCGCCCTGCTCCAGCGCTTCGCCGACTTCAGAGGCGTCAAAGCAGTCGAACCAGCGCGGTGCGGTCAGAGGCTCTGCCCGGGGATAGGGCTGGTAGGTCGCGGCAAGGTCTTCCTGCGGTTCGGAAGTCGTGAAACAGGCGCGATACCGAATGGGTGAGGAATAGGCGTCGATCGCCTCAAACCCGTCAAAGGGGATGGTATCGACAGTTCCGTCGACACGCGTCAGGACCACGTCGTCGCCTTGGGCCGCGACCTCTTCGTAATAGCCGTAGACCTGCATGTAGTAGATGCCCGCGCCAGCAGCCAATGCACAGACCACGATCAGGGCGGCGAGAAACTTGCCCATCAGGAGGCCACCTGCTGTGCCGTCCAGCCGCCCGCCTCGGTCGCAACGAAAGCATCGGCGCATTGCTTGGCCAGCGTGCGGACCCGCCCGATGTAGGCCTGACGCTCCGTGACCGAGATCACGCCGCGCGCGTCCAGCAGGTTGAACAGATGGCTGGCCTTGATGCATTGATCGTAGGCGGGATGCGCCATGACGATGCGCTTGCCGGTCTTGGGGTCCTCGGCCTCTTGGGACAGGATGGCCTGACACTCGGCTTCGGCGTCCTCGAAATGCTTCAACAGCATCTCGGTATTGGCGACGTCGAAATTCCAGCGCGAATATTCCTGTTCGGTCTGGCGAAAGACATCGCCGTAGCTGAGCGGGATCGCCGCGTCGGGATCGTTATAGGGCATGTCCATCACATGATCGACGCCCAGCACATACATCGCCAGCCGCTCCAGCCCGTAGGTCAGCTCACCCGAGACGGGGTGGCAATCGTGCCCGCCGACCTGCTGAAAGTAGGTGAACTGGCTGACTTCCATGCCGTCGCACCAGACCTCCCAGCCGAGGCCCCAGGCACCGAGGGTGGGGCTTTCCCAATCGTCCTCGACAAAGCGGATGTCGTGCATTGCCATGTCGATGCCGATGGCCGCGAGAGAGCCGAGGTAGAGATCCTGCAGATCCGGCGGCGAGGGTTTGATCAGCACCTGATACTGATAATAATGCTGCAACCGGTTGGGGTTTTCGCCATAGCGCCCATCCGTCGGCCGCCGCGACGGCTGCACATAGGCGGCGGCCCAGGGCCGCGAGCCGAGTGATCGCAGCGTGGTGGCGGGATGGAACGTCCCTGCCCCGACCTCCATGTCATAGGGTTGCATGATGGCGCAGCCCTTTGCGGCCCAGTAGCTCTGGAGCCTCAGGATGATCTCCTGAAAAGAACGGGGCTTTTCGGCGGTGTTGGCCATATTGCGTCCTCTGTCCGGTCGGCGAGGACTACCTACGAGCCGATCCTTGCGGGGTCAATGCGACCGATCACGCATTATTTGCGTGCGCCCGCCCCCGGATTTGGTAAAGCTGAGCGTCACGTAATGACAAAAAGACTGAGCAGAGGCTTCCCATATGTTCGCTCGTAGTATTCGCATCCTCGCAGCGGTCGTGCTTGCGTTGACCCTCCTGCCCGGTTTTGCCCGTGCTCAGGCCGATGATCCCGTCTGGGTCCAGATCGAGGCGCAGCCCTCCCTCGCCCAGGCCGAAAGCTCCATTCGCGGCTACGCCGACCGGCTCCAGGATGTGAACGGTTTCGCGCTTGGCGGCGGATGGTATGCCATCGCCCTTGGTCCTTATTCCCGCGACGATGCCAACCGGGTGCTTCAGGTGCTGCGGCGCGAGGGTGCGATCCCACGCGATTCCTACGTGGCCTTTACCTCGTCATTTCGCCAGCAATTCTGGCCGCGCGGCACCGACCTCTTGAACGACACCGTCGCGACCTCTCCGCTCGACGAAGCGCAACCGGACACCTCCGCAATCGACGACGCGGTCGCCACGAGCCCGGATGTCGCTGACGCCCCGCCGGAGCCTGCCCCGGAACCGGACGAGACCCTGTCCCAAGCGCGGCGCGGTGAATCACTCCTCACCCGAGACGAGCGGATGCAGCTTCAGGTCGCGCTGAAATGGGCCGGCTTTTACAATGCGGCTATCGACGGCGCTTTCGGACGCGGTACGCGCGGCTCCATGGCCGAATGGCAGGATCGCCAGGGCTATGATCCGACCGGAGTGCTCACCACGCGCCAGCGGGCCGAGTTGTTCCGCCAGTACAACGCCGTGCTCGAAGGGTTGGACCTGCGCACCGTCTCCGATGACACCGCCGGCATCCGCCTGCTGGTCCCGACCGGGGTGATGAAGTTCGACCGGTATGAGGCGCCCTTCGCGCATTTCACCCCGACCGGAGACATCGACGCGCGGCTGATCCTGATCTCGCAGGAGGGCGATCAACAGGCGCTGTTCGGCCTTTACGATATCATGCAGACCCTCGCGATCATTCCCGAGGACGGGCCGCGCGAACGCAATCGCGACGGCTTTACCATCGTCGGTGAAAACGCCCGCCTCGTGTCGCATACCGAGGTGACTTTGCGTAACGGACGCATCAAGGGCTGGACCCTCGTGTGGCCCTCCGGAGACGAGGAACGCCGCACCCGCCTGCTGGGCGAGATGCAGAAAAGCTTTGAGCGGATTGACGGTATCGTCATGCCCGCCGCCATGGGTGCGGACAGCGGGCAAAGCATCGACCTGCTCGCCGGGTTGGAAATCCGCAAGCCGATCCTGTCACGCTCGGGCTTTTACGTCGACGCCCGCGGTCACGCCGTGACGACAGCCGAAGCGGTGCAGCAATGTGGCCGGATCACCCTCGACAACAAGACCGAGGCCGAAGTCATCGCCACCGACGAAGCCGCCGGAATCGCCGTCCTGCGCCCGACCTCCAGCATCGCGCCATTTGGATACGCCCGTTTCGCAACCGCCACCCCGCGTCTGCAGAGCGAGGTCGCCTCCGCCGGTTATCCCTACGAAGGCCGCTTGGCCGCGCCGACCCTCAACTTTGGCAAGCTCGCGGAACTGCAGGGCCTTGCGGGCGAAACCGGTGTCGCCCGCCTGTCGCTGCAATCCTTGGCAGGCGATGCGGGCGGCCCGGTGATGGACGCCAGCGGCGCGGTCATCGGCATGCTCAAGCCCGTCTCGGCCGAGGGTCGTCAATTGCCGCCGGACGTCACCTTTGCGGTGGATGGTCAGATCCTGGTCCGCGTGTTGGGCCAGGCCGGCGTGACACCCGTCGCGGCAGACACCGGCCCATCCCCCGCCCCCGAGGGCCTGACGCGGATCGGCATGGCGATGACCGTGCTCGTCTCCTGCTGGGAATAGGCTAAGGCGGTGGGAGTGGTTTGCGGATTAGGATAAAACCGCTCGGTCACAGAAGCAGAGCAGGAAAACTGACCCTGCAATAAAAGCCGCTCCCGGAGCGAACCCGTGCTCCACTTCGGGAAAACATCCCAACTCGCTATGAAACCCTTCTCGGCCCCCCTGAGAAGCACGGATAATGAGAGCCTGATCTGAAAGAGAGGTCTTCTCGGGTTGGCCCCTGTTGAGCCGGTTTCATACTGTCGAGGGGGAACATTCAAGCGCCCGAAGGCAAGGCCTGCCTATCAAGGCTCCGAACACGTTTCAGATAATATAATGAAATGGTGCACCTGGGCGGAAGTTTTTCCGAAGAGGTTTTCGACACACTGGCTGAGTGGAACGACATCCTCAAACCCCAAGAATATGAGTTCCGAAACCTGCTGGATCGTCCCTCCGCTCCGAAGGGTCCAAGGCCATGAGCGGGGCTTTGAAACCTAAACGGGCTGCACCGCTGTCCATCCGGCTGTCTGACGAAGAGCGGGCGGCGGTTGAGCGTAAAGCCGGACGCATGCCACTTGGGGCCTACATCAAATCCGTTGTTTTGGATGACGACACGCCAAAGTACCGTAGGCGCCAAGCGATGCCAGATGCGGATCAAAAGCTCCTTGCCGAAATCCTCGCTCGACCGGGGGCGACGAGAACGGCCAACAATCTCAATCAAATCGCCAAGCATCTCAACCTTGGGACACTTGTCATCGACGATCAGCTCGAAGCCGATCTCAAGGCCGCGATTGTCGAAGTCGCATGGATCAGGACGACCTTGATGCAAGCTTTGGGCAAGCGAGAAGAGCCATGATCCTTGTCGGCTCCCAACGAAGCGGTGCATCTGCTTTGGCCAGCCACCTGATGAACAGCCGTGACAACGATCATGTCGCGCTGTTGGAGCTTGACGGATTTCTGGCTGACGATCTGCATGGGGCCTTGGCGGAAGTGCATGCCATTTCGAAGGGGACCAAGTGCAAACAGTATCTGTTTTCTCTAAGTGTCCATCCGGGAACATCTTGAATCTTTGGAATCACTT
>TARA_R110002124_G_scaffold286724_2_pt1 | contig 15813 bp, 12 predicted proteins | sample TARA_R110002124 | Tara Oceans TARA_R110002124 (sample SAMEA4397445) | marine metagenome | biome: Polar Biome; feature: [SRF] surface water layer (ENVO:00010504); material: water (ENVO:00002006), including particulate matter (ENVO:01000060) such as... | depth 5 m | reverse complement strand
TCTCAGCGCAAACCGAGCGCTCGTTTCGAAAGACTTTCGCGCCGCTAGGCTTCACGGTTTCGTCGCTTTACGGCGCGAGTGGCATTTCGTCTGGGGATGAAGACGCGCTACGCAGCCGCCACATCGTGATTGCCACACCCGAGAAACTTGATTTCGCTCTTCGCAACGATGTCGATCTGATCAACGATGTGGGGCTGATCGTGCTGGACGAAGGACACATGATCGGTCCGACCGAGAGGGAGATCCGCTACGAGACCTTGGTACAACGACTGCTACGACGCGGTGACGCTGCGGAAAGAAGGATTGTCTGTCTTTCCGCAATTCTGCCCGGTGGTGAAGAGCTGGATGATCTCACCGCTTGGATTCGGGGCGACGAGCCTGGAGAAGCGGTTCGTTCGGATTGGCGACCCACACGTCAGCGGTTCGGGACATTGGCATGGACACGAGATTCGGCCCGACTGAACTACGACCTCAACAATGATGGTCCGTTTCTGACGGGGTTTGTCTCCGCAATGGAGCCGCGAGGTCGGGATCAAAACCCATTTCCGAGAGATGTCGGAGACTTTGCCATTCAGGCTGCTTGGGAGTTTGCAGGTCAAGGCAAGCGCACTCTTATCTTCTCAACCCAGGCAAATTGGGTTGAAGGATACGGCAAGAAAATCGTCCGGTTTGTGGAAAAAGGTTACTTGCCTACGCTGCTTGACGATCAAGGTGCTATAGAGCGAGCACTAGAAGTTGGTCGCGAATGGCTTGGGTCGGATCACCCAGCGGTGGCGTCTCTACGGGTTGGTGTCGCGATTCATCATGGCCGTTTACCTAGCCCGTTTCTGCGCGAGCTTGAAAGCCTTCTCGCCGAAGGGACGCTGAAAGTCATTGTCGCGTCACCAACCCTATCCCAGGGACTTAATCTAAATGCTGCGGTACTACTGGTGCCATATCTGGTTCGCGCCGGTATGTTAGTTTCAGGCGAAGAATTCGCCAATGTCGCCGGGCGCGCAGGCCGGGCCTTCGTGGATACAGAGGGTTTGATCGTCCATCTGATGTTCGACAAGCACCCGCGACGACTTCGCAACTGGCGGCGGCTTGTCGAATCGATCAAAGCACGATCGTTAAAAAGTGGGCTGATCCAGATTGTTGACGAGATCATGCAACGTCTTGCACGTGAAGGTGTATGGGCGCGCGCCGATGCCCTTGAATACCTGGCCAATTCCCGCGATGGATGGAAATCCCAGGCAGAAGAGGTGGCCGCATTGGTTGCCGAAGGCACTGACGAAGACGATGAGGAGGACAAGATTGAGGAAGAACCACTGTCTCAACTGGTGGAAAGACTTGACGCGACCGTGTTCGGCCTGGTGGAAGCTCTTGATGCTGACAGCGATGACTTGCCCCGCTTGCTTGACGAAGCGCTGATGGGATCACTGTGGGCGCGCCAAATCCAAAGGGAGGAAGAAGGCACTGAGGTGGAACACAAAGCAATCATCCAGGCACGTGCGAAACTGATCTGGCAGCACACTAACGTGAGAGCGCGGAAAGGGCACTTCGCGATGGGAGTCGGCCTTGAGGCGGGCTTGCAAATAGACGCCATGGCAGAGGAACTCGAAGAATTGATTGATTGTGCCGACTTGGCGGCACTTGCAGGCGATGTGGCTCCGTTATCCGAAGCATTGGCGGAGCTCGCCCAGCGGTTGCTGGTCATACGACCATTCGTCCCGGACAAGAAGAACGCACTTCCTGCGAACTGGCGAGACCTGTTGGTGAAATGGGTCTCGGGTACCGATGTGGACGAGATAAGTACGGCAAACATGCGCATTGTCGAGGATGCTTTCATGTACCGTCTGGTATGGGCGTTGGAAGCTATTCGTACGCGTAGGCTCAGCCAAGGTTGGGAGCCGGAGGTCGTTGCAGGTGGCGGAGCGGCCGCTTTGGAGACGGGGGTTCCGCAACTCATGATGTCTATGCTCATTCGAGCCGGTCTCCCGTCTCGAATTGCCGCCATGGCTGCCATTGAGGAGACGCAACCTATTTTTTTGACACCTGCGGAAATGAGACAGTGGCTGGCCAGCGACGATATGTGGAGATTGACCGCCCAGGGTGACTGGCCAACCGTCGAGACGGCGGCGTTGTGGCAACGTTTTCGGGTGAGCATGTTGACCGAGAGTGTTCAGGCCTGGGCGATTAATGAATGGAAGCGGGCGCTTGAGTTGCCCAACGAAGTGGCCGCACCACCGCCTGGCATCTATCGGATAGAGATCGACGAGGACGATCTGGCAACTTGGCTGGTCACGCCGGACTATCTAAGAATCGCTCGCTTTAAGAAGCCTATACAAGATGTTACTCCCAGCCTCTGGATGTGTAAGTTAGAGGCTGGTTGCACGGTGGTCGATGCAGTGAGAATCGGCCGAGGCAATGCCGTGTGGCCAAAGGCTACGGCTTAGGCTGATGAGTTACAGGTACTTCTTGAAACTCCCCGCCACAATATCAACGGCCACTCCCAGAAGCACTGCGCTGGGCAGAAGCACAAACAGCGGGTTAACGCTGATGGGTAGTGTTAGATAAATCACCCAGGGCAATACGAGCAACGGTATTAGGGTCGCCTTTGCCCTATGATAAACGAACCCGGATTCACGCCCGGCTTCGAAGCGTCGGAGGTCGCGGCGGACCAGGCCGTCCACCAGGCCGACAAACATCGCCATAAGCAGTAGCGGGATCATCAAGCTCAGCACACATAACCGGACTCCAAACACGAGCGTGGCGTACGCGGCTGCGATCAGGCAGCGCTGCATGTGGATATATGCTTGCGTCAGATAATAGCGAAAATCCCGTGCCGAGTGGTTTTTGGTGTCGTGGGACGACTGCGCGGACTGCTTTGCCGTTTGCAACAGGCCGGTTCTCACGAAAAGAAAATCGTGGCCAGTATTCACCCATTGGGTGATCGTCCGTCCCGGCTCCTGAACCACAATGCTGCGGGTAAACCGACGGTCGAGATTGTCGAGTTCGCGATGCAGCATACCCCGGGCGTGGTGCCAGCTCTGGTTCTCCCAGAACAGGTACATACCTGCACACTCAATCAGAATGAACAGGAGCAGGGAGCCGCACAGCACTCCGAGAAACCGGAACGGCAGTGTGATTAGCCTGAGGAGCAGGCCCTGTTGCCGGGTTTGTTGCCGCGCGGCCACATTGGCCGGATCTGCCATCGTGCACCTCTCTAACCACTACCCGAAGATGGATCTGTTGTTTCAAAGAGATCCGGAGACAGAATCGGTTCGCTGGGAGCCTGGGGGCTGCTCCACCATGCATTACCGGAATTCGTATACTGCTGCCGCATATAGTCGGCGAGTGCCTGGAGACTCTCGGGCATCGCTTCGTCGCGATCTGGTGCGGGCAGGGGCATGCGGATTTTCCACAGGTTCCCGCCTTCGATAAGTCCGAAGGCTTGCCCCTTGGGCAGACCGAGGATATGGGCCGGCTCGATCAAAGGGACTTCGGTGGGGGTGAGTCTGTCCTGGGTATTGGAAGTGAAATCCGTGGGCCCGTGAATGTCGGAGCTGTCGGTCGCGCCGCTGACGACTGCGGTGGAGTAGACCTCCACCTTGGGCAACTGCTTGGTCAACAATTCCGCGGTGGCGGTCTCGCGCACCCGCAGCATAAACAGGTTGTTGAAGTTGCCGATGACCTGGCCGGCTTTGGCGCGGCTGCCAATCCGAGCCTCGATATCGCTGAGCGTCTGTGTATAGGCGGTGACCTGAATGCCCGCGCCGCCCCCTTTGTTGATCATCGGGATAAACTCATCCCCCATCAGCTCGTTGAACTCGTCGGCATGGACATTGATGGCCGGTTTGTCGTGGGAATGAGTAGACGGCAGACCATCGTCCACGCCGTGCTTATACAGATGGCCGGCCACGGAAGTCAGATCGGAGAACATGCTGTTGCCCACCGCTGCGGCCACTTCCGGATCGGACAGGGCATCCAGTCCAACATACACCACAGCCCGTTTGCGGATGATCTGCAGCCAATCGAAGATGGGGCGGGGATCGTTGAGGTCGGAGTAGTTGGGCGCCAACAATTGGGCGATTTTGCCGGTGGTGAGCTTTTCCAATAACGGCAGCAATGAGGCGACGATTTTATCGAAGTAGGTGCGGTCGTAGCGCACGGCGCTGCGTAGTCCATCCAGCACGGAATCGTATACCCGTGCCTGGGATAGGTATTGCTCGATGGCGACCACACGCTTTTCGCGCCCCACCATGTTGCGGGGTATGGTTTTGTCATTAAGCCTGGATTCCAGCTGGACAATGCTCTCCCAGGCTTTGGGGTCATGCTGCGCGAAGAAGTGCGCCGCGTACTCAATAAACAGAGCATCGATATTGATCACGTGCCGCTGGATCAACAGGTAATCGGGCCGCTGGCCAAGCTCCACCAGGGCGCGGGCAATGATATTGACGAACCGCCAGGCGAATTCCCGGAAGGCTGCGCTGTCCCCTTCACCTGACAACTGACCGGCGATACGGGTGGCCACTTCGGAAATCCGTCCGAACCGCCCGACCGCGTTGTAGCGGGCGGATATGTCGGGCCATCCCAGATGAAACACATAGAACTCTCCCTCACGCCCCGACCGCCTCGCTTCCACATACATCCGTTTCAGCAGGTCGGCATCGCCCTTCGGGTCGAACACGATGCAGACCTCGCCGCGACGGATATCCTGGGTGATCAGCAGTTCCGCGAGACGGGTCTTGCCCACGCGGGTGGTGCCCAGCACCAGGGTATGGCCGACGCGCTCATCCAACGGCAGGGTGACATCGCATTCACGGGGTTCGATACCGTGCAGGCGCGGCATGCCCCCCACCGGTGGCAGCGGGCGCACCGGGTTGAGGGGGTGGTCCCAGGTGGTGAGGCGGGCGAGTGGCGCCAGCGGCAGTCTCGACAACTGGAGTCGGGTCTCCCAGTGCCGAGCGAGACGGTAAGCCAGGGTGGGTTCGACATAGCGGCGAAATTCCGGGCGGTAGGTTTGGTACAGCCGATGGGTATGGCGCTGGTCCCAGCGGAATCCCCGGCCGATAAACAACCGTTGTCGGCTGGTGGGCACGCGCCGGCTGTTTATGACATAGCGGGGCAATCGGCGCAGGTTGCGGCGGTAGCGCAATATGGCCCATGCCTGCCGCAGTCGTACCGCGCCAAAGGTCAGAAACGCCAATGCGCTGCCAATGCCCAGTAACGGACTGAGTGCCAGAGACCAAGGTGCGGCGATACAGAGAAAAGCAGCGCCGACGCAGGCCGCCACCGTATAAAGCTCCACGGCAGGGCGTAACAGCACCTCCATGGCCTGCGCCTGGGACATTATTGCCGGATTTCCGTGGCCGTGATCAGCACGGGGTAGTGTTTCAAACCCAGTCGTCCGGCCAGTTCGTCGGCGGAGACGGGTGACAGGGTCAGCCCCGGCACGGAATCACGCAGCTGTTCCAGCTCGTCCAGCGTATCCACATTCACCACCAACCCCATGGCGTCAAGGTTACGCAATACGTCCGCCTGCTGGCGCAACCAGGCGCGGGAGAGCGGGTCGTTGCCGACCAGGAAGAACGGTGTCATGCCCGGTGACCGAATCGCCCGTGGCGTGACCTTGCCCGGCGTCAATGACGGCGTCCGTGCCGGGAGCATGTCCGCTTCGCTGTACGGGTCGGATTTATATTGTTGCCTGGCGAGGGGTGTTTGCTGCTTACTACGGGAGATATTGTGGCCAAGGTTTAGAGCCTGATAGTAGGGTAGAGCCGGTGTGCCGCCACGGTCTTCAACCACGATCAACGGCTGATTGGCGAGACACAGGGCGCTTGAGAGTAGGACCATCAACAGCAGGGGAGGATGCAACCTCTTCATGGGGATGGCCCCCTGCTCACCATGACGTAATGCTGCCCCTTATTCAGTTGTGACAGATGCTGTGACACCCGGTGCCGATAGCGCGCCGCCGGCGCTCCACCGGCCGGTCGGTGATAGCGGCCCACGGCCTGTATCCAGGGTTGCCCCGGCGTGTGCTGTTCCAGCAGTATTGTTGCGGCAATACGAAGGTTTTTATAGGGATCAAGCAGATGGCAGGGATGCTTCACACGATGCCCGTGATAGCCGAAATTGATCTGTCCCAGGCCGGCGTCGACACGGGTCGCGGGTAGCGTGCGAAGCGCGTCCTGCAGTTGCCGGCAACTCTCCCTGCGTGATGAAAAGCGATAGGCACGACCGGCGATATTCAGCGACCATGGCCAGGGAATATGCCGCCCCCGGAAGTTGATACCGCTTTCCTGAAGGGCGATGGCGAACAGTACGACCGGCGGTACACCAGCCTGCAGCCCCGCCTCCTGATAGGCCGGCGGGATTGCGGGTTCAGCGCGGGCGAACCCGGACTGGAATATGATCCACAGCAGGCAGAGGAAGATGCCGGGGTTCACTGACGCTGCCATTGGCCATTCACCTTTTGGATGACCGCGGGCAGGTCGCCAGCCAGGCCCAGGCTTTGCCAGCGTCCGCCATCGTGGTTGAGGCTAATAGCGCCTGAGCGTACCTTGTTCGGATCAACGCCTGCCTGTGTCGCCCACTGCCGGAGCTGCGAGTCATCCTGCCCGCTGCCGACCATGTAGAGGTCAAAGCCCGTGCCGTCATCCTGTAATCGTTGGACTCGCTTCTCGCAGGGGGGGCAATCGTCCCTGACGAAAACGGCCAGACGTTGTGGTGAGTTGGTGATCGGAGTGGTTGTGATGGCGGCGGGACTCATAACTGGCTGAAGGCCAGGGAAGAGCCGTTGCCAGGCCGCGTCATAGGCGCGCTGGTACACCAATAGCTTCTCAACTCGTCGCGCCTCTGCCAGAACCTGCAATTCGGCATAACGACGCCGTTCTATCTCAGTTCGGGCTTCAATACCCAATGCCGTGAGAGGGTCCAGGTTTGTCGAATAGACGCCCAATGGCCCCTTCATCAATCGCTGGTAACGTGCCCATTCCGCTGGGTTCAGGCCCCATTCCCGGGATAGGTGTTCATGCGTATCGGCTTTGCCAAGCGCTTGCCGTCGGTTATGCGAGACGTGAGAGTCTGTCACTGGTGTGCCCTGAGCAAGGACGAATATGGGAGTGATCACCAAGACGCAAAGCAAAAGTAGTTGCGGTGAATATGTTCGGAATGTCAGGATAGAGAGAATGGAACCGGTCATGTTATCGGCTCTCCTTTCCGTGTGAAGCACACCTGTCGAGTGGCGTTATCAATGTCCAGTGTCCATACGGGCCCTGCTAGGGTAAGTAGCGCGTCATGTAAAAGGATTGGACCCAACTGTCGATGGGGTGCGGGCAGGGGAAGGTCATAGAGTGCCGCTACATCGGCGCCATCTTTGCAAAGGGTGTAGCCGGAGGACTGTAGAACGTGTTGCAAGGCTTCACCCACATTCGTGACTTTAGCCGGAATGGAGGCATCAACGGTTTGTAGCAGTAGATTGTGTTGGGCGGCCTGCGGGGTTAGTTCTACTAGGGTATAGCGCCCATATCTGGCCACAGGAATCCAGTCGCTGGGAACTGGTGGTGTCAGTTTAGCTTCGATTTCCAGGGAAGTTGATGCAACTGATGGCGTAGTGCATCCATTGAGCAGGACAACGGAGAGCAATCCTGCCATAAGGGGAAGGTCTCTGATAGTGATACAATTACGGATGACTGGCATACGATAGTTCCCGCGATCGGTATTGTAATAACATCGCAGGAAACCAGAACTGAATCAGCCGACAAAGTGAACTACTGGCTGACCGGATTTTGGGCTGATGGAATGAGAAGAATCACATCGAGAGCAGCGGTACTTTCGGTCTCTGGAACCACGTCATCCTAATTTTAGGATGGGGTTTGTCGGTAGACATAAGATGTCTCCTTCCCACCGAAGTGGACAACGGTATTGGCTCTTACTCTACTGGTTTAGTGGTTATTGGCTGAACAATTGATCCTTTAACAAAGCTGAAGATCCTTGGATACGAGGAAACCTTTGAGAGAAGGCGCAACAGATTAATTTTCATAGAAAATGAACGTAGACTATAGGCTAACTCAAGCCGGCTTCCCCATGGAGGAATAATGACCACGGACTATAAAGCCATATCACTTCGTACGGGCAGTTTGAGGTTGGACCCCAAGAATGCGCGATTACCCTCAGATAGACGTTCTGACAATCAACGCGCACTACTGCATGCTCTACTAGAGACAGAAGATGTTGAGGCATTGGCAAAATCTATTGCACATCTTGGCATCTTTCCTAACGAGCGCCTTGTGGTCATGCAAGAAGGTCGATTGTACTATGTGCTTGAGGGCAATAGGCGGTTAGCCGCTGTTAAGTTACTACTCAATCCCGACCTTGCCCCTACTTCCAGACAAGTTAAGGCGTTTCGAAAATTGTCGGAAAAAGCTGATTTACAGGCGCTGAGCAAGTTGGATGTGGTTGTAGTTGCAAGCCGTATAGCTGCTGCTCCTATCATAGCAGCTTTGCATATTGGTCAGGCTAAGAAAGGGTGGTCAAACTTGCAACAGGCCCATTTTTACAAAGAACTTGTAGATCAAGGGCAGTCGCCGGAAGAAATCGCTGATGAATTGGGTGTCCCTGTCTCACAGATCAGAGACTTTCTTCGAAGTGAGTTGCTTCACCGGATTGCACTTACGCTCGATTACACACCAGAGCTGCGCAGTAAAATAGAGCACCCACGTTTTCCGCTCACCACCCTCTCACGCTTTATCGATTATAAAAAAGGTAGAGAAGGTCTAGGGATAAAGATTGGTGAAAATGGCGAAATACGAGGCGCCGTCCACGAAGACCGATTTAAGGCCGTGCTCAGGAAAGTTGTAGTAGATATTGTTGATGATAAGGTTTCATCTCGAAAAGTTAACAAAGAATCGGATTTCGAGAAATATTTTCAGGAAATTGAAGTCAATATCCCCTCTACCCCGAAGCGAGGAAGATTTGACCCCAAAACCCTCGTCGGAGAAAAGCCAGCCACAGATGACGAGGAAGCCCGTCCTTCTAGCGCCCCCAAAAAGGCAAAGCCCAAAAAATCTTCAAGTGTTGTTCCCGTTGCTTTCCCGTGCACATCAAAACATGACCGAGTGCGTGCAGTGTTTGGAGAGTTGAAATCAATGAAAATAGAGAGTCAACGGAACTCAACAGGAGTAATGTTACGGGTGCTGCTTGATATCGCGTTGTGGTTATACATCGTTGATAAGGGATTAGCAGAAGCAGTGAGAGACCATGTGGATAAATCAGGGAAAAAGCGTAATTTCGACCACACATGGACTCCTCCACTGAGAGAATTGATAAATTATATGTGCGATAAAAAGCAGTTTGAAGGTATGGATGCTGCTGGATACAAAGCGGTTCGTTTATTAACCGCTAAAGGTGGTTCTGATCTCCTTAGTTTGGAAGGTTTTAACGCGTTTACACACAACCCTCATGTTACTCCAACTGAAGTAGAGCTTCGAGAGCTGTGGCAGCGTGCACAGCCAATGCTTGAGATTATTTTAAACTAATACAAAGGAAGAGACTGGTGGCAGAGCCATATAGCCCATTACGTTATCCGGGTGGTAAAGCGAAAATTACCGATTTTTTAGCTAAAGTTATTGAGCTAAACGATATTTCAGATCCTCATTATGTTGAACCTTACGCTGGAGGTGCCGGTGCAGCTCTTTCCTTGCTTGTTCAGGAATATGTTGAATCTATCACAATCAATGACGCCGATCCCAGAATTTACTCTTTTTGGCGGGCTATTACAGAACATAACGATAATTTTATTGAGCGACTGGAATCAATAGATGTTTCCGTTGATGAGTGGCACCGCCAGCGGAAGATCTATCAAGATGGCAATGTAACAAAATTCTTCGAATTGGGTTTTGCGACATTTTATCTTAATAGAACTGCTCGATCAGGCATTATTCATAATGGAGGTCCTATAGGTGGTTACGATCAGAAAGGAAATTACAAAATAGATGCGAGGTTTAATCGTACGGCGTTAGTCAGGCGGATTCGTCGTATTGGTGTATATGCAGATCGGATTGATGTCTCATCAGCGGATGGCCTTTCTCTACTTAAAACTATAAATAAATCGCCAATAAGAGCAGCTGGAGCCTTCGTGTACCTCGATCCTCCTTATTACGTAAAAGGTGGAGACTTATACCTGAATACTTTTACGCATACACAGCACAAGCGATTGGCGGAATATTTGAGGAATAGCAAAAGATTTCCATGGATTATGACCTATGACAATGTTGAGGCTATTCGATCTCTTTACCGAGAGTTTAATCAGACACCTTTTGATCTTTCATATAGTGCTTATGAAAGTCGCAAAGGGCAGGAAATACTTATTCACCCAGATTGTATTTCTGTTCCTCAGTCTGCGCTGAATTTACTCCCTAAAGTTGCTTGAATTCCGTTCATATAGTTGCCAGCTCCTGACTGGCACCCCTAAATAGGGCGGAATAGTCACGATGGGTTTATCTCACCAAAAAGATACTGTTGATATTTGCCTCTGAGGTAGACCACCGTGATCGGGTGTGGCTACCTCATGTGTCAAACCCTATCAGTAAAGATTCTTTTTATAGTCGTAAGCCAGACCTTTCTCCATGGCCCCCGGAATGGAGGTGGCAGCCCGGGTGAGTGTGGCGGATAACCCTTTGGTTTGATTGAGCTTCAGGTCCAGCGCCTTGAAAATTGCCTGGGCATCAAGGTCCTCAGGTGGCGTAGCCGTCGGCCATAGGCGGGCCCGGGCCAGCGCGGGACTGTATCCCTGCTGACCGGGGTGTGTGCCACTTCGTGTGTGTTTTCTAAATGGAATATGCAGGACGCTCAGTTGCGTTTCCCCCAGTCAACTTGAATTCAGCCACTCAGAATAATGACTAATATTCTGTACGCTAAATGATTTTACGTATACCATAATGTTCGTTATTTAAGAGTCATGTTCCGGTGTCATCCTCAATGCGGTTGATATTAAGTCTAATATTCTGTACGCTATACCATATATGGTAAGCAAAGTTGAACTTTATAAATGGCTACGCCCCGAATAGCTCAGGCCCTGCCGATTCCGGTCAGGCGCGCCCTGCGTAAGCTGGGCGAGGATATCCGTGACGCAAGGCGCCGACGGAGAATCCCGGTTGCGATCATGGCCGAGCGGGCTTCGATCAGCCGCACGACGCTGAACAAGGTCGAAAAGGGCGAGCCCGGTGTGTCTATCGGCACTTACGCGACGGTGCTCTTTGCGCTAGGCCTTGCCGACCGGCTCGCTGGCCTCGCCGACGCCAGTACCGATGCCGTAGGCCTCGAACTTGAGGAAGAGCATTTGCCGCAGCGCATCCGCCGTCCGAGCAGGACAAAGTCCGTACCATCGGGTCGGGACGGAAGTCGTTAAATGGACACCGAGGTCCTTGTCTATGTCGACCTTGATGGCGAGCCGCATCTTGCTGGTCGGCTGTGGGCGCGCATGCGTAAGGGCAGGGACAGTGCCACCTTCGAATACGACAAGGACTGGCTTGCCAATCCTATCCGATTTTCCCTGGAACCCGCTTTGCAACTCGGTCCCGGTCCGTTTCACACGCCGGCCAACAAGCCGCTGTTCGGTGCCATTGGCGATTCCGCACCCGATCGTTGGGGGCGCGTACTCATGCGTCGCGCCGAGCGCAGGCGGGCGGGAAAAGCCGGCGAGACGCCCCGCACGCTGCGCGAGATCGACTATCTGCTCATGGTCAATGACGAAGCCCGGCAGGGTGCGTTGCGTTTTGCCGGAGACCACGAGGGACTGTTTCTCGCGGCGAATGATGCTATACCGATTCCGCCGCTGATTGAGCTGCCGAGGTTGCTTTCGGCGGCCGAGCACGTTATCGGCGACTCCGAGAGTGATGAGGATCTGCGCCTCCTGCTCGCGCCGGGTTCCTCGCTCGGCGGTGCGCGGCCCAAGGCTTCGGTGCGCGATAAGGACGGGCATCTCGCCATCGCGAAGTTCCCCCACAGGGATGATGATTACAACGTGGTCCTGTGGGAGGCTGTCGCGCTAAGCCTCGCTGAGAAGGCGGGGATTCCGGTCGCGCCCTGGCGGATCGAAATGATCTCCGGCAGGGCCATGTTGCTGGTGCGCCGCTTTGACCGCGAAGGGCAGGTACGCATTCCCTTCCTTTCGGCTATGAGTATGCTCGGTGCGAACGACAATGAGGCGCGCAGCTATCTCGAATTCGTCGACGTGCTGCGCCAGCACGGCGCCGCCCCCAAGAAGGACATGCACATGCTGTGGCGGCGGATTGTCTTCAGCGTGCTGATTTCCAACACCGACGATCACCTGCGCAATCACGGCTTCCTCTATGCCGGTCCCGACGGTTGGCGCCTCGCCCCGGCTTATGACGTCAACCCCGTACCGACGGACATCAAGCCCCGTATCCTTACGACCGCGATCGATCTGGATGACGGCACCGCCTCTCTCGACCTTGCCCTGGCGGTTGCGGAGTATTTCGAGCTGACGGACACAGAAGCGCGTGCGATCGCCGGAGAAGTGGGGCGGGCGGTGGCGGACTGGCGCAACGTGGCCGCCGCTGTTGGTCTAACGCCGACGGAGATCGACCGCGTGGCCTCTGCTTTTGACCACGAAGACCTGAGGGCGGCAATCGAATAGCATACCCCATCAATGCGCGCACGTAGGCTGTCGCGTTCGGGTAACATCTGGCTGAGAGAGAAAGAAAAACAAGGGAGCTTGAAAGGGGCTGCATGATTGTCGCCGACAACGAAACATCTTTTGCTGGATCGGCTGTTAGTCGCAATTGAATGAATCTCCTTTCGGTAGGCTAGAGATAAGAACAGGGTAGACATTGGGGGACAATTTTGATGCAAGATATAGACTTTTCATCGTTGGCTGAAGAAACGCTCGATACCTTTGCTGAAATTGCTAACACCGCTGGTAGCAAACTCAGCGAGGGTCAAGCGGCAGGCACCGACAGTTTTGCCACTGGCAATACCCTGACCGGAAGTAAAGCCTACCAAAATTTAGACGGTATCCAACGCGGTCAGCGTGATGTGTTGGAGAAATTATGCCAAGAGCCGGCTATCGTCCGACTGGTACTGGAAGATGATGATCAAAATCAGCGCACCCTCTACATCGCTCGCACCAGCGGCAATTTGCCATTGTCTTCTGGCCAGGAGTTTGCCAGCTACCGTTCCCCTTTAGGGCGCTTCGCGGAGCTTCCTCTCGGGGAAGAAGCCGGCATCGAAATGGCTGGTCAGCTAAGGAGCTATTGGGTCGTCGAGAAAACCAGCTACCAACCCGAGAAAGGTGCCGAGGGCTGGGATTCAAGACAAACCCGGTATCGCCACTATGATCGCGGAACCTGGTCTATTGAATCCTTGCGCGCCCTGTTACAGGCAGAAGGAATCGACGAGGCAGATGAGCTGGATCGCCTGCTGGAGCAGGCTGAAGCGCAAAGCGGCGTTATAGCAGGTATCAGTCATCAGGTGCGTACAGCCATGGGTTTGCGCGACCAGCCGATTCTCGATCAGTTTCAAGGTGAAATATTCCGGCTGCCGCTGGATAGTCAGTTGATGATTCTCGGGCCACCGGGCACCGGTAAAACCACCACGCTGATTAAGCGCCTGGGACAAAAACTGGATGTGGGCAGCCTTGATGTTGATGAGCGTCGCCTAATAGCGTCGGACGCTCAGCGCCCCCACCAGACAAACTGGCTCATGTTTACCCCTTCAGAGCTTCTGAAGCACTATCTGAAGGAAGCCTTTAATCGAGAACAGGTGCCCGCATCCGATACGCACATACGCACCTGGGTCAGCTTCCGTAATGATATTGCCCGCAATACGCTGGGTATTTTGCGCAGCGCTAACGGCGGCCGATTCACATTTAGAAGCGATCAACTATTCGTCAGCTCGGCAGTGGTGCAAGATGCCAGTACCTGGTATGAGGCCTTTCAAGAGTTTCATGAAGCTCGGCTGCGCCAGCAGTTGCTGGATGGCCTCGCGATTGTCTCAACTGCGGCTCCTGCAGGCGGACAGGGCGTTTTGCAGTCTCTTCAAGTCCTGTCTGATACGTTGGAGTACAGTTCTCTGATTGAAGTTTATCGTGCCTTGGACGGTGCAGAAAACGTAGTAAGACAAACGTTGGTTGATACCAAGGCGGTTGCGGACGATTTATTGAAACGAGAGCGCAATCGCCTCTATAACAATAATAAAGAGGTATTCCAGCAACTGGCGAAGCTCCTTGAGACTCTGCAGCAGGACAATGAGCCGGATGACGAAGAGCAATTCGATAGCGATGAACAGGAAGAATCAACCTCACCCAACCACAGTGCGATACAGGAAGCGGTGAATGCCTATTTATCGGCCATTAAAGCTCTGGCGAGAACCCGGTATTTGAAGCGCAGCCTGTCAAAAACGTCGCGCTCTGCTGCCGTTGTACAGTTTCTGGGGGAAGCGATACCCAGCAATGAAGTATTGATCGAAATTGGTCGGTATATCAGCTTCCAGAATGGCCTGCGGCGTTTTATCAATAGTCATAGGCGCTTGGTAACGGGTATTCCGTCCAGCTACCAGCAGTTCCGCAAGGATAAATCACAGGCAGCCGCTTTTTATACAGGTGAGGCAATCAATGCGACTCAGCTATCGGGTATCGAACTGGATCTCATTGTGCTGTTGATGCTGAAAAATACCCGACAGCTGTTATCACAAGCATTCGTGGCCAGATCATCTGAGGAAGCCCGATTCGGCTATCTGGTTAACATCGCTGAGATGTTCCGAAATCAGGTCATGGTCGACGAAGCCACTGATTTTTCGATGTTGGAACTCGCCTGTATGGCGAGCCTGACAAGTTTGGACAGCCAGTCATTCTTTGCTTGCGGGGATTTTAATCAGCGTATTACGACAACTGGCATTCGACAAAGGGATCAGCTGAAATGGATTTTACCTTCGCTCTCAGTCAGAACAGTGCAACTTGTTTACCGCCAGAGCCGAAAGCTGAATGCATTTGCGGCAGAGCTGTTGCGCTTACAGAGTGGAGATTTGAGTGCCCTGGGCCAAGTACCAGACGAAAGCAACCATGACGGCGTTAATCCTGTTTTGTTTGAAGGTGCAAGCGACGATGCTGGCAACCGATGGATTGCCGAGCGTATCAAAGAGGTAGAGCGCTCTGTGCAACAGTTGCCAACTATTGCAGTACTGGTGAACTCTGAGGAGGAGGTTAAGCCAACTGCCGAGCGGCTTTCACGCTACCTGGAAGCAGTAAGCCTAAGCGCTGTTGCCTGCGAAGAGGGTAAAGCCCTGGGTGAGGGTACCGACGTGCGGGTGTTTGATATTCAGCATATTAAAGGTCTTGAATTCGAAGCAGTCTTTTTTGCCGGCATTGATACGCTGGCACACGATGAACCAGATTTGTTCGACCGGTACCTTTATGTAGGAGCGACCCGCGCAGCGACTTATCTGGGGCTGGTGTGTCATGGTGGCTTGCCAGAAAAGCTTGAGCCAACTCGACCACTATTCGATTCGGTATGGAGCCAATAACCTCATGGATGCTCTCAAGCGAACGCTGATCGAAAAAGCAGGCCACGATTTTGGCTTCGAATATACAATAGCAGAAATCCCTGTTTCACGAACACTTGGCTCTGCTCGCCATTCGCTGCACGCTGAAGTGACGCTATATCCGCTCCACCTGCGGAAATTAAGAGGCCGTGATTCTGACGTTAAGACTTGAAATTAGCCATTTTTAGTCCTTTGCTTTCAACGGGTTGACCCCTTGTTGATGATTGAATGGGCTATCATCAATAAAGATTCTTTTTGTAGTCGTAAGCCAGC
>TARA_R110002124_G_scaffold31065_6_pt1 | contig 15889 bp, 13 predicted proteins | sample TARA_R110002124 | Tara Oceans TARA_R110002124 (sample SAMEA4397445) | marine metagenome | biome: Polar Biome; feature: [SRF] surface water layer (ENVO:00010504); material: water (ENVO:00002006), including particulate matter (ENVO:01000060) such as... | depth 5 m | reverse complement strand
CAGCAATCGTGCGCTGCTTCAGAGCGTGGCGGATACCAGCCGGGCCACAGATGATCGCGAAACCTTCCGGCTGATTGGCGGGTTTAACGATATTTTCGTGACCGTCGGGATCGTTCTGCTGCTGGCTGGTGCGGCCTTCTCACTGGATTCGGTTGTTGGCCGCTCCATGCAGCTCCAGTTTGCAATCATGGCCGGTCTCATATGGCTGCTGGCGGAATATATCAGCCGGGTCAAGCGGATGAAGCTGCCGAGCACAGTGCTGGCTCTGGGATTTCTGTTTTATATCAGCAGCCTGCTGCAAATCTGGCTGACGCGCCGGTTTGATTTCGCGGAGCCGGAGAATGCCCTGGCCGCTCTGGTGCTGCTGGATCAGGGGCAAATGGCCGGATTGATCAGTTTTTCCGTTATTCTGGTTGTCTCTGCAATTTATTTCTGGCGCTTTCGGGTGCCGGTGCAGGCCGCCGTCATCGCCCTGGCCGCAACCGGCCTGGTGACAGTGGCGGCCAGCGAATTGTTTATGGATGAAGTGGCGCGGGGCCAGGTCCAGCTTTCAAATGTGGCCGATGTCATGCTTTTGATCCAGCGCCTGCTGGTACTGCCGCTGATCTGCGGGCTGGTGATTTTTGCCACCGGCATCTATCTCGATTTCAAAGACAGAAACCGCCTCTCCACCCTGTCTGACGCCGCTTTCTGGCTGCATCTGATTTCCGCGCCAATGATTGTTCATCCATTGTTTATTCTGTCCAGCGGTCAGGATGTCGGCTTTGGCACAATTGAGCCGGGAGTTGCAGCCACTGCCGGCCTTGTCAGCCTGATGGTCGTCATTGTCCTGATCTCACTGGCGATTGACCGCCGCGCCTTGCTGATCCCGACCCTGACCTATTTTGGCGCACTTGGTATCTACCGCATTGTTGCGAACGCCTCTGACAGTACTGGTATTCCGGCCTTTGCGCTGGTTCTGCTGGTGATAGGCGCGCTGATCATCATATTCGGCATGGGCTGGCAGCGAATCCGCAGGATCGTGATCGGCAGCACTCTGCCGCATCGCTGGCTGGCGGCCCTGCCCCCGATAAAAGCATGAGGCTCTGGTAATTGGCCGCCGCCGCACCACATATCGGGTTTGAAGAAATGACTGAAAGCCATTTGCCGATACTGCGGCACTGGCTCAGCCAGCCACATGTGCGGTTGTGGTGGGGTGAGCCAGACCACGAAATCGAACTGTTGCGGCAGACAATCGGACATCATTCTGATCAGGGTTTCATCTCATGCCTTGACGCAAAGCCTGTCGGCTACATCCAAACCTGGCATCTGGCTGACCAAGCAGATGAAGTGCCATGGGCCGCCGGTCTGCCGAAAACAACTATTGGCATTGATACATTTATCGGTTCAAAGACGGACACCGGCAAAGGACTTGGCACCATGATCGTTCACGCCTTTTGCGCAAAATTGTTCAGCCAGGGTGCTGACTATCTTGTCATCGATCCGGATGCGGCCAACAGGATCGCCATCAAAGCCTATCAGAAAGCCGGCTTCAAAGCCCTGCGAGACTATCAGATGCCTGAGGGCATCAGCCACATTATGGACTTAACAAAACACCGTTTTCAGAGGACTGTATGACCAATTTTTCTCCACGTGAGATCGTTTCGGAACTCGACCGCCATATTATCGGGCAGAAGGATGCCAAGCGCGCTGTCGCAGTGGCGTTGCGCAATCGCTGGCGCCGGATGCAACTGGAAGGGGTGATGCGCGAGGAAGTACTGCCCAAGAACATTCTGATGATCGGACCAACCGGCGTTGGCAAGACAGAAATCGCCCGGCGGCTGGCGAAACTGGCCCATGCGCCATTCATCAAGATTGAAGCCACCAAATTCACCGAAGTCGGTTATGTGGGGCGCGATGTCGAGCAGATTATCCGCGATCTGATTGAGGTCGCGATTTCCCAGACACGGGAAAAAAGCCGCAAAACCGTAGAAGCCAAAGCGCATCTGCAAGCCGAAGAACGGGTGCTGGATGCTCTGGTCGGTGATACGGCAAGTCCGGGCACGCGGGAATCCTTCCGCAAGAAACTGCGCGACGGCAGCATGGATGACAAGGAAATCGAGGTCGATGTGCGCGATACCTCCAATCCACTGGGTGGAATGGATATTCCCGGCATGCCCGGCGGCAGTGTCGGGGTGATGAATCTCAATGATCTGTTCGGAAAGGCGATGGGCGGGCGCACCAAGAAACGCCGCATCAATGTACGCGACAGTTATGATCTGCTGTTGAGCGAGGAAGCCGACAAGATGCTCGATGAAGAGCAGGTGGTCGCTGATGCCATCTCAATGGTGGAAAATGACGGCATCGTGTTTCTCGACGAAATCGATAAAATCTGCGCGCGCTCAGATCGCGGCGGCGCCGAAGTTTCACGCGAAGGCGTGCAGCGTGATCTGCTGCCGCTGATCGAAGGCACAACAGTTGCCACCAAACACGGCCCGGTCAAGACCGACCATATTCTGTTCATCGCTTCCGGCGCCTTCCATGTCGCCAAACCGGCGGATCTGCTGCCCGAACTGCAAGGCCGTCTGCCGATCCGGGTTGAATTGCGGGCGCTGGAACAAGAGGATTTCGAACGCATTTTGACAGAACCTGAAGCCAGTCTGATCAAACAGTACAAGGCCCTGCTGGCAACCGAGGATGTGACGCTGGAATTCTCCGAGGATGCCATCACCGAAATTGCCCGTCTTGCGGTGCAGATCAATGCTTCTGTGGAGAATATCGGCGCCAGACGGCTGCAGACCATTCTGGAAAAACTGTTGGAAGAGATCAGTTTCACGGCAACGGATCGTGGTGGCGAAACCATCCAGATAGATGCTGAACTGGTGCGCACCAATGTGGCGGAACTCGCCAAGGATACGGATCTGAGCCGGTTTATTCTATAGGCCTCAGCAGCTGATGCTCCGGCCGACCCGACTGTGATGGTTTGCGGCGGAGTGCCGCTCTGGCACAGGGGCTGGGTGCTTGACAGACGGAGCCATTCACCGGAAAAGCGAAATTATGGCTGCACATACACCACAGACCCAGTTGCTCGATCCGCAAGGGCTTGCGCAGAATTTAAACGCCATTGTTGAAAAACACGGCGGAGCAGGCGATTCATCGGACGTTCGTTCTGATGTACTCACCGCGCTGAAGCAGGCTTACCAGAGCGGCCGCGAACGGGCGGAAGTCCTGCTGCAGGAGGATGGCAGCGGTACAGCCTGCGCCAAGCGCCTGTCAAACTTGCAGGACCAGTTAATGCATTGCATTCTGGATTTTGCCCTGTGCCATGTGTTTCCAAGTGGCAATCCGTCAACGGCCGAGAAACTGTCTGTGGTGGCGGTCGGCGGCTATGGCCGCGGCACCCTGGCCCCCGGCTCCGATATCGATCTGTTGTTTGTTCTGCCTTACAAGCAGACGCCATGGGGCGAAAACGTGGTCGAGTATCTGCTCTATCTGTTGTGGGATATGGGCTTCAAGGTTGGTCACGCGACCCGCAACATTGATGAGTGTGTCCGGCTGTCCAAAACCGATATGACAATCCGCACCTCCATCCTGGAAGCACGTTATGTGTGCGGCGACCAGGCGCTGTTTGCCGAACTGACCGAACGCTTCAAGAGGGAAGTGGTGCGCGGCACCGCGAAGGAATTCATTGCGGCCAAGCTGGAAGAACGCGACGACCGCCACAAACGCTCCGGCGCATCACGATACCGGGTCGAGCCGAATATCAAGGAAGGCAAGGGCGGTCTGCGCGATCTTCACACCCTGTTCTGGATTGCCCGGTATTTCTATGGCATTGACCGGACCGACGAGTTGATCAAACTCGGCGTTCTAACCCGCAAGGAACATAATCTTTTCGTCAAATGCGAAGATTTTCTGTGGGCGGTGCGCTGCCATCTGCATTTTCTCACCGGACGTCCGGAAGAACGCCTTTCATTTGACGTTCAGACGGAAATGGCAAAGCGACTGGATTATCATGAGCATGGCGGACTCGCTGCTGTTGAGCGCTTCATGAAACACTATTTCCTGATCGCCAAGGATGTCGGCGATCTGACTCGTATCTTCTGTGCCCAACTGGAAGAATCCAATGCCAAGGATGCGCCGGATCTGAACCGGCTGTTCCTCAATCTGACCGGCCGGCGCAGACGCAAAATCCGCGGATCGAAAGATTTCGTCCTGGAAACCAAACGCATCACCGCTGCAGATGAAACCGTGTTCCAGCGCGATCCGGTGAATCTGATACGCATGTTCTGGCTGGCCGACAAACACAATGTCGCGTTCCATCCCGATACGATCCAACTGGTGCGCAGATCGCTTAAATTCATTACCAAGAAAGTGCGGGAAAACCCGGAAGCGAACCGGCTTTTTCTTGATATCCTGACCAGCCGGAACCAACCCGAAACTGTGTTGCGGCGGATGAATGAAACCGGAGTTCTGGGCCGCTTCATTCCTGATTTCGGCCGTGTCGTGGCGATGATGCAGTTCAACATGTATCACCACTTCACGGTGGATGAACATTTGCTGAGATCGATCGGCATTCTGTCGGAGATCGACCGCGGCGAACTGGAAGCGGAACACCCGCTGGCCAATGAGATATTTTCGGAAATCAAGGATCGTGTGGTGCTGTATGTCGCCCTGTTCCTGCATGACATCGCCAAGGGGCGGAATGAGGATCATTCCATCGCCGGCGCAAAAGTGGCGCGCAAATTGTGTCCGCGTTTCGGCCTGACAGTTGCGCAGACGGAACTGGTCGCCTGGTTGATTGAAGAACATCTGACGATGTCCACCATCGCCCAGTCGCGTGATCTGGCAGATCGCAAGACCATTCAGGATTTTGCTGCCTGCATGCAGACAATCGAGCGGATGAAAATGCTGGTGATCCTGACGGTCTGCGACATCAAGGCGGTCGGTCCGGGTGTGTGGAACGGCTGGAAAGGCCAGTTGCTGCGCACCCTGTATTTCGAGGCGGAGCCGTTGCTGACCGGCGGATTCACCCAGGTTGGCCAGAGCGAACGCGTGCACCGCGCCATGGAGCGGCTTGGCAGCACTTTGACGGAGGAAAAACGCGGCGAGGAAAAGGTCTGGAGCGAGCGCGAGGTCGAGGCCTATCAGAAACTGCACTATCCGGCTTACTGGCTGCGCGTTGACCCCGAAACCATGGTTTACCATGCCCGGTTTATCAATGATGTGGAAACGTCCAAACGCAGTTTTGCAACCGGCGTTCATACCAAATCCTTTGAAGGTATTACCGAGATCACGGTTTACGCGCCGGATCATCCAAGGCTGCTGGCCTATGTGACCGGGGCCTGTGCGGTGGCGGGCGCCAATATTGTCGACGCGCAGATTTTCACCACCACCAATGGCAAGGCGCTGGATTCCATTTTCATCAATCGTGAATTCAACGATGATGCTGATGAGCTGCGCCGTGGCGCGCGGATCGGGGAGCTGATTGAAGACGTGTTGAACGGGTCTTTGCATCTGCCCGCCGTGCTCGCCAGCAAAAGCCAGAAAACACGCCGTCAGAAAGCGTTTTCACTGGAGCCAACAGTTACGATCGACAACACAGTCTCCAATCTTTTCTCGGTGGTTGAAGTCTCCGGTCTTGACCGGCTCGGTCTGCTTTACGATCTGACCACCGCTATGGCAGACCTCAATCTGAATATTACCTCGGCCCATATTGCGACGTTTGGTGAGCGGGCGCTGGACGGTTTCTACGTCACCGATCTGATCGGCGAGAAAATCACCAATCCGGCCAAACACAGAACAATCAAGAACCGGCTGTTGCGGGTGTTCATGACCAAGCCGGGGACTGCCGGCCATATACCGACCAAGGCAAAACGCAACACCCCGCCGGCATCTCATGAAAGACCATCGGCTTGAGGTTCTTCTCCAACTTTTTTACCGTTGGCTTTGCCACACTTCTCAGCCGTCTGCTTGGTTTTGTCCGTGATCTGCTGATGGCCGCCTTTGTCGGGACAGGGCCGGTTGCCGACGCATTTCTGGTGGCGTTCCGGCTGCCGAACCTGTTTCGAAGATTGTTCGCCGAAGGGGCATTCAACGCTGCCTTTGTGCCGTTATTCGCCCGCTCTCTGGAAGACGGTGAAGCGGCAGATCAGCCTGACCGGGCAAGTCATTTCGCCAGCGAAGTTCTGGCGGTCTTCCTGTTTGCGCTGTTGCTGCTGACAGCATTGGCGGAGATTGCGACCCCGTTATTCGTAACCGTGCTGGCACCCGGATTTCTGGGTGATGCCGCCAAATTCGATCTTGCTGTCTGGCTGACGCGGATCACGTTCCCCTATCTTTTGTGCATGTCGCTGATTGCGATGCTGAGCGGGATGCTGAACACGTTCGGGCATTTTCGCGCCGCCGCCTATGGACCGATCCTGCTGAACGTCATTCTGATCTCGGCTCTGACGGTCATCGGGCTGCGCGGTTTTGGCGATACGCCGATCTCGGGCTACTGGCTGGCCTGGGGCGTGTTCGCATCCGGGTTTGTGCAATTGGGGGTGCTGTACTGGGCGTTCCGCAGAACCGGCTTCAAATTCCGGCTGAAACGGCCGCGACTGACCAAATCGGTGAAGCGGTTGCTGGTGCTTGGTTTTCCCGGTGTGATTGCCGGAGGCGTGACCCAGGTGAATATTCTGGTCGGAACAATCATTGCCTCAACCCAGGCCAGTGCGGTTTCGTTTCTGTACTATGCCGACCGGCTGTATCAGTTTCCACTCGGGATTGTCGGTATCGCCATGGGCGTGGTGCTGCTGCCGGTGCTGTCGCGCCATATTCGCAGAGATGAGGCGCAAATTGCCAGCGACACCCAGAACCGGGCATTGGAGCTGGCGCTGGCACTGACGCTTCCTGCGGCAATGGCGCTGTTTCTGGTGCCGGATGACGTGATCCGGCTGATGTTCGAGCGCGGCAATTTCTCCCCTGCCGATACGAAGGCGACCGGAGCGGCGCTTGCGGCCTTTGCCTGGGGATTGCCCGCCTTTGTGCTGATCAAGGTTTTTTCACCAGGTTATTTCGCCCGCGAAGATACCAAAACGCCCATGTATTTTGCCGGCATCGGGGTGGCGGTGAATGTCGCAGTTTCCCTGGCACTGTTCCCGCTGTTCCAGCATGTGGGAATTGCCATCGCCACCTCTGTGGCTGGCTGGGTCAATGCGCTGTGTCTGGGCATCATGCTGTGGAAACGCGGGCATTTTATCTGGGATAAAAGCCTGAACCGGCGCATTCCGCGACTGCTGCTGGCAACAGCTTTGACCGGGGTGTGGATTTACTATGGTGCCATCTGGCTGGAACCGTTGCTGGTCAATGAGTTGTTTGTGCAGAAATTTCTCGGCATGGCAATTCTTGCAGGTGTCAGCCTGGCTCTGTTCGGGTTGCTTTGCCAGATCGCCGGAGTGCTCAATGTGCTGACCCTGCTGGTCCGCATCCGGCGCCGCTCCAAAGGTTGAGTCTTGCCAGCCCCCTCCGGCTTCGTCATAAGGGCGTGTCCTTCAATTCCAGTAACAAGAGTTATTCATGAATACGGTCGATTCCGGTTTTGAACCTCGGGTGTTTTCCGGCATCCAGCCCAGCGGTAATGTGCATCTTGGCAATTATCTTGGTGCCATCAAGCGTTTTGTCGCCATGCAGGACAGCTACAATTGCGTTTATTGCGTTGTCGATCTGCATGCGGTCACTGTCTGGCAGGATCCCGCAGTGCTGCGGCAGAAAACCCGCGAAGTGACCGCTGCCTTTCTGGCTGCGGGCATCGACCCGGCAAAACATATTGTGTTCAATCAGAGCCAGGTCAAGGAACATGCCGAGCTGGCCTGGTTGTTCAATTGCGTTGCCCGCATGGGCTGGCTCAGCCGCATGACCCAGTTCAAGGACAAGGCCGGCAAGAACCGTGAAAACGCATCCGTCGGGCTGTTCGCCTATCCCGATCTGATGGCGGCTGATATTCTGGCCTATCGCGCAACCTTCGTCCCGGTTGGCGAAGACCAGAAGCAGCATCTGGAACTGGCGCGTGACATTGCGCAGAAATTCAATATGGATTTTGCGACGCAAATCGACCAGCTTGGACTGGGGGTCGGGCCCGACAAGACGTTCTTTCCGCTGCCTGAGCCATTGATTACCGGTGCCGCCACGCGGGTGATGTCATTGCGCGACGGCAGCAAGAAAATGTCGAGCTCTGATGCCTCCGATCTGTCACGACTTAATCTAACCGATGATACCGATGAACTGGCAAAAAAAATTCGCAAGGCGAAAACCGATCCGGCACCATTGCCGGACACTCTTGAAGAGTTGGCTGAGCGGCCGGAAGCGCGCAATCTGATCAATATTTATGCCGGGCTTGCCGACGTAACACCGCAAGAGGTGCTGTCGGAATATGCCGGAGCCGAGTTTTCAAAATTCAAACCGGCTCTGGCCGATCTGGCGGTGCAGATGCTGTCACCGATCACGCAGGAAATGCGCCGCCTGATGGACGACACAGATCATGTCGATGCAGTTCTGCGCGACGGGGCCGAGCGGGCGCGGGTGCTCGCAGCGCCTGTTCTGCGCGATGTCAAAGCCATATTCGGATTTGTGTCATGACAAAATACTTGCCGCCAAGAGCGGGCAATGGCAGCATCCGCCCATGATGAAGCAACGCAAAAGTAGAGAAGAAGGTCACCGCCGCAAGTTTCTGGTGGTGATCGACGACACGCCGGAGTGTCACCGCGCTCTGATTTATGCGGCGCGGCGCGCAGAGCACACGGGCGGCGGTCTGGTGTTGCTCTATGTCATCTCCACTGGCGAATTTCAGCACTGGATAGGCGTGGAGGACATCATGCGCGCCGAAGCCCGCGAAGAAGCGGAAGCTGTACTGGCACGGTATGAAAACGAGGTCAATTCGGTGTCGACCATACGTCCGGAACTGGTGATTCTGGAAGGCCAGCGCGCGCCTCAGATCATGGAGCTGATCGAGGAAGACGAGGATATTGCGATTCTGGTTCTGGCCGCAGCCGCTGGCTCTGAGGGCCCCGGCCCGCTGATTGCATCGCTTGCCACCAAGAGCGACGCCTTTCCGATACCTGTCACTATTGTTCCCGGCGATCTGACCGATGAGGATATGGACGCGATAGTCTGAGCGGGATCAGGTTCGCCGCGGCGAGCTTGTTATTGCGGAAAAGTGCTGTCCAGACTAGAATAGTTCTAAATTAGGCCTTTTACATTGCCAGATTTTGCTTATATCGGTGATTGACGATAAGACACATACGGCGCAGATTGATGCCGTCTCCCGGGAGTTTGATTCCATGTTTATTCAGACAGAAGCCACACCCAACCCTGCCACGTTGAAATTCCTGCCGGGGCAGACCGTTCTGGCACAGGAGACGCGCGATTACCGCAGCGTTTCAGAAGCCGAGGAATCTCCTCTGGCGCAGAAACTGTTTTCAGTTGAAGGCGTTGATGGCGTGTTTTTCGGCCAGGAGTTCATTTCGGTCACCAAATCGGACGTCGAGTGGGCCCATATCAAACCCGCGATTCTGGGTGCGATCATGGAGCATTTCATGTCTGGCCAGCCGGTGCTCAACGGCTCTGGAGCACAGGTTGACGAGACCAGTGGCGAGTTTTTTGAAGAAAGTGATGCGGAAACGGTCAAAATCATCAAGGAATTGCTGGAAACGCGGGTGCGCCCCGCAGTGGCCAATGATGGCGGCGACATTACGTTTCAGGGTTTCAAAGACGGTGTTGTGTTCCTGCATATGCGCGGCGCCTGCGCCGGTTGCCCGTCATCCACAGCCACTTTGAAACACGGTATTGAAAATCTGCTGCGCCATTTCGTCCCTGATGTTCAGGAAGTGCGTCCCGTAATCTGATGATCTGTCGCCGCATTTCGACATTTTCATGCCGGGCCGCAGGGTCCGGCATTTGTTTCAGAGCACAGTTCAGGACTGCGCTCCATGCAGCCAGGTAAGGGCTTGGCAACGCCGTAAAAGCCTTTTTAGATCGTGTCTGTCTTATGATTCAACTCAGCATTGATACCTGCAACTCCCTGTGTGCGGTCGCGCTCTCGCGATGGCAAAATGACAGGCTGCAGCTTGTGGCAAAGGACACTCGCGATCTGGGCCGCGGCCATGCCGAAGTCCTGATTGGTCAGATTGCCCAACTGCTGGCCGAAAGCGGCCTGCGTGCGGCTGATCTGCAGCGTATCGCGGTGACGACAGGACCGGGATCCTTCACCGGCCAGCGGGTTGGGCTGGCGGCAGCGCGTGTCCTGTCCGCCAGTCTCAACATCGAAGCGGTCGGCGTCGGTGTGCTGGATGCCCTAGTGCGGCAGGCCGCCGGGCAAAATCCTTCCGCGCAGACATTCTGCGCCATTTGCGATGCCCGGCGCGATGCTGCCTATGTCAAAGCGGTAGACCGCGATGGCACGGTGCGCATCAAGGCCAGCCTGATCCAGGTCAGCGATCTGGCGGCGCAGATCGACATCCTGCCAGAGCCGCTGTGTCTGATCGGCTCCGGCGTGTCATTGGTTGAAGCCGCAACAGGGGTGGCACCATCTCAAGACCGAAAGTGCCTGGATATCGCCTTTCCTGACATTGCCACAATAGCCGAACTCGGCCACACTATGAACGCCGCTGATAACCCGGCCAAGCCGCTTTATCTGCGCGGAGCCGACGCAAAGCCGCAATCTGCAAAACATGTGTTGCGCCCTGCCGCAACCGATCATCACGAGGTGTCGCTGTGATCTCGTTCCTCAACCCCGCCCGGCTGATTGCCCGGGAAATTCTGCTGCGCCCGCTTGATGTGGAGGATGCTACGGCCATTTCGGATATCCATGCCACAGGCTTTGATCCGGCCTGGGGAACGGAAGACATGATGGGCCTGCTGCGGCAGAGCAATGTTTTCGGTTTTCTGGCTTTTGAATCCGGCGCGCTGATCCGTAACCGGGTTGCCGGCTTTGTGCTGTTGCGCCATGCTGCCGATGAGGCGGAAATCCTGACGATTGCGGTCAGCCCTCACGCCAGAGGCCGCGGCGTGGGACGGCAGTTGATGAATGAAGCACTGCGCAAACTTTATGCAGATCGCATCGGCAAGCTGATTCTGGAGGTCGATGAAAACAATCAATCGGCTTTACATCTCTACCGGGATTTGGGTTTTGAACAGGTCGGTGTGCGCAAGGGCTATTACACGCCTGCACAAAAACGTGAGGGTGTCTCCGGCGGCACAGCGCTTGTCATGGCCTGCAATGTTCGTTAATCGGAACTTGAAGCAACACATCTTTTGCGGATGGCTGCAATGGCACCCAGACTGATCGATGCCCACAAAACGTCCGTGCTTGAACAGCAATGCGGCAACAAAGGCCTGCGCTTGACCGAGCAGCGGCGTGTCATTGCGCGCGTGCTGGAACAGTCTGACGATCATCCCGACGTGGAAGAACTGCATGCCCGCACCGCCGCCATTGATGCGAATATTTCAGTCTCGACAGTGTATCGCACCATGCGGCTGTTTGAAGAACAGGGCATTATTGCGCGCCACGATTTCCGCGACGGGCGGTCACGCTATGAAACCGTGCCTGACGAGCACCACGATCATCTGATTGATGTCAAAAACGGTCATGTCATCGAATTCCGCAATGAGCGGATTGAACAGTTGCAGGAACTGATTGCCGAAGAGCTGGGCTACCGGCTGGTGGATCACCGGCTTGAACTCTATGCCGTGCCGATGAAAAAACCCGACCCAAGCGATCTGGAATAGGGCCCGGCATTGGCAAGCCTTTTTGCAGTCTTGCGGGTTCTGCTGCTGATCCTCTTCACGCTCCTGCTGCTGCCGTTCCATCTTGTTTTGCTGCTGTTTGCGCCCAAAACCGCAAATAAATCTGCCTGTCTGTGGCACATCGCATCGTCCTGGACGCTGGGTGTGCGTGCAACGGTGGCGGGCAGGCCACAGCCCGGACCGGTGCTGTATCTGTGCAATCATGTGTCATGGCTGGATATCATCATCCTGTCGCGGGCTGCACCGCTGTCCTTCGTCGCCAAGGCCGACGTCGCCACCTGGCCGGTGTTTTCCTGGCTGGCGAAATGGCAACGCACGATTTTCGTCGAGCGCGAGCGGCGCAGCAAAACCGGTGCTGCGATTGACGCCATGGTCGAGCGGCTGGAAAGCCATGATGCTCTGGTGCTGTTTCCCGAAGGCACGAGCAGCGAGGGTTGGGGCATTCTGCCCTTCAAAAGCGCCCTGATCGGCGCGGTGGTGGCCAGTGCGGCGCGGCTTGAACATCAGCATGATGTCGATCTGTTCGTCCAGCCCGTGGCGCTGGCCTATACGCATTTGAATGGCATTGCGCTGGGCCGCATGGAAGCTGACCGCGCAGCCTGGATCGGCGAGGTCGATCTGGTGCCGCATTTATGGTCGGTGATCACCACCGGCGGCCTGCAGGCCCATATCGTGTTTGGCGATCCGGTGGAGGTAAACCCGGACACCAACCGCAAAATTCTGGCAAAGCAGATGGAAGCGGAAGTCTTGAAATTGCTGGAACGGGCACGGCGCTCGACTCATTGATTCTGCAAAACGATTCGCATGGTCGGGAATCCAAAAATGCCACACAATTCGTCAAATCTTTACATGAAATATGTAATATTTGCATATACTTACGCAATTTGAAGTGCATTTGCGCGATTTCAAGCCTCAGGCCTTGCACTTTCGTCACTTAACCGGGTAAAAATTCTGAGGGCATCCAATACTCGACCTCTGCGCAGCCTTTCGGCATTAGCCTTAAGAGTTTCGTCGGAAGCGCCGACGAAGGAGCGGTGGGCTGAACCCACGGCAAGTAATGGATAAAACCATGAAGATGATTTGCCCGACAGTCCGTCCTGTTGCTGTACGCAGCTATTGGCGGAAACGAGACGAACAATGGGAGCATGTATGCCCCCATTGTCGTAGATGGCCTAGAAAGCACAGATTTGACGGTCAAGCTTTCTAAAGCCAGAGAAACTGGGGTCTCGCCACTGGCGGGACCCTGAAATGTTTAGTGTTACTAAACATTGCATAAATGCATAATGCATTTTCATCCCATAAATCAATACAAAATGTCACGCGCAATCCGTATGAATCCGTGTGATTGTTACATTGCTTGACAATTTCTGATGGCCAAAAATGTTCTCTACTCGAGCATGCATCCGGCGCGGCTGCACGAAACATTCTATCCTTTGCCACCGGGACAAAACGCGTTAGAACGCCGGAAACAGCATTCAAAACAGATTTTTTGGCGCATAGGCGCTGAACCGCAGGACTTCAGCATGGTCGAGACCGGCACAAAGCAGACAGAGATCAACCCGCATCCTGAACCGGATGTGGCGGAGCGCGGCAAGAAGGTTTTTATCAAAACCTATGGCTGCCAGATGAATGTCTATGATTCCACGCGCATGACCGATGCGCTGGCGCCGGAAGGCTATGCCGAGACGAAGACCCTTGAGGATGCCGATCTGGTGATCCTCAACACCTGCCATATTCGTGAAAAGGCTGCGGAAAAGGTCTATTCGGAAATCGGCCGCATTCGCAAAATCCGCGACGCGCGTGGTGCCGATGCCAAAGTGATGAAAATCGGCGTGGCGGGCTGCGTGGCACAGGCGGAGGGCGAAGAGATCATGCGGCGTGCGCCAGTGGTGGATCTGGTGTTCGGCCCGCAAAGCTATCACCGTCTGCCCGGCCTTCTGAAGCAGGTCGAGGCAGGTCAATCGGTGGTCGAAACCGAATTTCCCGAAGAAGACAAGTTCAAGCACCTGCCGGCGGCAAAACCTGCTGTGACAAGGGCAAGGGGTTTTACTGCCTTTCTGACCGTACAGGAAGGCTGCGACAAGTTCTGCACCTTTTGCGTAGTGCCCTACACACGCGGCGCGGAAGTCTCGCGCCCAGTGGGCGATATTGTGGCCGAGGCGCGTGCCCTGGTGGATGCCGGAGTAAAGGAAATCACCCTGTTGGGGCAGAACGTCAATGCCTATCACGGCCAAGCCGCTGACGGGTCCAGCTGGGGTCTTGGCGCCCTACTGCAAGAGCTGTCCTCAATTGAGGGTCTGGCGCGGCTGCGCTACACCACCAGCCACCCGCGTGACATGGATGAAAGCCTGATTGCGGCGCACCGCGATATCGCCTGCGTGATGCCCTATCTGCACCTGCCGATCCAGTCCGGCTCCGACCGGATGCTGGCGGCGATGAACCGGCGCCATACGCGGCGCGATTATGTGGACCTGATCGGAAGAATCCGCGCCGGGCGGCCTGATCTGGCCTTGTCGGGCGATTTTATTGTCGGATTTCCAGGCGAAACCGAAGCGGATTTTGAAGACACTTTGTCACTTATCCACGAGATTGGATACGCCCAGGCCTATTCGTTCAAATACAGCCCGCGCCCCGGCACGCCGGCCGCAAGCCATGAAGACCAGGTGCCCGAAGAGGTAAAATCCGCGCGGCTGCAGCGGCTGCAGGCCCTGCTCAACAAACAGCAGATTGGCTTCAACGCTTCCAAGGTCGGCAGCACAATGGAGATCCTTCTGGAACGCAAGGGCCGTGAACCGGGCCAGCTTGGCGGCCGCTCGCCATGGCTGCAGCCGGTGCATGTCATGGCCCCGGATCATCTGATCGGCACTTTGCAGCCGGTGCGGATTACCGGTATTACAAAATTCAGCTTGTCTGCTGAACTGATAGCATCACCTAATGCCAGTGCGGCCTAGATCTAGTGAGTCGCCCAAACCTGAGAGATCCTGATTTGAACCCAATGTTCCTTTTCGCCCCGGCGGACACGCGTGGCGATGCCATTCGCGATTTGGCAATTCCAGCAACGGAAACGGACCAGGTTGTTCTGGTGTTCGACGATAATCGTCTGGTTGGAGACCTGTTCGGGCAATTTGATCAGAACCTGGCCTTGCTGGAGCAGTTGCTCAACGTCGAAGCTCTGGCCCGCGGCAACCAGGTTACCCTGCGCGGCAGCAAGGAAGCCTGTGGCGAAGCCCGCGATGTGCTGGAAACTCTTTATCAGCGACTGGCCGCCGGCGACGAATTGTCGCCCGGTGATGTGGATGGTGTGATCCGCATGGTGCGTGCTGAAACCGCGCAACCCTCGCTGCCGATCCTGGAAGATGACAATCGCGGCAAGGGTGCCCGTGTCGCCATGTCACAGATTTCGACCCGGCGCAAAACCGTGATCGCGCGCACGCCGACCCAGGATGCCTATATCAGAGCGATGCAGCGCAATGAGCTGGTGTTCGGTCTTGGACCGGCGGGAACCGGCAAGACCTATCTGGCGGTTGCCTATGCGGCCGCGCTTCTGGAGCGCGGCGAGGCTTCGCGGCTGATCCTGTCGCGTCCGGCAGTGGAAGCCGGGGAGCGGCTTGGCTTTCTGCCCGGTGACATGCGCGAAAAGGTCGATCCCTATCTGCGCCCACTATATGATGCGCTGTATGACATGATGCCGCCGGAGCGCGTGGAGCGCGGTCTGCAATCCGGCATGATTGAAGTGGCCCCTCTGGCCTTCATGCGTGGACGCACCCTGGCTGATGCGATTGTCATTCTCGATGAGGCGCAGAACACAACGTCGATGCAGATGAAAATGTTTCTGACCCGCCTTGGTGAAAATTCGAAAATGATCGTCACCGGCGATTCCAGCCAGGTGGATTTGCCGCCGGGACAGATTTCCGGTCTGGTTGAAGCAACCGGATTGCTGGAAAATGTCGAGGGCATTTCCATGATCCGATTCACCGATCAGGATGTGGTGCGCCACCAGTTGGTGGCGCGCATTGTCCGCGCTTATGACAAGGCCGGCGCTCAGATCGCCCGCAACAAGAAACATGCCTGACCGGACAGCGCCTGACCCTGAGCTGTTCCAGCTACACTGTGTAACGAGCGATCTGCG